>JAAUYH010041702.1_pt1 | contig 10699 bp, 11 predicted proteins | sample 7278061 | NCBI WGS metagenome assembly JAAUYH01 (sample SAMN14350203, study PRJNA611818) | marine sediment metagenome | isolation source: surface marine sediment (0.6m) | place: French Polynesia: Moorea | collected 2018-08 | reverse complement strand
GAAATCAACGCGGTCAAGGCGAATATCAACGTCCTCTTTCCCGTTGATGGAGCCCAGGCCGAGGCGGTGGTAAAGGACTTTGCAGCCTGCTTTCCTCACACCGTCGAAGGGGCAAAGTTCGAAGGCTATCACTTCTCTTCGACGCCGATCAAACGCAAGGTCGACGGCAAGGATTATCACGGGATGGTCTGTTCAAAGCGCCTTGAGGACGACTTCCTCACCAACCCGATTTCTCGCCTCGCATTCGGGCAGGACCTGATCATCATGCTGCGCGCGCTGATCGTCGAGGCACCGGACCACTTCGTTCAGGAACCGAGCGAAGCGCCCCCCGTTCCTGCTTCATGATGAAGGCTGTCGTTACCGGTGGGACCAAGCGCATAGGTCTGGCGATTGCCTCGGGCCTTGCCGATGCAGGCCACCAGGTTTTCGCGCACTCGCGTTCTCCTGAAAGCGCTTCGATCGACCATCCGCGGATCGAGTGCCATAGCGACCTCGCATTCGACCTAGCCGACCCGGCTCATGCGGCCCAAAGCTTTGCGGCATTCTTGCGCGAAGAGCCTGAAACCGGCCTCCTCGTCCTTTCAGCCAGCATGTTCTCACCTGACTATGCGACCCAGATCGACGTCGACAATCTGGAGCTCAGTATACGAGCCAATCTGGTGAGCCAGATGCGGTTGGCGGAAGTGTTTGTCGCGCACCACCGCGAGCGCCGTCAGGCAAATATCGAACCACCAGTGATCATCGCTCTGCTCGACCAGAAATTGCTCAATCCCAACCCGGATTTCTTCAGCTACACGCTCACCAAATATGCGATGAAGGGCATGGTCGAGATGTTCGGTGCGCTGAACAATGACGAAAACATCTTCGCCTATGGGCTGGCGCCCGGCCTCACCCTGCCCAGCCATGACCAGACTCAGGAAGAGTTTGAAATCTCCAGCCGGATGAACCTGTTGCAGCGACAGAACCAGCCGGAGGAATTGGCAACAGCCTGCATCTTTCTTTCCAAGCGTATCCTGCGCAATGGAACCATCCTTCTATCCGATTCAGGACAGCATCTCGTGCGCCAGACGCGCGACGTGATGTATACCGTCCGGGAGCAAGCATGAAATACGACCTTCGCCTAGATCGCCTGCGCGTGCCGGTATCGATGGGCATCCACGACTATGAACGCGATGCCAAGCAGATCGTCGAAGTCTGGGTCCGGGTGACGGTCGAATTGAAAGGAACCGCGGATCACATCGAGTCTGTGTTTGACTATGACGATGTGCGCAATTTCATCCTGGAGCTTGCCGACACCCGCCATTTTGAATTGCAGGAATCCTTCGCATCGGAAATCGCGCAGTTTTGCGGATCTTTCGATCTGGTCATCGGCGGGATGGTCCGCACGAGCAAGCCAGATATATTCAAGGACGCGGACGGTATTGGCTGCGTGCTGGAATGGAGCGGTGATGTAGCGGAGGCTATTCCGCCCTTCCAGTTCAATTAGCCGCCCGGAATAAGTCCCGGTTCATCGGCGCGATGCAAAACTAAGAAATGGGGGCAAGCGGAGTTTCGAATTTGGCATGAAAAGCCAACGCAAACATAATCTTGTCACGCGAATCTGGCACTGGATCAACGCTATTGCGCTGGTTGTGCTGTTCATGTCCGGCCTCAATATCTCGAACGCGCATCGGTTTTTGTATTGGGGCGATTATGGTTTTGATCCGGCCGATGCATGGACAAGCGTGATGCGCTTTCCAGCTTGGGCGACAATCCCACAGCGATACGACCTTGCTGAAGCGCGCGACTGGCACAACACCTCGGCCTGGATATTTGCCGTCGCGCTGCTCGTGATGTGGGTGGCGAGCCTGATCAACCGGCACTTCTGGCGCGACATCGCGACGTCACCCCAAGACTGGTCTCCCCCAATGCGTGTCATAGAAATTCGCGCGCATTTGAAGGGCAGCTTTCAACACGCGACCAAAGGGTACAACGGCCTTCAGAAAATCACTTATGGTCTGGTGCTGGGGTTGATGCTGCCAATGATGATCTTTACCGGCCTTGCGATCAGCCCCGGCTTTGAACCCGCCGCGCCGTGGCTCGTTGACCTTCTGGGCGGAAGACAGAGCGCGCGCAGCCTCCATTTCATCTTCGCCTGGGCGCTGTTCGCTTTCTTTGTGGTGCATATCGCGATGGTGCTGGTCTCGGGACCGATCAAGCAGATTGCGGGGATGATCACTGGTGGCAACCGAGAGGACGGTATCAATGGCTGATATAAAGCGTCGCAGCCTGCTTGCAGGGATCGCGGCCCTCCCCGCCGCCGCCTGCACCGAACTGGCCGAAACCGGTCCTGTGGGCGATATCTTTGACACGGCCGAAGATTGGCACCGGACCATGCATCGCGGCCTTGCGAGCCGGCAGGCTCTTGCTCCCGAATATGCGCCCGAAGAGCGCTCACCCGACATTCGCGGCAATGGTTCGCTGACAGTCGATACTGACGAATACCGCACTCAGCTCGCCAATGGCTTTGCGGACTGGCGGCTCGAAGTGCGCGGACTGGTCGACAATCCGCTCAGCCTCTCGCTCGCCGAACTGAAGGCCCTGCCTCAGCGCACCCAGATCACCCGTCACGATTGTGTCGAAGGGTGGAGCGCGATTGCGGAGTGGAAGGGACCGCAACTTTCGGAGCTTCTGGATGCAGCACAGCTGCGCGAGGAAGCCAAGTTCATCGTCTTCCGCTGCGCAGACAGGCTCTATAACCGTGATTATTATGAGAGCGTCGACATGGTCGATGCCTACCACCCACAAACCATTATCGCGCATGAATTGAACGGCGAACCTCTGCCCGAAAAGAACGGCGCTCCCTTGCGCATGCGGATTGAGCGTCAGCTTGGCTACAAGCACGCCAAATACCTTACCGCTATCGAAGCGGTTGCCAGCTTTGACGACCTGTATGGCGGCAAAGGCGGGTTCTGGGAGGATATCGGCGACTACCAGTGGTATGCTGGTATCTGAGGTTGGTTACTCTGGATAATGCTTGTTCATGGCGTCCCAGCAAACGCCGATAATGTCTTCGAGCACGTCCAGATCGATATCGGCGAGTTTGTTCACATAGACACAGCTCGCCCCCGTTTTGTGCTTGCCCATCTTATCAAGCATCGCATCGACCTTCTTGCCCGTTTCCTCGTCGCAATAGCGGCCCATGAGGTAGAGCGAATGCTTGGCTTTGCGCGGGCTGAAGCCTGAGCGGAGCGAGTCTCCCTCGCGCCCGCTTTCATACTTGTAGTGGTAGCTGCCGTAACCGATGATCGTCGGACCCCACATTCGTGGTTTCTCGCCAGTCACCTTGCGAAAAAGTGCGTCAAGAACGCGCGCATCTTCGCGCTCTGCTTCGGGCTCTACACTCGCGATGAAGTCGTCGACCGAGACTTCAGTCGGTACTGTTTTTGCGTCGGCCAATGTGATCCCTCCCCAGTCGATCCAATTTCGGCAATTGACGCATACCATACACCGGGCCATCACACGCGCACGTTTTTTCAGGGGGACTGAACAAATCCATGTGGCTACTCGATAAATTTCTCGAAAAGGCAATCAAGCACGGTCAGCTGATCGTCACTGATTACGACGGCAAGGAATACACCTATGGTCCCGGCGGCGATTATCCTGCGCATGTTGGTGGCCGCCCCGGTCCGATCCGCATCAAGCTGACCAACAAGAAGGCCGCCAACCACATCGTGCGCTATCCGCAGATGGGTGCAGGCGAGGCGTTCATGTGGGGCTGGCTCGTCGTCGAGGAACCGCACGATATTCGCGATATGATCCTGATGGTAACGATGAATGCCAAGCGCATGGGTGAGTCCTCACTCAAGGCGAAAGGGCCGCTGCGCAAGGCCGTGCAGAAGGTGAAGGCAGCAGTCGACGGCATCAATCTGCGCAGCTCTGCGCGCGCCAATGCCGAACATACCTACAACCTGACACGACAGCTCTACGAACGCTTCCTCGACGAAGATCGCCAGTACACCATGGCCTATTACCGCGAGGATCCGTTCAACACTTCGCTCGAAAAGGCTCAGATGGACAAGAAGGCGCACCTTGCCGCCAAGATGTTCCTCAAGCGCCCCGAGGATAATGGCGGCAAGCCGATGAAGGTGCTCGATATCGGCTGTGGCTGGGGCGGCTTCGCACTTTACCTCAACAAGATGTACGATTGCGAAGTGCTCGGGGTCGCGCTTGCACCTGACCAGATTGCTTTCTCGAACGAACGCGCCAAGGAATTGGGCGTCGACGACCGGGTCAAGTTCGAGTTGATGGACTACCGCGATGTCCAAGGCGAATTCGACCGCATCTCCAGCGTCGGCCTGCTAGAACATGTCGGCACGATCCACTATCCGCAGTTCTTTGAGCACACCAACCGCCTGCTCAAGCCCGATGGCGTGATGATCTCGCATTGCTGCGGTCGCTCAGGCCCTCCGGGCTATACCGATGCCTGGACACGCAAATACATCTTCCCCGGCGGATATATCCCCGCGCTCAGCGAGCTTGTGACTGAGAGCGAGAAGAATGGTTGGCAGGTGATGGACGTCGAGGCGATGCGTTATCACTACAGCCACACGCTGGAGGAATGGTACAACCGCACCGTCATGCACCGTGAAGAAATCACCGAGATGTATGACGAGGTTTTCTATCGCATGTGGCTGTTCTACCTCGCCGGCGCGGAGCAGAGCTTCCGCAATGGGACGATGGTCAACTGGCAGCTGCAATATGTGAAGAACCGCGAAGCCATCCCGATGACGCGCGAATACATCCACGAGGAAAGCGCGCGCCTGCGTGAAATCGGCGAAGTGCCCAGCTGGCGTTTCGATCCGGGGCTTAAGGAAGCGGCGGAGTAAGCCGCTTTCCATTCAGTTCGCTGCGTCCTCCACGGGTTTCCCGCGCGTGAGCATGTCGTAGATCGGTCCAAAGCCCAGCAGCGCAGCGCCTAAGAATGGTGCTGCTACCACGGCCAGGCGGATGCCTGAGGCGCTGTCCGGGCTTGCGATTGTGACGGCCGCTGTCGCTGCGAGGCCTACGCAGATCAGCAAAACGCCGAAAACCACGCGGGACTTGGGAACCGTGCGCCCACGCCGGATAGGGCCGAACACCCGCTCATTTCGGGCAAAGGTCGCGATGAAGGGCAGCAATGCGAGGATATAGATCGCCATCCACATTGGCCGCGTCACCCACCATGCGCCTGTGCCCGGGACGGAATCGAGCCCGGCACCGCCAAGGCCCAGCCACACGATTGTCATCACCAGCACAAAGGCGGTGAGGTGCCAGAGATAGACGGTCATGATCATCCCGTTCATCAGCACCGTCGCGGTCCAGAGCGCCACATTGTCGAGCATTTTCCGGCCCAGTGGTTCAAGCGTGAGCACCAGCCCCACCTGCACCACGCCGAGAGCGAACAAGGCTAGCGTTGGCGGCAGAGAATTGGAGAAGCCGCCCGGAGCCGAAACCATGGAAACCGGATAGAAGCCATAGACCGTGATCGACACGAGGATCGCAAGGCCCACACCGAACCATCCAAACGCGAACAGCCGGTTATCGAACCGCCCTTCCCTCCACGCAAAGCCCAATTGGTGGATTGCGAGGAACACCCATAGGAAATTGGTGAAGCTTATGTAGGGCACGCCGTGCGTAAATCTCAGCCAGTCGACCAGTATCGCGAGCGGTATGTAGACGGCAAAACTCAGCCACCCGAAACGCTTCCACGCCTTGTGAGCGAGCGGGGTGCATGCGGTAACCAGCAAATAGACTGCAAGGAAACACACATGGATCAGCGCTGCATCGGTAGCCATGCGGATCTGCGCACTGTCGAGCCCGATTTGCGTCATGATGACAGCGAGAAGCGCCCAGAGAAGCAGGACCGGAAAGACCGGTGCAATTAGGCGCTGAACCCTCGCAGCCAGCCAATCACGATACTTACCCACCTGCCCCGGCTCGGCCTTGCGCAGGGTCGCTTCCCAACTGACGCTATTCGAATAACCGCCGACAAGGAAGAAGACCGGCATCACTTGGAAACCCCAGGTCAACCAATGGGACCATTGCGCGACATCAAGCAGGTCGCCGCGCTGCAATGAGCCTGCCTCGTCGACATAAAGGCCCGCCATGAGCCAGTGGCCGATCACTACCGCCATGATCGATAGCGCACGCAGGAAATCGACCCAGCGATTGCGCTCGGGCGGCGCCTGCACGGCAAGCTCACGCGCCTTGTTCCACATCATCAGCATAGCGACCCTTCCTCCCTCAGGATGGGACAAGATATCGTGGGCTGGCGCAAGAGAAACAAGGTTTTATTTCGAAATGCTCCTCGAACGGCAACTCGCCCTTCCCTAATCGCGCATTTGTCGGCATGGCGCGCAGCGCAATCAGAAACGGTGAATTTTCATGTCCGACATCAAGAAAGTCGTCCTCGCCTATTCGGGCGGTCTCGATACTTCGGTAATCGCCAAATGGCTGAGCGTTGAGCGCGGGCTGGAGGTAGTCACCTTCACCGCCGACCTTGGTCAGGGCGAGGAGATCGAACCGGCGCGCGACAAGGCTCGGGCAATGGGCATCCCGGACAAGCACATCTTTATCGAGGACCTGCGCGAAGAGTTCGTGCGCGACTATGTCTTCCCGATGATGCGCGCCAATGCGCGGTATGAAGGGGACTATCTGCTCGGCACCAGCATTGCGCGCCCGCTCATCTCCAAGCGTCTGGTTGAAATCGCGCATGAAACCGGCGCTGACGCCATCGCACATGGCGCGACCGGAAAGGGCAATGACCAGGTGCGTTTCGAGCTGTCGGCTTTTGCGCTCGATCCCAATATCGAAGTGATCGCTCCGTGGCGCGAATGGGACCTCACCAGTCGGACCGCTTTGATAGCATGGGCCGAAGCGCACCAGATCGCGGTGCCAAAGGACAAGCGCGGCGAAGCACCCTTCTCCACCGATGCGAATCTGGTCCACACGTCTTCGGAAGGCAAAGTGCTCGAGGACCCGTGGGAAGAGACCCCGGACTACGTCTATTCGCGCACGGACCATCCTGAGGATGCGCCCGATACGCCTGAATATATCGAGATCGGCTTCGAATGCGGAGACGGCGTGTCGCTCAATGGTGAAGCGATGTCGCCCGCGGCTCTGCTCACCGCGCTCAACGATCTGGGCCGCAAGCACGGGATCGGCAGGCTGGACCTTGTCGAGAACCGCTTTGTCGGGATGAAGTCGCGCGGAATGTACGAAACGCCCGGCGGCGAAATCTATGCCCGCGCGCATCGCGGAATTGAGCAGATCACGCTCGATCGCGGTGCTGCGCATCTGAAAGACGAGCTGATGCCCAGATATGCCGAGCTCATCTATAACGGTTTCTGGTTCAGCCCGGAGCGGGAGATGCTGCAGGCAGCGATTGACCTGAGCCAGGAAAAGGTGACCGGCACCGTGCGGCTCAAGCTTTACAAGGGTGTTGCCGCAGTGGTCGGCCGCAAATCACCGCACTCGCTCTATTCCGAAGCGCATGTCACGTTCGAAGATGATGCGGGCGCCTATGACCAGCATGACGCCGAAGGCTTCATCAAACTGAACGCACTGCGTCTCAAACTGCTGGCGCAGCGGGATCGTTCGAAAGGCTGATTCGTCCGACTCGGGCTTTGCGGTGCGTAAGCTAACCGAGTCGTTTCGGGTGCGATTTCACAATCGTGCAAGATTCGAGAAGCCGATCTTTCGGGAAAATTCCGCGCGCACTCGGGAAATCCGAAATGGTTCCCGGCTAATACTGTCAAATGCGACGAACCGTAGAGTTGTCCACCGATCTCCACAGATGATCTGTGCAAAAGTGGAAAAGTCGGTCTTGCACACCTTGCAGAGAACCGGATTCGGGCGCAATTTAAACCTGTCTTCGGAACAAGAGGGCTTCGAAATAAAGACCGCAAGGCCTTGAAATTCTGAGCTTTTGTAAGTCCAAAGATACGGTGGCATCTGTCCGCGCGCTGTCTGAGAGATGACATGCAGAAGGCTTCGGCCCAAAGCAAGTCAGCTTGTTTGAGGAGAGAGCGAAGCGATATCACCGTTAAGGCCACGAAACCGGCTGACGATAGTGAAGGGAAAAGGCTTTCGAGCCAGGAACCGGAGCGTTTGACTCGACAGTCACAGGATCGCGGTCTCGGCTTTGCCAAGGGGCCGAGGAGTGAAGGGAGAGCTTCGGCTCAAACGGAACGAACCGGTCACGAAGTAAAGTCGGATGCCGGCGCGAGCGCCGGTGACTTACCGCGAAGCAAGGCGGTGCAGGAAAGGAAGGCTCGCAAGAGTTGGACTGAAATGCATAACCGGACGCGGAACAGACATCGGGCGCCAAGCGCTTCCGAAATGAATGCATCTTCGGATGTGGACAGGAAGGAAGACCACGCGCTGGTTAGAGTGGGGTCGGCAGCAATGCCGGCCCCATTTGCTTTGGGAGCGCGGATCCCTTTTTGACAACTCTCCCGGTCTTTCAATTCACCGTATCGCCGCTTCACGTGACGCCGGATCGCACTTCCCAAGCGCCGTATCGAGGTCCCGGAATTTGCCTCAAGCGGACGTGGCCGTGTATGGCGGCGCTATGGGCGGGGCCATACATAGCATTGCGCAAGTAGGAAACCGGCGCTCGCGCACGCCTCGAGCCGCCTTGAGGTTGGCGATCATCGCATGCCTTGCAGGCGTTCCGCTCGGAGCCTCAACCGCGCAGCAATCCAACTTCGCTGACACTCCTGTCCAGATGGATGCGGCCGTCGAAAGCGTGCCATTCGTTGAGCACTTCGTCGACGTGATCGAGCCGCTCGGGCCTGACCTGCAGGACTTCGATCCCATCGTGCCGCCCTCCGCGGTCGACCTCGACACATTCGATCCTCCGATCGAGGAACCCTCTGCCCGCAGCCTTGGGACAGGCGTTGCCTCCTATTACGGTCGCCGGTTCCATGGCCGCCGCACCGCCAATGGTGAACGGTTCGATATGCGAGCCATGACGGCCGCGCACCGCACCCTGCCCTTTGGCAGCCTTGTGCGCGTCACCAATCCTCGCAACGGGCGTTCAGTCACCGTGCGCATCAATGATCGCGGGCCATTCATCCGTGGCCGCACAATCGACCTAAGCCGCGCTGCCGCCGAGGAGATTGGGATGATCGCGCGCGGCCATGCGACGGTCGAGCTTGAACTGCTAGAGCCCTAATTCAGGTCCCCAGCTGCCCGCGCACCGCGCCCGCCGGGATCGCCTGCGTGTGCACGTTGACGTAGTACCCGTCCTCATTCGCAGCGATATCTGCCAGCAGCTCCGCTTCGACATCGGCGCAGACCTCGTCGCCATCATCGCCCATCACTTCGAGTACCACGACCGGCGGACCGTTCTCGCCTGCCGGGCCCTTGTGCAAATGCGCGGCGGTCACGTCCTCCAGACCGTAGACCTCCAGGAAGTAGCACAGCGTGCCCGCTTCCATGTTGATCTCTCCGGCGAAGTCTCCTCCGGCATCGTCGCCCGCGCCTTCGTGCCCGACTTCCATCTCGCCGAACAGCGAAGCGCCCAGTGAGTGCAAATGGTCGTCCGCCAGCGCCGGCACCGATCCCAACATCGCCCCGCAACCCAGCGCGAGGCCCAGTCCCAGTGTTCTCTTCATAGTCCCTCTCCCTTTCAGGAGAGATCAGACTACGCCGCCCGGGCGAGTCGTGGAAGCCCCGCCTGCCTTAGCGCCTAGCCCAGGCCCAGATCTTCCATCGTCTTCTTCGCGCATTCCTCGGCGATGGGCATGATCGTTTCCTCGTCCATCATCTCGAGCGGACCAAGGTCCTGTTCCTTCACCTCGTCGAGCGCGCAGTTGCAGTAGGGCTCTGCCATGTTCGCCGGGCCGCCGCTTTGCGTGAAGCTCGACTGGCACGAGCTCAGGAACTCGTCATACATTTCCTCAGAGCCGCTGCCCATGCCCCCGCAGGCCGCCAGCGCGAGGCTGCCCGTTGCAAGAGCGGCTGCGGCGATGGTCCGAATTGAGTTGCGCATTGATATCCCCCCGGGTCCGTGGCCACCGCGCCCGTCGCGGCGGCACTTGGGCCCGAGTCTAGGCGCGAGGGCACCGCTTGCCAACTCGCATGTAGGAGGTGACAATGGTGACACCGTGTCACCCACCCCTTTTTCGCACAAGCCACGGAATTTGTTCGAAAAACGCTGTGTAGGCACCGGGTGACACTTCTCCAACTTGAAACACGCCTTTTGAGCGGTTTTTGCCCGGAAGCGGGGTAGCGCGGGCTGAGAGCGGTTCTATGCGAGCGGGTGCGAGTAGGAAAACGCTGCCAGCTTGACTCTCAATGTTTCTAATATAGGTTGCAAAAAACAATCTTATTGGAGAAACCTAAATGCGCCGCGCCCTCCAGGTCACCATTGCCGTGCTCAGCATCGCTCCGCCGATGTTTGGCCTTACCAACATGATCATGGGTGCCGCCCGCTTCATGCCGGTCGAGGATATCACCGTCGCGATCGACAGCCAGTTCCGTTTCCAGAGCGGCGTCTATGTCAGTCTGGCGCTGCTGTTGTGGTGGATGATCCCGCGCATCGAGCAGGTTACCTGGCCGTTTCGCGCGGTCGCGCTTGGCCTTTTCCTGGGCGGAGTCGGCCGGGTGATCTCAGCGCCACAATTCGGCATGCCCGCAGACATGATGTTCTACGGCATGTTCCTGGAGTTGT
>JAAUYH010114442.1_pt1 | contig 10700 bp, 12 predicted proteins | sample 7278061 | NCBI WGS metagenome assembly JAAUYH01 (sample SAMN14350203, study PRJNA611818) | marine sediment metagenome | isolation source: surface marine sediment (0.6m) | place: French Polynesia: Moorea | collected 2018-08 | reverse complement strand
ATTTTTTGGAAAAATAGCTCTTGTTGTTGTTTCGCTTCGCGATCTAAACTATCCATTCGAGTTGCGTTTTTGTTCTCGAATCGATCTAATCTAGATTGAGTTCCTTCGAGTTGTTGCTGAAAAGAAGTTAAGGCTTCTTTTTTAGCTCGAGCTAGTTCGGCTAGTATTTTAGCAGCATTTTGACGTTTGAGATCGAGATCTTGGTTAAATTGCTTTGCATCTTTGTTTAAATTATTGGCAACTTCGTTAGTTTCTTGTAAAATTTTCTCAACTTTTTGTTGTGCTTTAATAATTTTAGTTTCTAAATCCGTGAGGCGATCGAGGTATTCGGCGACAATTTTCTTAACTTCTTGAATTGCAGAACCACGTAACAAGAATAATGTAGCCACTCCTGCAGCTAGAATAAGTAAGGCAAAAATAAGTAAAATAATGAAGAGGGTAGTTAAGGTGCTTAACTCAGTAGTGGTGGCCTGTGCTAATTGAATTTGTGGCATTTTTTCTAATTTTTGGGTTTGAGAATTAGAAATTGTCGAGTTTTGGGTCAGATCGAAAGCTTCAACTTTGTTAGATCGAGACGAAGTAATTCCCGCAGGTAAAACTAAGGAAGAAATAAAAATACTGCATCCATAAACAAAGGCGAATATTTCTTTAGTCTGTGGCTTCATTTCCTGTTACAATCTAGTTTGTGCGGTATTTTACTGGAGCTTCTCAAAGCTGAGCCAATGATATTCTCAGTATAAAAGTTGCCTAAGTAGTTTTTTGATTTTAACAGGTTGTTGTTACATGGTAAAAGAGCCTTAGCAATCTGGATCTGGAGCAGAAAGAAAGGTGATTAATCTTTTAAATAAAGCTAAATGGGTCAATTAAAATTAGATCTCAACCGAGAGTAAATATGCTTGTCGATCGCATAACTTTAACTATGACTATTTTTCAGCTTAATTTTTATTTTCATTTAATGCGCGGTAATGTTTTTCAATTTCAACATTAAAGTTATCGATTGTTATCGGTTCGTTTAAACAATCAGATAGTTGTCCCATTAGCTTGGATGTAGTGCTTTGAACTCGTTCGGATTTTAATTTACCGTGAGCGATCGCAATTTGTTCGTAATTCATTCCCGCGATCGTACAATTAAAAATAAATTCTTCGTCTCTAGTTAGTTTTTTATTATAGTTATCTTGAAATAGTTGATTGATGTAAGCAAAGATTTTCTTGGCATTTTGAGAAGCTCTAGCGTTTCGAGTCGGGCCCATTGTAGTTTCTGTAGATATATTATTTTATACAACTATAAGTATATCCTAATTGTTTGCCAGCTCTTAGCAAAATTGTTTGTTTAAATCTAAGCTATTTTAATTCGAGAATAATTGCAATAATCAATATTTAGTTTTATCTTGCGATCGCCTTTTTTTAACCGGTTTAAAAGCTTAGTATATCTATTGAAAATAGCGATTTATTTTAGTTTGAAAATTGCTTTTTTATTTGTAACTCACTTTGAATTTTCAATTATATTGAAGATTTATTATCCTATTAATTGCAAGTCATGCTGTCTATTTTCCAATTAATAAACTTCAATTGTCAGAGATTATTTTGAACTTAATCCCTATAGCGATCGGGGCAAATTTTTTGCTTATTGCTATTTTCGAGAGAAAAAGCATCAAATTCACCATCTTCATATTCTCCTCTCACCACTAATAAATCCCCTTCGGATACGTATCTAAACGTGTTATCTCCACAAAGATCCCAGGAATCTACAGTTATATTTTTATGCTTGGTTTTTAAAATAAACCCATCGTCCCAAACCCGATCTACTGTTCCAGTCAACTTTAATATACGATTTTGTGCATTTGTTATTACTGAAATATTGACAAATGTCATACTTGATAAGGTTGTCACCAGAATAAATATTTTTTTCATCGATTATTATTTTTTTCTATTTTTGTACTTTATATATTTTACTGTTAATTAATCTTTAAATGTGATAAAAATCAATTATGTTATAAATAATATTTTTGTAATTCAGCGACTATCTAAAATAATCGAAACTGGATCGGTTTTGTTTAAACTTGCTACACTTCGGTGAATAAAGGCAAGAGGTAAAAGATGGGTAAAATCAATCTGTAGTGTTATTTTAGGTAATTAATATTATCAAACTCTCAACCGGCTGAAGAGTAGTTAATTTATTGGAAAAATATTTTTATTATTCAGCAATTTAGTTTTTTTTCTTCTGCAAGAATAGGGGCATAATTGAAAGCAGAATTAAACAGATCGAACAGATTAAAAAAGGAGCGCGATCGCCGCCGTTTAAAAGATCTTTACCCGATACTCCCAACCAAGTATAAAGTAAAGTGCCGGGAATAATGCCTAAAAATGTTGCCGCAGTATAAGGAAACCAATTAACTGGTGTTAGTGCGAATAAATAATTTTCTAAATTAAAAGGAGAGAGGGGAATTAAACGAATTATCAAGATAAAATTGAAAGGGCGATCGCGGACAGATTGCTTGAATTTAGCTAGCATTTTATTCTTGCTAATTTTCTCAGTGCAAGAGCGAAATAAATAGCGGGATGTCCAAAATGCAGCCAATGCGCCTAAAGTTGCCCCAATTATCGACCAAAATGTACCCCAAAAAAGACCGAAAAATATCCCACCAGTAATAACTAAAATTGTGCCTGGAAGGCCGACAATAGTAAATAAGATAAATAAAGCAAGATAAATAATAACTTGACAGCAAGGATCGGATAAAATTTGTAAGAGAAAATCGCGGTTGAAGAGTATTTTAAGCGGGCCGACAGTTAAAAATAAGCTTAAAGAAAAAAGCGCGATCGCCACTAAGAAACGAGGATTTTTACAAAAACTTAATTTTTGCTGCCATCCCCTTCCAATTCGATCTTTAAAATCAGATTTAAGCTTTACTTTCATTGCCAACTCGATCGTTTAAAGCTTTTTGAGCAATTTTGGTAACATACACTGTGACAGCGACGGTAGCAATAAAACCGACAATTCTAATTATCCATTGAACGGTTTCATCTGTTGGTTGACTGCTAGATCCGATGGTAGCGAGACTGCCAGCTAAAGAGCCAATATACACGTACATAATTGTACCTGGAATCATGCCCACAGATCCGATGAAATAATCCTTTAAGGAGACGCTAGTCACCCCCATACCGTAGTTAAGCAGGTTGAAAGGAAAGACGGGTGACAGTCGCAATAAAGTAACAATTTTTAGTCCTTCTTCACCTACTGCAGCATCGATCGCCTTAAATTTTTCATTTCCGGCAATTTTTTCGGAAACCCAACCCCTAGCTAAATAACGGCCGACTAAAAAAGCACCAGTCGCGCCGATCGTTGCACCAAAAAATACTAAAATAGAGCCTTGGACTACTCCAAAGATAACCCCAGCACCGAGAGTGAGAATCGATCCGGGGAGAAATGCGATCGTGGCGATAATATATATGCCGATGAAAATTATCGCTCCAACCCAGCCGAGATCTCTAATCCATTCTAAAGCAGTTATCAACAGATTTTGAGTATATGCAATAAATCCAAATTGTTTTGCGGCAATAATTAATCCAGCTACCAGCACAGCAATGAGTCCGTATTTAACGAGAGAATTTCCTTTTTTATTATTATTTGTTTGTACCATTTTTAATACTTTTTCTGGGGTTAAATTTACAATAAAGATCCGCCGCAGCTCGATCCGCTTCCAGCCGTACAACCGTAACAATATGCTGCAGTTTTTATTGTTTCGATCGCATCTAGGTTATCAATTTCTAATAGCTTGGTAACGGTTAATTTTTGATTATTTGGAGTGGTTGCGCTGATATTTTCCATCTGATTAAAATCGCAGTCATAAACATTACCTAGATAGTCAATTGACAGTTGATTTTTACACATTAAATGTTCTACAGTCGAATCATTGTAATGAGTTTCGAGAAATTGCAGATAAGGATAGTATAATTTTTTAAATTCAAGATAATCCTTAACTCTACCGATGGGAAGATTGGTAATAGTAAAAAGGCGATCGAAGATAATATCAAATTGTGCTTGCAAGAACTTTTTGTAATCCAATTCTAGTTGCTTTTGATCGGGAGTTAGGGAAAAACCCTCATTTTTAGGTAAGGGCGGATTGTAAACTAAATCTAGAGTTAAATTTTCATCTTTACCGTAACCGAGTTGGTTTAATTTTTGAATTGCGGCGATCGATTTATTGTAAACTCCCGCACCTCTTTGTTTGTCTACATTGTCCGACAAATAGCAAGGCAAAGAAGCAACAACTTTTAAACCATTGCGAGCAAAATATTCCGGTAAATATTCAAAACCAGGCTCAAAAAAGATCGTTAAATTAGATCTGACAATAACATCTTTTCCTGCTTTTCTTGCTGCTTCTGCTATTTCTTGAAATCCATAATTCATTTCCGGCGCGCCTCCAGTCAAGTCTACTGTTTGAATTTGAGGGAAGCGATCGATTAATTGAATTAATTGCTGGCAAATTTCTGGTGATAATTCTTCAGTTCTTTTCGGACTGGCTTCAACATGGCAGTGATTGCAAGCTAAATTGCAACGTTTGCCGAGGTTAATTTGTAAGAGTGTTATTTTATTTTTCTTTAAAGGTTTTGCTACTTTTTTGGCAAAAGGTGTTATTAAATCCAGCATTTTTTAGTATGAAAATAATTGAGTCAGAGAGGTCAGAGGTCAGAAATAAAACAACCAACCACTAACCATTAATAAAAAACTAAGTTAACAACATTCACCGGGACTGCAACAGTCATCGCCCTTTAAATTAGTGACTCGATAACCCTTTCCTTTGGTTTCTTTGGGATCTCTAATTGCCTTGCTTTTGCAATTAAATAATGTTGCTTCTTCTAAAGGTATTTCTTGATAAGGTGGAACGGGAATTATCTCCTTAGCATAGGGACTATTAGCATCAGTTAAAATGTTGTAAGTCTTGTCGCAAACTGCCATTCTTTCGCCGCGACAAATAATATGACCGTCATCATCTTCGACCTTTTTCCAAGGGCCTTTATAAATCACAGATTGCTTTCTTTCCCAGCAAGGGCCTTCTTTACCTTTAAAAGCTCTTACAGTCATCGCACGAAATTCAATTCCATCGATTATTTGCCAAGGTTTTTCATCTCTTTTGAGGATTTCAATGCCATAAAATCCGGCATCTTCAAACATTTTTAAGAAATTATTTTCGCGAAATGCTCCGGCAATACAACCGCTCCACAATTCGGGATTATTGAGTATTTCTGAGGTCGGATCTTCATCGCAAACTATATCGGAAATTACTGCCCTACCACCTCGTTTTAAAACTCGATATATTTCTTGGAAAAGTTGCTGTTTATCTTGAGGATGAACTAAATTAAGCACGCAGTTAGAAATAACCACATCGACAGTTTCATCAGCAATAAGTGGTTGTTCCTTTCGCAAGCGATCGCATTCAGTATCAAAAGCACTTAATTGTTCGATTGTTGCGATCGGATTGGCTTTTAGCCAGGCTTCGGCACTCTCAATATTTAATTTTAAATCTTGAATTTTAGCCTTGACAAATTGAGTATTATAATAGCCAACTCGCTGGGCTATTTCTTGTTGATATTTGCGCGATAAATCGAGCATCACATCGTTAAAATCAACCCCGATAACTTTACCCGACGCGCCTAATTTTTGGGCGAGAATGTAACAGTTTTTACCCGCACCAGAACCTAAATCGACTACAGTTTCTCCTGGGTTTACATAGCGAGTCGGATCGCCGCAACCATAATCTTTTTCGATAATTTCTTGAGGTAAAATTTTCAAGTAAGTATCGTCATATTCGGTCGGACAACATAAACTTGGTTGTTGCTGTCTTGCCCCTTCTTGATATCTTTCTAAAACAGCATTTTCGATATCATAATTGAAGTTTTCTGGGGAATCTATTGATTGTTGTGAGGTAATAATTTCAGCCACTAATATTTTTCCTAATAAGCGATCGAACTGGGTGAATCCTGGAAATTAATTTGATCGATCCAGTTAAGTTAAAGATCTTAACAGGCATAATTAACCTGGAATCTCTACCGATGTATTAAATTTAGATTGTCTTTGCTCCCATATTGTTACCGACAAATTCATTTAATCAAGATAGAATTAATCTTTGCTGAGAATTGGCTTTGATTTTGCGGAAATCTCAAATAAACAACTCATACTTAGCCGAGGATCTGTACAATTTTAGAAAAGCAAGGAAAATTCTAGATTCACTAAATGGGTTTAAAGGCAATTTTATTCGATTTTAACGGCACGATCGTCAATGACGAATCGATTCATCAAGAGTTAATTAACGAGATCGTACTTGCAGCCAACCTTCGTCCCCCCGATACTGAAGAATATCAAAAAATATGTCTCGGTAGAAGCGATCGCGCTTGTATTAAAAATCTGCTCTCTCGTCGGGGCAGGGTTATTTCTGAAGAATATTTAAACAATACAATTCGCTCTAAAGCAAAGGCTTATCAAACTAAATTAGCAGCATTAGAAGTTTTACCCATATATCCCGAAGTTAAAGAGACAATGGCAAAAATTCAGGAAGCTGGGTTGAAGATCGCCGTAGTTAGCGGATCGCTAAAAACAGAAATAGAATTGATTCTCGATCGCGCCGATCTCAAACAATACGTCGATGCGATCGTTGCTGGTGAAGATCTCGCAGCAAGCGAACCCGAGCCAAACCGCTATCTTTTGGCTGTGGATCTGCTTAATAAAACCGATCCTAGCCTGAAGTTAAAGCCTTACAACTGTCTGGCGATCGACGATAGCGAAGCGGGAATTGAAATGGCTAAAAATGCCGGAATGCAAGTTTTAGGGGTGGCAAATACTTACCCGATGCATATGCTGCAACGTCAAGCTAATTGGGCTGTTGATTATCTTTCTGAGTTGGAGTTAGATCGGATTAAAGACGTTTTTGAAGGAGTAAAAAGGTAATTGTAAAACATGAATCGAGTTAAAGACAGCAGAAAAACAATATATTCGTTTTTTGACTCATTTTTAGTTAAATGTCCTCACTGTAATTCTCTGGCGATCGTAACTCGCTCCGATCGCAGTAAAAAAGATATTTTTGCTGCGCGTAAATTTTCTTGTAAAATATGTGGTGCTGCCAAAGACAATAGCAATAGGAATATTATTAGTATTTCCGAAAATAAAGATCCTTATTTTAATTATTCTTTATGGCTATCAGCACCTTGTTCCAATAATATCCTCTGGGCTTACAATCTCGAACATCTTAATTTTATCGAGGAATTTGTTAGAGGAAAGTTAAGAGAAACACCTCCCGATCCAATTTATGGATACTCAAATCAAAGTTTATTTTCTCGACTACCAAAATGGATACAATCTCGTAAAAATCGCGACAAAATCCTAAAAGTTATCGAAAAAATGAAGCAATCTGTACCATTTTAAAACCGATTATCAAAAACTAATAAATTGCCAGCGATCGCATTTATTACTCTATTTCCGTTTCAGCTTTTCTGTTCTTAAAGATTGCTAATAAAATTAAAATAATCACTACCCTCAACTAAAATACTATGTCACCTAAAGATGTATTCCTAGATAAAATTTTAGATGAAGCGATGGCTTTGCCTTTAGAACAACAAGAAATGTTGATTCAAATCCTACAGAGTCGCATGGTAGAAAAACGTAGGAATGAAATTGCTCGAGATGCAGTTTCTTCCATAGCTGAATTTAGATCGGGAAAAATCAAGGCACAAACTTCAGCCGAAGCGATCGCAGAATTACGAGAATTTCTAGAAAGTGAATAAAATCGTCATTTCTAGTAAATTTAAAAGAGCATTTCGTAAATTTGTTAGCCGCGATCGCTCCTTACAAACAAGAGTTGAAAACGCAATTGAAGATTTATCTAGAGATCTTTATTATCCATCTTTAGGAACTCACAAATTATCGGGAAAATTGTCAGGTTTATTATCTTGTTCTTGTGGATACGATTGTCGGATTGTTTTTGCGATCGAAAAAGACAAAACAACTTGCTCGATAAGTAATGATTTATATGTAAATATTGACATACTTAACTGGAATAATTCTAAAACCAACCAGAAATAACGACAATAAAGGCGAACAAACCAATAAATTGCAGAAAAATCGCCGTTGTCATGGCCAGCGATCGCGGTGGTGCATAAACGTAATCGTCCCGTTGAATTTGTCTGAGGATTCTTTTATGTTCGATGGTGGCCCAAAACATCGCAAAAACCCCCAAACCAATGAAGCAAAGACCGACCAAATGAACCCCGAGATCGAATTTAGTTACAGATCCTAACTTGGCTTGTTGCAAAGCTTGGAGAATTTTATCGATCGCAAAGCCAAAACTAATTAAAGACAAACAAGTGCGAATCCAAGCCATCAGAGTGCGTTCGGCTGCTGCACGATTTCGTTCTTTGGCAAGTTCGTTAGTCAGGTTGGTTCGTTGATTTGGGTTTGATTTAGGGGGTAATTCTGCCACTTTCGATCCTCTTCCCGCAAACGAGATCTATTTTTTTTTGCCGAACGATCTCTAATTATAGAGCGATATCATCGAGAGGAGTTTGTTCTGGTTTGAATAAATATTTGTGGATTAAACTTAATAACTTATCTTCTTGAATCGGTTTGTGTAGAACTGCTTCACAATCTAGATAAGAACTGACATCTTTTGTAATTGTGCTGGCCGTGACAACAATAACAGGAATGTCTTTTAATTGAGGATTTTTTCGCAACTCTTTTGCTGAAGTAAAACCGGTTTTAACTGGCATAAATAAATCGAGTAAAATTAAATCTGGTTCTCGATCGGCAGCAATTTTTAGCATCTCTTCGCCGTTATTAGCCGTCAAAACTTCAAAACCTTTTGGTTCGAGGATGGCAACGAGCAAATCGCGATTTATTTTCTTATCGTCGACTACTAAAATTGTATTTTTACTAGCTTGAGCGATCGCAATATCGATCTCGTTTTTCTCTGTTTTTGGTTGGATCTGATTAGCTTTTTGAGGAGTTGGCAGAACGATCTCGAACCAGAAACTCGAACCCAAACCACGTTGGCTATTGACTTGCAATTTACCGCCCATCAATTCGACTAATCCTTGAGAAATTGACAAGCCCAAACCAGTACCGTCGGCCCTAGATTTAATATCGCCGACTTGCTCGAAAGGTTTAAAAATCTTTTGCAATTCTGACTCGCCTATCCCCACTCCAGTATCGATCACTTCAAAGCGTAATTTTTGACGGGATAAAGTATTATTATTTTGAATATTATCGATATTTCTAACCCTCAAAGTTACTTGACCAATTTCAGTAAATTTAATTGCATTGTTTAAAAGGTTAAGCAAGATTTGTCGCAATCTTTTTTCATCGGCGATAACGCGATCGGGCAATTGACCCCATTCTTTTTTAAGATTTAGTCCTTTTTGTTTGGCGGACATAAAAACTAAATCGATAGTTTCATCGAGGAAGTTCGGCAAATCTAAATCGTGGGGATAGAGTTCGATTCTATTAGCTTTAGTTTGAGAAATATCTAAAATATCGTTGATTAAGGTTAATAAGTGAATGCCACTTTTTTCAACTACTCTCAAATATTCTGAATGGCTCGGATCTAGTTTGTGTTCTTCTGTCAAGACTAGTTTTGTATAGCCGAGAATTCCGTTGAGGGGGGTGCGAAGTTCGTGACTAATATTCGCCAGAAATCTATCTTTAGATTTATTTGCTGCTATAGCTTTTTTTGATGCTTTTTCTGCCTCTTCTTTCGCTTGTTTGAATTGAACAGTTCTTTGTTCGATTCGTTTTTCTAAATTTTGAAATAAGCTTTTGAGATAAACTCTCATGCGATCGAAAGAATTAGCTAAAATACCTAGTTCATCCGATCGCTGAATTTTTATTGCTCGAGAAAATTGACCGTCAGCAATAGCACTAGCTGCATCAGTAAGATTACTAATAGGAGCAATCAAACGGTTAGCTATAAGAAAAACTAAAACGCTGACTCCAGATATAGCTACTACCGCGATAAAAAATGCTAAATTTTCAAATTCTTGCTGGCTGCTAAGAAAATCTTCTTTTTCTTGAACGATGACAACGTGCCAACCATTGTTAAGCTTCTCGTTCCAGCTAAACCATTCTTCGCCCGAATTATCTTGAAAAGAGAATCTACTCTTATTGTCAATCTCAAGTGCGTGTTTAACGGGGGCAAATTTACTGAAATCTGCAAGCCTTGTTCCAGAAACAAAAGTTGGATCTGGATGAGCTAGGACTTTACCTAATTCATTTACTATAAATACATACCCCGTATTGCCGAATTTAAGTTCGCCAACTTGTGTGCTTAAATCTCCGAGATCGGTGCAAGCAGTAGCAACCCCAATAATGTTTGTTTTATCTGGGTTAATCGGTGCAGCCATACATAAAGCTGGTCTTTTGCTAGTGCGGCCGATTAAAGCTTGAAAGTTAATTTCACTATTTGATAAAACGCCTTTAAAATAAGCGCGATCGCCATAATATTTAGGTTTCTTATAGTCGCTACGAGCTATATTCCAACCATCAATTGTACTAACATGAGCTAAATAAAAACTATCGTAATTTTCTACTAGAGTCGCAAGAATGAAATCTATTCTTGCGACTCTAGTAGAAAATTACGATAGTTTTTATTTAGCTCATGTTAGTACAATTGATGGTTGGAATATAGCTCGTAGCGACTATAAGAAACCTAAATATT
>JAAUYH010017140.1_pt1 | contig 10702 bp, 8 predicted proteins | sample 7278061 | NCBI WGS metagenome assembly JAAUYH01 (sample SAMN14350203, study PRJNA611818) | marine sediment metagenome | isolation source: surface marine sediment (0.6m) | place: French Polynesia: Moorea | collected 2018-08 | reverse complement strand
GTTTATTGTTATATTGGTTAAGCCGTCGCGGGATAGAGCAGTCTGGTAGCTCGTCGGGCTCATAACCCGAAGGTCGGTGGTTCAAATCCGCCTCCCGCCATTGTTAAACTTCATATTCTTAAGATTACTTCTTATAGCTGTAATCCATATGTTTAATTTTATTATTCCTACCTAACTCGCTCAAACGTAGGGCAATGTTCCCATAGATTGCTCTAGTGCCCTAGCCATTACCCCCACAATTACATACTCTGCCAGAGAATTCTTCTTGGTCTCGATGTTCCTCTTCAATATAATTGAGCCCCTTTAATATTTGCCATTTTTTGAGCATTGGCTCTTTCCCCGCAAGCACGGGGAGTGGGGAACATCTTTCCTGGGTTGGCTAATCCTTTGGGGTTGAAGGCATTGCGAACGTAACCCATTGTTTCGAGATCAATTTCATTGAACATATAGGGCATATAACAGTTTTTGTCTGAACCAATACCATGTTCTCCTGAGAGACTACCTCCTGATTCCACGCATAGCTTAAGGATTTCTCCACCTAATTCTTCTACCTGGGCAAATTGTCCTGGTATTTTATTGTCATAGAGAATTAAAGGATGTAGGTTGCCATCTCCTGCGTGGAAGACGTTAGCTATTTTGAAGCCATAGCGATCGCCCAAAGTATTAATTTGTTTTAACACCGAAGCTAATTTAGTGCGAGGAATCACGCCATCTTGGACAAAATAATTAGGACTAATATTTCCTGCGGCAGCAAAGGCTGCTTTTCTTCCTTTCCATAGTTTCATCCGCGTTTCTTCATCGTTGGCCCAAGTAATATTGCGCGCACCATTATTACGACAGATCTGGGCTACTTTGTGTTTATTCGTCTTAACTTCTACCGCTAACCCATCCAACTCAATTAGCAAAATAGCAGCTGCATCTCTGGGATAACAACCGGTCTTGACAGTTTCTTCCACCGCATTGATTGTAAAATTATCCATAATCTCCATGCCTGCAGGAATAATGCCGCCACTAATAATGCCTGCCACCGCAGCCCCAGATTCTTCTATGCTAGGAAAGTCCGCTAAAACTGTACATACCGCTTCAGGACGTTTGAGAATTTTGAGTGTAACTTCAGTCGCAATGCCTAAAGTTCCTTCTGAACCTACAAAAACTCCTGTGAGATCATATCCTGGCATTTCAGGAATTGAGCCCCCAACATCAATAATTGAGCCATCGGGTATTACAAGTTTTAAACCTAAAACATGATTGGTAGTTACTCCATATTTGAGACAGTGAACCCCACCGGAATTCTCGGCAATATTACCCCCAATGGAACAGATAATCTGACTCGAAGGATCTGGCGCATAATAAAATCCTGCACCACTTACAGTCTGAGTAACCCAATTGTTAATAATTCCTGGTTGGACGGTAATGCGATGATTTTCGAGATCGACATCGAGAACCTGTTTCATTCTTGCTGTCACGATCAAGACACAATTTTCTACTGGTAAGGCCCCACCTGAAAGTCCTGTTCCGGCACCTCTGGCTACCCAAGGAATATCATTATCGTGACAAATTTTTACTACCGCAGCTACTTCTTCTGTGGTGCGAGGTAAGACTACAACCCCTGGACGTTGACGATAGCTAGCTAAACCGTCACATTCATAAGTGAGTAATTCTTGTTTGCGACGTACCACCCCATCTTTTCCAATAGCAGTTTCTAATTGCTTGATAATCGGTTGCAATTTATTGGTTTTGGGAGAGATGAGGTTACGAAGAATCATTTACTTATTTTTCGAGGTTGTGTTCTTCAATTCTACAATTTTTGCTGATTGTTGATGACTCACTTATTACATTTATCTTCTATTAAACTAGACGATTTTCCTGGGCAAAAAATTTTGTTCTGATTTCTGCTAAAACTTGTTGTGTTCCCTCAAAGAACATGTTGTATTCCAAATTTAATTTTGTAATTTCAATCTTTTTTTGCTCTATTGCCTGGTTTAGAGTCAACTCCTTATTTGAATAATTCTAAAAGTTGTGGTTCTAAGGCTTGTCGATAACTTTGAAGCCGCAACTGTATCGTTATTGCTGATTCTGGATAAATTTAATTATCTGGCTCGATAATTAAATAGTTTCTTAAATGGCTGTTGCTTAATTGCCATTTATCTTGTCATGAGAAATTTTTCTTGATGACTGAATTTTTAGGTTCTTTTGTGGAATTTTCTCACAATTTAGCCTAATTTTTGATCGCCAGTATCTCAAATTTCTATTATTAGAAAAAATCCTCAATTTTTAAGCTTTAAATTTGGCTTTAAACTTAATTTGTGAGAAATTCGCGTTTAGAGGTAAAAAACAGGATTTAACCACATAAGTACTTCTGAGCGCAAATTAGTTAATTCTCCTGACAGTCCTTGTTTAAACCATTGAGCGATCGCATCTAGGGGAGAAAAAACAGTTCCTGTTTGCCAGGGCAAATCCTGACCTAAAGGAGTTAAGTGATTGCCCTTAAGAGTTCGTAACATAGTGCTATGGGGAAAGCATTGGCTTAAATTCAAGTGCAAATTCTTGGTCTGATCTATGGTGTCATTACTGAATTTAATCAGGAGATTACGAGTTATTTTGTAATCATTGGCGATTAAGTTTTTAGTTTCCTCAGGACTGGGCGTAAATTCGAGATCAAGAGCTTCAGTAACTGGTATCTGTTCCCCAAAAGGAAGAGCCCGATTAGCAGGATAATTATTAAATGAAATCAGAATATTTCCCGCTCTTTCTACTGTAAACAAACTGCCGATGAGCAAATGTAACTTGCAACCCATACTATGACCAATGCCATAGATTGGCAGATAACGTTTGCCCAAAGCATCCATAGCGTGGAGGCGATCGCAAATAGTTTCGAAACGATTCAGAACTTCCCTAGCAATACTTAAATGATCGAAGGTATTGAGAAAAGGTGTGGCGACAACAGCAAATCCTGCTTCCCCTATTTGTTCGAGAAAGGAACGATAGGATATTTGGGGGGCTGTAGCAACAAAAGCCCCTCCCAGAAAATGAACCATGCCGACAATTTCTTGTTGGGGAAGATACACCCAACCGCCAGAAAATTCTTGCCACGCCATAAATCAGTTATCCCCTTATCAGTTAATAAATATTAGTTTACGTTTTTTAGTAAACGGGGATCAAGATTATGGCTCTTCGTTAGAATAACTCCATAGGAGAATTGAGAGTAGACCTATCGAAACTATTTACGGTACTTATAAAGGACTAAAGAAAAATCAAATCAAGCAGCTAAAAAGACTTTACCATCAAAAGCTGCCCGTAGATCGCTTAACTACTACGGAATTTGCTCAGCGTTTAGCTGCGATCGCCACAGAAGTAGGTCAACCAGTATGTACTTATATTAATCGTCGAGGACAAGTGATTAGGGTAGGAGTGGGAACCCCAAATGAGACCAAAATTCCTCCTTTAGAATTACCTCGGTATGGCGCAGAAAGATTATGCGGGATTCGCTGTATCGCCACTCAACTGGAAGCCCAGCCCCCTAAAGAATCGAGCTTAACGGCAATGATTCGGCAACGACTTGATGCTCTAGTGGTCTTGACTCTGACAGGATCGGGGAAAGAAAGAAGAGGTGGTGGTGCGACAGGATATATCCAAGATACCTATCTAGCTCATTTGTTACCCCAACCAGATTTAGACCTAGATACTCAGGAATATTGGTCAATTTCTGAGCCGATGAGTTTAGAATTTCTCAGTAGCCAGGATTTTTTGGATTTAGTCGCCGGGTTAGAAGCCGAATTTGAACGAGAATATGTGGCTCAAGAAGTAGAAGAAGGTCACGATCGCGTTATTATCGTGGGATTACATACCGATAAAACTACTGATAGAGAGTTTGAGGAAAGTTTAGCCGAATTGGCAAGATTAGTAGATACCGCAGGCGGTGTAGTTTTACAGACTATCTCGCAAAAGCGATCGCGTCCCCATCCCCAAACCCTAGTCGGTGCGGGAAAAGTTCAAGAAATTGCCCTCAAAATACAAACTACAGGAGCTAGTTTAGTGGTCTTTGATCGGGATCTTTCCCCTGCTCAAGCCCGGAACCTCGAAAGTCAATTTGGTGTTCGAGTAGTAGATCGCACTGAAGTTATTTTAGATATTTTTGCTCAACGGGCGCAATCGCGCGCGGGGAAATTACAAGTAGAACTGGCACAATTAGAATACATGCTGCCGCGTCTCGTGGGAAGAGGACAAGCCATGTCTCGTCTGGGAGGTGGGATTGGAACTAGAGGTCCTGGAGAAACTAAACTAGAGACAGAACGCCGTAGTATTCAAAAGAGAATTACCCATTTACAGCGGGATGTCACCCAATTACAGGCTCATCGTTCCCGTTTACGGAAACAGCGCCAAAAACAAGATATTACCACTGTCGCGATCGTGGGTTATACCAATGCCGGAAAATCTACTCTAATTAATGCTTTAACGAATTCCGATGTCTATGCCGCAGATCGTTTGTTTGCCACTTTAGATCCGACGACTCGCCGTTTAGCCATACCCGATCCTGTTACGGGGAAACCTTGTAATATTCTGTTAACAGATACAGTGGGTTTTATCCAGGAGTTACCACCTTCTCTGGTCGATGCTTTTCGCGCCACCTTAGAGGAGGTCACAGAAGCGGATACTTTACTTCATGTCGTGGATTTATCCCATCCTTCTTGGGAAAATCAAATTCGTTCTGTGATGCAGATTTTACAAGAAATGCCTCTGGCAGTCGGACCAATGTTATTGGTGTTTAATAAATTAGATCAAGTTGATAGTGAAACTCTGGCCAAAGCTAAAGAAGAATATCCTTTAGCTCTGTTTATTGCTGCCAAAGAACGTCTCGGTTTAGCAACTTTGCGGGAAAAATTAAGACAATTAACATTTAGCATTTAGCAAGGACTATTTAAGCGGACTTGATTCCACTTGATCTGTTTAAAGTTTAGAATTCAACCGCTGGAAGTATATTAACTCGAAGAGGTCGGCGAAGCCGCGCCTCCGGCGAGCCGCTACGCTGGTCGCGCAGCGCTGCCTTCGGTAGATCTCATTATTTTAAGATAGATCTGCTCTTGCTACCCGATAACCGTCTCAAAATTTGCCTAGCTCTACGTCTAGTTGACCTTGTGCCTTGGGAAGCTTTCTTTTGGAGAGAAGCTCTTACACGACTATATTTGTCTCTAGTTTAATGTGTATTGTTTTATACCATTGCTTTTTTTCTTGACGTTTTAGATGGTTGAGATTTTTTAGTTTGTTTTAGAGGACGCAAATCTTCTGTAATGCTGAATTTTTTTTTGGTATTACTAGCTTTTAATAATGTCAAAATACGTTGACATGTTTTGTAACAACCAATGGTAGCTAGTAGTTTATGTTCTTCGTAAATACCCCAACGATGGTTGGCTAGTTCTTGGGAATAGTATTTCATTTTAATTTGTGTGTAGAGAGGTATCTTGAGTTGTATGTATATTAAGTTCTGTGATTACCTAATTTTACAACCGTAAAAACACGTAATTTCCTTTTTTTTCTCAATTCTTCCGTATTTGAACTGAAATTATAATCTCTATGTCTATCTGAATTTTCTCTTAAATACTTCAAATAATGCTAGTTGTAACAAGATATTTAAATTTTGCAACGGATTATTAATTATTAACTAATTATTAACTTACCTTCCTAACTTATTAGGAATTCCCTCACAACCACCAGGAATCGTTCCTCGGCTTTTTTCTCCACACCAAGCACAAAGATAATAACGTTGTTCTTCGTTGAGACGTCTCACTTCTGATAGATTGGCTCTTTCTACGACAACCCCCGTATGTTCACCTGTTTTATAATCAGGAATCCCAGTGCGAGTTCGAGGAGTGGCGGTTTCGGCTTGACCGTAAAATAAAATTGTTCCCTTGAGATCTGCCGCTGTCAGGTTCGCTTCGTATAAGATAGTACGAGAAAGATTGGCCTTGACTAAATCAGTATAAGAAAAATTGGTTCTTACCATATTGGCATCGCTTAAATCTACCCAACGCAAATCTTGACCTGATAAATTCGAGCCAGCTAGTATGACTCCTAGATCGATTACTCTAATCCCGTGAAGACGATCTTCAGCATATCCACCAGCACCATCAAGCATAGGTCTACCAAGACGATTATCTCGCTGGAGAGGAGTTAATAATCGAGATTGAGATAAAAAACGAAGAATTTTGGCTTTTCCTATCGAATCAACACTAGATAAAATAGCAGCAGTCCGCCCTTCAGCGATCGCTCTTTCCTGGGGCCAATCTTCTAATAAACCTTCATCATTGATAGTAAGATCGGAAATTCCCTGAAAGTAAGAGTCAATAGTTTGTTGCTGAGTAATGCGATTTTGCTGAATAGTTAAATCTCGGGAAATGATATACTGCGCCCAAGCAACATAGACTGCTAAAATCGCGATCGAGATTTGCCCTAAGGCTCCTACCCATTCCGCCCAAGAACCAAATTCATCGTATTTGAAATTGTTTAACCAATTATCAACGCTCTTATAAAAACCAAAATATTTAAGTAATACTGCGATCGCTAATAGAAATACCATAAATGTTAAAAGATTGCTCCTTTCTGCAGGAGTGAGGAATTTACTAATTAATCCTTTAACAGAATCAAGAACTGCTCTTAGAGATAGTAATAAAGCGCCGAGAGCACCCAAAATGCCAAAAATGGCAATGTTAAACCATAATCCAATTCCCATCACAGCTAAAGAAATTAGGATCATTTGGGATTTGGTTAAGGAGATTTTGTCAGGCAAGGATGGTTTAACTGGATGCTTGATCGAAGTAGCAGTTTTGTCAGGTTTGTTAATAGATGGAGAAATTTCAGTTTCTGTTTGACTATTCTGATGATTGTGGTTGCTATCTGAGATTGAATTTTCAGGATTAAGATTAGACTTAGTTGGTTGCTCTGTCATTATTGGAAGTAAATCAGATATGGGAAAAAGTCAGGATTACCTTGAAAACTAGCTTAACGCCTTAATATGTAGCTGTACAAATAAACCTAGGTTTGATACGAGTTCGGGAACAAAAATGGAATGTGGGGCCTGATCTCTATTGGTGATCAGAAATCGTTGATCAATTATATCGCGAGTTTAATCTTGTTATAGACTAAAAAACTTCGGCGTATTTACCGAAGTCGAGTCAGGAGAAATCAATGTTATCAGAGAGGAGAAAATCTAGAAAATTTCCAGTTGTTAGCTCACTACCAATACTTCTCGGTTAACAAGTTGATTATTTGATTAAGCTATGAGGAGATTGGGTTTTGAGGATTTAGGGACAAGTTGTTAATAATTCCCCATTCCCCTATTTCCCAAACTCCCTATGGCTATTCCTAGAAAATAAAAAGTCTTAGAGAGCGTGTTTGATAATTTAAAACTAGGTAGATACTTGACTGGAAGAACTCCAAGTTAAACGTCTTAACATAAAATTTATCATGGCAATATAGATCATGGTTTCGCTGGTAGTCGGTAAATATTCATAATCTTTGCTTAAACGACGATACCGCCCAAACCAAACGGACTTCAATGCGCGGAATTTAGTTCCGCGCCCAGTCCTCCCAAAAGTGCGTTCTACTACCCATCGTTTTGGTAAAACCTCAAACCCTAGGGGATCTTGGTTGCTATGAATTGTTTCGACTATCCAATTAAACCAACGTTGAACCCAAACTTTTAAGGGTTGACCATCATAACCGCCATCGACCCAGATTATTTTCAAATTGGGAAAACGGTGACGAATTCGGAAAGAGAGTAAGTTAAAACCTTTTCTCTCTTGAATCGAGGCACTATGCACCATCACAGCCAGAAGTAAACCCATCACGTCTACGTGAGATGTGGCGTTTTCGCCCTTTAATAAGCTTTCCTCCATCAAAACCCTTGGATAATCCATGATGCCCTGTGCGAATAGACTGGGTATCCGCGATCAGCGAAGATACTGTTGGCAAATATGCTACAAAAATCTTACATAAAGTATTACTAATCGCCAGAGTAAAGATTTCTCGTTATCGTAGTACTACTAATTTCATCTAAGATTACTTTCGCCAACAGTATCAGCGAAGCTGGCACTGCGTGGTCTCCCAAAGCGAGGCGCTACGCGATCGCAGCAGAGGATTCGACATTCCTTCCTGCTTTGACTCGAACTTCTGCCCTTACCGCATCATGAATTTTTTGCCAGACTCCCTCTTTTTGCCAACGACGGAAGTAATCATAAACTGTCTGCCATTTGGAAAAATCGTGAGGTAATAACCGCCAAGCACAACCAGCACGGATAAGATAGAGTATGGCGTTAGTAATTTCTCGAAAATCCTGTGTTCTGGGTCTTCCTCGACGATTTGCCTCAGTGTAAAAACTGGAAATTTTTAACCATTGTTCATCTGTTAAATCAGTATCGTAACTTGGGCGCATCATAGAAGAGTATTTTTACCTAATTCTAAGTTTCTTGACTCATTCTATGATTTTTCAAACATGCTCTCTTAAACGAGAAGTATTGACCAGTTACAGACATTGGAGCAGCAACAGAAAGTAGCTAGAGTTTCCTATCGCAATGGTCGGGGTAGTACTAGTCAGATGTTAGGAATGTCGGATTAATGCGATCGCTTAACTGAGAAGATTGTTGAGGTTGAGATTGAGAAAGATGAGGCTGTGAGAGAGCTTAGGCAACTCATCTAAAAATAAAATAGACTTTTTTAGCCCTCGGATGCTGGTTTAAAGAAGACAAGGGGTACAAGTATCATAACCTGGGGTGGCAATGCTCACTGATGTGACATTTGTATCTGTTCAATTTCCCATAATTTTCTCTTGAACCATTAGTTACCCTTATAACCCTTATCCAATCTGGGTTCTAGCGATTATTCAATTACAGAGAAAACAAATTATCGGTAATTGAACTTTGTGAGCAATAGTTATAAGTTGAGATCTAAACTAACAGAGTTCTTGATTGAGCTGTGGTGAGGCCTTAGCCTAATGATCGAGATTTTGCTTATTTATCAGGATTAATTTCTCTAAGCGAATGTTTGCCATACCCCAGAATGAGATGTGATCGCTTGATGAGGTGATTTTGAATTCGCCAACAGTATCCGTTCCTTAGCTTTACGCCTATTAGATTAAAATTCTAGTTGTTACAAATACTTAATCAAAAGTTGAATATCCTGAGAAGGCTTGAGAGTGGATACAGTTATGGGATAAATATTGGAGGTTGGAGAAGGGGCAATAATTTGGATTTTTTTGAGATATATAATTAATACTAACAATATCTCAAGTATGGCAAAGTTGTCACCAATACATCGACGTGCTCCCAATCCAAATGGTAAGAAGTAATTTAAGGCAAAGGATTTCTCAAGAATTTCTATGAATCTATAGGGATTGAATGTTTCTGGATTGTTCCATATTTCAGGTGTTCGATGAACAATAAAAGGGCTAATCATTATAATATGCCCTTTCTTGATAAAATAAGAACTTATTTTAATATCTTTTGTGCAAGTTCTCAATAAAACCCAAACTGGTGGATAGAGTCTTAGTGTCTCGAGTATAAATGACAAGGTGAATTTTAAATTATTAAAAATCGTAGAAAAAGATAATTTAAAGGGATCAATATAAATTATTTCATTCAATATGTTTTGGTAATATTTTTCTGATTTTATGAGATTTAAAAAAATCCAAGAAAGTGTAGTTCCAGTAGTTTCATGACCTGCAATAAGAAATGTTTTTACTTCATCACGAAGCTGCTGATATTTTTCTAAGCCGTCAGGAAAGGATTCATTTTGAATATTAAGAAGATGAAATAGCAAATCATTGGGGGTGTCACTATCAGAGGAATGCAATCTCATGGAGATAATTTCGTCTACAGCTTTATCTAATGAGTGAATTACATTCTTAAGTTTCAGATTATTTGATGTAGGTAACCATAAAGGCAGTGGTATTATTTGAGACCATCTGTTTTGAATTAAAGGGCTTCCTTCAATAATTATATTTCGGACTTCTTTAAAATATCTGTAATTATGATCACATCCAAACATAGTAAATAGAGCTACATCTAATGCTAACTCTGACATTTCATTGGAAAAATTCACCAGTGAATTATCCTGATATTTTTCGGAAAAAAGTTCTAGACGATTTGTAATGGTGGAAATAGTTGTACTTATAGATCCCTCTAATCTTCTTCTTGCAAATTGTGGGGATATTGATCGACGTTGCTCTTTCCATATGTTTCCTTCGCTAGATACAAGACCATTACCTAAAACACTTCTAAACCGACTATTTTTAGAAGTTTGAAGATTCTTCTTAGTAAGTAATTCCTCTATAAGAGTGGGCTCATTAATTAAAATGACATCTTTAAAGCCAAGCCTGAATTTAACAATGTTTTTTTTAAAAGACTGCAATTCTTGCAAAAAGCCTAATGAATCAGCCTGAAACTTCTTTATATTCTGAAAACAATTTGTCTTGGAATAAATAGGGATGGTTGTAGTCATTTGAGTTTTCTTAAGAAATGAGAATTAAATAAAGAGCGAAACTTTTTTTGAATAACTCACATAATATATAGCGTTTTTAAATGAGACAAGAGAAAGCATTGTAGTTTTCAAGGTGAGGAAAATTAAAAAGTTTAAGCTCTACTAAAAGCTGAAATATCTTTTTCATAATTCGGAAATTTTTACAGAAACGATAACATCGTCTCAGGAGATT
>JAAUYH010222001.1_pt1 | contig 10703 bp, 11 predicted proteins | sample 7278061 | NCBI WGS metagenome assembly JAAUYH01 (sample SAMN14350203, study PRJNA611818) | marine sediment metagenome | isolation source: surface marine sediment (0.6m) | place: French Polynesia: Moorea | collected 2018-08 | reverse complement strand
GTACTTTCAGGGGCCATCCGTCTCTGTTGTCGGATCGCTATCAAGGTTAGCGAACGCGTCTGATAGGCGCTCGATCGTGGTCAGTTGCCCGACCACGTCATTTACTGGGCACTCTAGCCCGTTCTTCAATCGCTTGGGCGACGCCGATCAGACGCGTTCGCTTACCTTGATCGCGATCCGACAACCGAGACGGATGGCCCCTGAAAGTAGCGGATAGGCCGGGGCCTTCTCGGCTCCATGCGCCAAGGCCGCGTCGCGGTGTTCGCGTTCATCCTCGCGGAACTCCTCGATCATTTCGGCAAGCTCCGGATCTTCTCCGGTTTCCTTGAGACGGTCGAGCTGCTCGGAATAGTGCCTGTCGATCTCTTCCTCGACCGCTGCCGTGCACGCCATCGCCGCTTCGGGACCCAGCAGTGCCGTGCCCGCGCCCAGCGCATAGCCCGCTGCCGACCAGAACGGTTGCAGGGCGGTCGGGCGCACACCGCGTTCCGCCATCAGCGCATCGAACTTGGCGCGGTGGCCCTCTTCCTGTTCGGCCATATGGCGAATCTCCGCCGACTGCGGCCCACGGTCGCCCATCACGGCGAGTTGCCCTTCGTAAATCCGCGTCGCGCCAAACTCGCCGGCCTGGTCGACCCGGATCATTCGGTGAAGTTCGTCGCGGTTCATGGCTGCTCCTGTGTCATCGGGCCGACTTGATCGTCAGGCCCAAAATGGTGAGCCCGCCAAGGGTTGAAAAGAGGAAATTCCAACCCGCCAGCGAAATCCCGAATAGACTCCACGGGGCGACATCGCAGCGATGGATCGGCGCGGCGCTGGGGTCCATCACGTCGATGTCGGTGGAGAGCGTCGCGCATCCGGTGATACCTTCCCACCAGCCATACTCGACGCCCGCATGGAACGCGCCGATCAGTCCCGATGCGACAATCGCCAACGCGGCAAGGCCGGTCCATAGCCGTTGGGGTTTCGCGAACAATCCGAGAGCCGCAAATGGGAGTGCGGCGAAATGCGGCCAGCGCTGCCACCAGCACATCTCGCAGGGAAAGAGCCCGAAGCCATATTCGGAAATGTAGGCGCCGCCGAGCAAGCCCGCAGGCAACACAAAGGCCAGCAACTTTACCTGCTTCAATCCGATCATGATGGACCCCTAGAGGTCTCAGTCGCGCAGCGCCACCGAGCTCTTGGTGGTGCGGCGTAAGGTTTCGAGCGCATAATGCAGCTGGAAGTCCTCGATCCCTTGTTCCTCAAGCTGTTCGGCAGTCAGCTGGAAGCGCGGATCGTCGACCTTGTCGTTCTCCAGCTCCTCGTCCTTGATCCCAAGCTCGTTGACCAGATGTCCGCGCAGGTCGGACTCGCGGGTAAGGTATTTCTGCCGCAGCGCCAGGTCGGGATCGGACAACTGCGGGACGGAGATATCCGGATCGATCCCGCCTTCCTGCACCGACTTGCCCGACGGCGTGTAATAGCGGGCCGTGGTCAGCTTCAGCGCTGCATCGGCGCCGAGCGGTAGCAGCGACTGTACCGATCCCTTGCCGAAGCTGCGATCACCCATGACGAGCGCGCGGCGATGATCCTGCAGCGCGCCAGCGACGATTTCGGAGGCCGAAGCAGAACCGGCATCGATCAGCACGATAACAGGAACGCCTTCGGCCATATCGCCTCGGAATACGGTTTCGGCATCGTAGAGGAGAGTTTCACCGCGAGCGCGTCCCCGCTGCGAGACGATACGCCCGGAATCGAGGAAGAGGTCGGACAAGGCCACCGCTTCGTCGAGCGAGCCGCCCGGATTCGAACGCAGATCGAGCACCAAGCCGCTGACGCGACCTGTGGCTTCCTTCTGGATTTCTCCCCATGCCTTGAACACGTCGGCGCCGACATCGGCCGAAAATTCGTTGACTATGATGACGCCGATATTGCCCGATTCGAGCGAATGCGTGACCGGTTCGAGTTCGATAACGCCGCGAGTCACGGGAACTTCGAGCGGCTCGTCGCGACCAGGGCGGAAAATCGTCAGCGTGATCGAGGTACCGGCCTTGCCGCGCATCCGCGCAACGGCATCGTCGAGCTCCCCGCCATAGATTAGGTCGCCATCGAGGTGGGTGATGAAGTCTCCCGCCTTGATCCCGGCTTCGTCGGCCGGACTGCCGCGGAAGGGCGAGATTACCTTGACTGCGCCGTCTTCCATCACGACCGACAGGCCGAGCCCGGAATAGTTGCCGTCGATCATGGTTTCGAGCCGCTGTAGGTCGCTCCCGTCAAGATAGCCCGAATGCGGATCGAGCGCTGCCAGCATTCCGTCGATCGCACCGCGCACTAGAACGTCGTCGTCGACCTGTTCGACATAGCTCGCCTTGATCCGCTGATAAGTTGCGAACAATTTCGAGAATTCGGGGCCAGCGCGGCCATCCACCTGCGCCATCGACGCGGTTGCGGTTGGGATCAGGGCGACCGCCGTGACGAGCGCTGCACTCTGCAGCAAAGCAGCAATTTTCATGGGACCGAGAGGCTCCTTTCGACTCGGTGGATATAGGTTTGCGCAACTGAACGCCAGATTATTAGCGCGAAAGGCGTCAAGAGCGTCCCACGCAGGGGCAGGACGCAGTGCGAAATCTAACGGAAAGCCGACTAGCCCAGGAAGCTGAGCGGATTGACCGGCTCGCCGCCGCTGCGCAATTCCAACGTGATTGCAGGACCTTGCTGTGCTGCTGTTCCGATCGGGCTGCCTCCGATCAATTGGTCGCCAACTTCGACATTTGCACGATCAAGCCCCGTGACCAAACTGGTCCAGCCGTCGGCATGCTCGATGATCACGATCCTGCCGAACCCGCGATAGGGGCCGGAAAATGCAACCCGGCCGCTCGCCGGGGCAACGACTTGTGCGCCGGGTGCCGGCGCCAGGGAAATCCCGGTGCTCCGCAGCCCGCTATCCCGCAACTCACCGAAACCGGCGATCGTGCGGCCTTGAACCGGAAGCTGGAGATCGGATGGCGGCGGCGTATCCGTCGGGCGGGTGGAAGACCGGGTATCCGCTGCGGCTTCATCCGGCGCGGCTTCCGGATCGGCCGCGCGTGGCTCAGGCATGGAAAGTCCGGCAGGGCGTATCGCGGGTCCAGGCAAGGCCGCCAGTTCGCGCCTAAGACTCGCCGCCCGGTCGAGCTCCTCGATCAATCCGTCGAGATCCCGCACTTCTTCTGCCAAGGCCAGAGCGCGTTCGGCTTCGCGCGAGGAGCTGTCGCGAGCGTCACTCGACGCGAGGCGTTGGCGGGTCTCCAACTCGGTAAGATCAGCACGTTTGGCCCGAAGCTCCATTTCGCTGTCGCGCAGCGCGACGAGAGCCTGCTGCGCCTGTCGCTCGAGCTCCCGCCCACGATCCAGTTCTTCGCGCAAGGCCGCGGTGCGCAGGCGGATTTCGGGCACTGCGCTGTCGAGCACGGCCCGCACATAGACCAGGTCCTTGAGCGAGCCGGGCTGGAGGGCGGACAAGGCCAACGGGCGACGCGCCGTAGTCTGCAGCGCGCTGGTCAGGCGAACGAGCGGCTGTTGTCGTTCGGCGAGGCGGGTCGAAAGGGCGCTCCGCTCGGTCCTCGCCAGCGAAAACCGTGCGCGTGCGGCCACAATATCGGCTTCGGCGCGCTGGATCCGTGCGGCGATAGCGGCGGCCTCGCGCGCGGTCCTTTCGGCGGCTTCGGTCGCCTGGTCGGCCTGGCGAGCCAGCCGTTCCGCGCGGGCATTGGCGCGTTGGCTTTCGCGGGTCGCACGCTGCAACTCGGCTTGCGCTTCGTCTGGCTCCATCAGTCCGACATCGCGTTGCGCGACGCCGGGAGGCACTGCCAGCATCAGCGCCGCCGCTATGGCAACGCCGGTCGCTCCGATGCAAAGCGCGGATCGTTTCATGGGCCTATCCTGCCCGATGATAGGGGTGTCCGGCAAGAATGCAGGTGGCACGATAGAGTTGTTCCATCAGCATCGCCCGGGCGAGCAGATGCGGCCATGTGGCAGGGCCAAATGCGAGCAGCTGGTCGGCGGCCGCGCGTTCGTCCTCCGAATGGCCATCGGCCGCGCCGAGAATGAACCGGGCCTCGCGTATCCCGTCGTCGCGCCAAAGTCCCAGCAACGCGGCAAAGTCTTCGGACGACATCGCCTTCCCGCGCTCGTCGAGGAGGACGGTTTTGAATGGGCTTTGCGGTTCGGAAATTTTCCCGCCCGATTCCGGCAGTTCGGTGAGCTTCACAGGCCAGGTCAGTCGCTTCTCGTAGCGGGCAACCAGTTCGGCCTCCGGCGAGCGGGCGATCTTTCCGCGAGCGATGACGTGAAGGAGAATGCGGAATACCCAAGGCCTGGAACCGAACGGTCCGCTCGCGGGCCGCTAGACCGACAGGCCGCCCGCAGCGATGCGGCCTTCAGGCCGCGTGAGCGAGGACGCCGCAGCGCAGAAGCGCTGCGAAAAACTACGACGCTTTCACTTCTCCGCCTTCAAACGACCACATGCGTTCGAGATTGTAGAAGCTGCGAACTTCTGGGCGGAACAGGTGGACGACCACGTCGCCGGCATCGATCAGCACCCAATCGGCGGCGGGCAGGCCTTCGATCCGGACCGGTCCAAATCCGGCCTGCTTCACCTTCTCGGCGAGTTTCTGCGCCATCGACGCCACTTGACGGGTCGAGCGACCGCTGGCGATCACCATGTGATCGGCAATCGAACTCTTCCCTTCGAGCGGGATCGAAACGACTTCCTGCGCCTGATCGTCGTCGAGCTGGCGGAGCACCAGTTCATGCAGATCGTCGGCGGGCATGTCAGCAGCCATCAGGGCCGCATTGGTTGATGCGCCGGACGTATCCGACGCGGCTTGCGCCTGTGTCATAGGCAAACAATGGTCTCCAGATTGCGGGGCAGTCGGAATGAAAACACAAAACGCAGTCCAGGCGCCTCATGCGTCCTCCCTTGATCGAATCTGACGGAATGTCAGTCGGTCGCGCACCGTGGCATCACGATACTGGTCGGCCCAATCGGCACGTTCACGGCGAATGGCCGTGGCCGATCTTGGGTCCGGATCGAAACGCATGAACACCAGTGCCGGTGCGCTCCATTGCCCCCGTTTCCGAAAACTGGCCGCAGACACCCGATGGCGCCTGAACCAGGCCATGGCGGGGCTCGTCATGGCTTCTTCGTTATAGCCGGGCCGGGCAATGACTGCAATCGGCATTGTCCGGGCGATCGTCCGCCAGTGTTTCCAACGGTGAAACTGGGCAAGATTGTCCGACCCCATGAGCCACACAAATTCGCGCTTGGGATAGCGTTGCTGGAGCGCCCGCAGGGTGTCCACCGTATACCGGGTTCGGAGTTGCCGCTCGATTGCAGTCGGCAATATCCGGGCGCGGCGCGCGTGCATCTCTGCCGATTTCAGGCGCGCGGTAAGAGGCGCCATTCCTTTCCGGGGCTTTAAGGGATTGCCCGGAGAGACGAGCCACCAGGCTTGATCGAGGCCGAGGGACTGGATCGCGAATTGCGTGATCCGGCGATGGCCGCCATGCGCGGGATTGAAGCTGCCGCCCAGAATCCCGGTACGTTGGCTCGAATATCTCAAATCGAAACGGCTTTCCTTTGACCGCCTGAAATACGGCTTCCCCGGTGCCTTAGCAGCGCGAATCTTCGCTGTCAGTGCCAACGAATCACGCCGAAATCGCCCTGTCGCGTTCGTACAATTTTTACCATATCCGCCCCGTAGTGGGGCACATTGCTGCAATGTGAACGTTTCACCGTGATTCCGCATCGGCTCGGCGAGAGTGTTAACAAAGCGATTCGACCAAGGGGATTTGGGTTGGTAGCCACCCGCCCCTCAAGGAACAAAACACAACGGGGCCGCCTTGTCAGATAATACCAGCACACGACCGTGGCTTGAGCGCGTGCGCGATTGGTTTCCCGATCGCGAGTTTTTTATGCGCTCACAAGGTCAGGTTCGCTTCATCAAGATTTCTTCCCGAGTGCAAATGACGGGTGCCGCTTGCGTCGTCGCTCTCGCGGTCGGTTGGGCCGGGTCCATGGGTGTCATGGCGTGGAGCCAGTACCAGGCCGAAGCCGAGCTTGCTTCTTTCGAGCATGACAAGGCCAAGGTTGCTTCGGCGCAGGAACGGATCGACGCCTACGGTAACGATCTCGAACGCGTGATCGATGAGCTCGACGGACGCCAACAGTTTCTCGATGCGATGCTGCCGATGCTGCCGGAGGAGATCCGCGACGCCGGTGTGAACGTTACCGATTCGACCAAGGAAACCGAAGAGACGGTCGACAAGGTTGGCGCATTGATCCCGCAAGCACGCGGCCTCGCCGAGGTCGAAGCGCGCCAGCTCGCTTTTGTCGAGCGCATTACGCGCTACGCCGACTACCGCGCGAAGATGGCCGAAGAGGCGATGCGGAAGCTCGATCTCGACCCGCGCGCCATGACCAGGAACTCACAGCAGGGTATCGGTGGTCCGCTGGAGCTGCTTGAAACCTCCCACGGCGAAGTCGATCCGCGGTTCGAACGCCTCGGCCTCAGCCTTGCCCGGATGGCCGCTTTGGAACGCGCGCTCGAAGGCATCCCTCAGGTCGTCCCGGCCGGTCAGGCCATTTCTTCCGGCTTCGGTTATCGTCGCGATCCGTTCACCGGCGGAGGCGCGATGCACAACGGCATCGATTTCAAAGGTCCGGTCGGATCGCCGATCTACGCCGCAGCCAAGGGCGTCGTCAGCTTTGCCGGCTGGAAATCCGGCTACGGGAAGACCGTCGAAATCGAACATGGCAACGGCATGATGACCCGCTATGCACACATGTCCCGCGTGGGTGCGACCGTCGGGCAGTCTGTGGCCGCCGGCACGACCATCGGGGGCATAGGCAGTACCGGTCGCTCCACAGGTCCACACCTGCACTTCGAAGTGCGTATCAATGATCGCCCGGTAAATCCGCGCAAGTTCCTGGAGATCGCTCCAAATGTTCTCAAAGAAATCCGCGGAGCCGGAACGGCCCGCACCCCCGCAACGACCGCAGAGTAAGAAACCTATGGCCAGTGGCTCGAATTCGACTTTTTCCGTGATCGGCTCGGACGTAAAGATCAAAGGCGACATCAGCGCATCCGCCGATTTGCATGTCGACGGCACGATTGAAGGCGACATCAAATGTTCATCGCTCGTGCAGGGTGAGAGCAGCCAGATAATGGGCGGGGTTATGGCGGAGACCGCCCGCTTTTCGGGACGCGTCAACGGATCGATCACGGCGCGCGAGCTGGTGATCCTGAAGACCGCCGAGATTCAGGGCGACGTCCATTATGACGCCCTGACGATCGAGCAGGGCGCGCAGGTTGACGGTCGGTTTGCGCCGAATTCGCAGCGGCAGTCGGCCAAGGCAGCAGCAAAGCCTGCCGAGCCGGTAGAAAAGCCCAAGGCAGAGCAGCCGGACCAGGCACAGCTGAAGATCGCGACCTAGCGGAAGACGGCCTCCACAGGTCGTCACGGCAGTTGGGCTCGCTTTCTTGCTGGACGACCTCAGAGCACTTCGGCGCGCAGGGCCTTGCGATCAAGCTTGCCGATGATGGTCTTCGGCAGTTCCTGGCGGATCACCACTTCATCGACGCGCTCGTGTTTACCGATCTTGCCATTCAGCCAGTCGCGCAGCTCGACGTCTGATTCCGTGGCTCCGTCTTCCAGTGTGACATAGGCACGCGGCACCTCGCCCTTGTAGTCGTCGGGCACGCCGATCACGAGCGCTTCCTTTACCGCATCGTGTTCGAGGATGACGTCCTCGACGACGCTCGGAAACACTTTGAAGCCGCCGACGGCAATCATGTCCTTTATGCGGTCGACAATCGACAGGAAGCCGTCTTCGTCGATCACGGCAACATCGCCGGTGCGCAGATATCTCTTGCCATCGCGCTCGACGAAAGCGTCGGCTGCGGCTTCCGGACGGTTCCAGTAGCCCCGCATGACCTGCGGTCCGTGGATTGCCAATTCGCCTGGTTCGCCATCCGCTGCAAGCTTGGTAGGGTCCTCCTTATCCAGCAGGATCACTTCAGTGCCCGCGACGACTTGCCCGATCGTACCGCGCTTGCGAGCGCCGACATAGGGATTGACGGAAACCACCCCGGCGCTTTCCGTTAAGCCGTAGCCCTCCACGAGGCGAATGCCGGTAGTCGCTTCGAACCTTTCATGCACCGGGCCGGGCATCGGAGCCCCTCCAGAAATGCAGACTTTGAGCGAACTGAGATCGGTCTTGGCCAAATCCGGGTGATCGAGCAATGCCTGGAACATCGTCGGTACACCGGGGAAACCGGTTGCGCGATATTTCTCGATGGTCTGCAAGACCTGCTTGGCCTCGAAACGCGGCACCATCGCAATCGCAGCGCCAGCCGCAACGGCGTGGTTGAGCAGGCTGGTGTTGGCGAACACGTGAAAGAATGGCAGCGCGCCCATCATCACTTCCGCGCGTGGATTGTCGAACGGATTGATCGCGGCCACCTGCTGCGCGTTGATGACCAGTTGGCTGTGGCCGAGCATCGCACCCTTGGGCCTGCCAGTCGTGCCGCCGGTGTATTGCAGGAGCGCCAGATCCTTGGCCGGATCGATCGAAGCCTGTGGCTTCGTCTTCCCGGATTCCCAGTCCGTCCAGTCCCATTCGCCGAGCATGTCGGCCCAGCCGCGGATTTCGGTGCCGAAGGCGACATCGGCAATCTGGCCGCGTTTCAGCAACTTGAGCGCCGCCCCCTTATACCATGGCAGCATTCCCGCGAGCGAGCCGACCACCAGGCGTTCGAGATTTGATGCGGCGAGCACATTGGCGGCGGTGTCGTAAAGCTCCGGGACGTCGAGCGTCACCAGGGCGCGCGTCCCGCTGTCGCCAACCTGCCATGCGAGCTCTTCGACCGAGTAGAGCGGTGAGAAATTGACCACGATGGCACCCGCCATCATCGCCCCGTAATAGGCCGAAGCGTAGATCGGCACATTCGGCAGGAACAGGCCGACGCGATCGCCCTTCTTGATTCCCATCTCCTGCAGTCCGACTGCAAAGCGCTGCGCTTCGGTGAAGATTTCGCGATACGAATAGGTGCGACCAAGGAAATGCAGGAATGGCGCAGAAGGATCGTGCCGAACGGCGCGCTCGAACAGTTCCGGCAGCGATATGCAGTCGAACCGAGTATCCCAAGGGGTCGGGTGATGGTACGTGGCGTTATTGACATTCATGTCAGTAACCATGGCCGAACACCACTCCCATCACAAGCGCAAGACGCGCCCGTGATGGGGGATTTCGCGAAATTTTGCACGACCTATTCGGAGCAGTTCCCGTAAGGAGTGCCGCGCCGCAAAGGAGTGTCCGCGAAAGCGCTTACTCGGAGGGCGTCTCGCCTTCGGTGGCCAATGGATCGGGGGCTTCAGCAGCCTCTTCGCCGGCCTCTTCGGCTGCACGCTTTGCGGCGAGCCAGGCTTCGGCTTCGGCTTCCTGGGCCGCCTCGGCAGCAGCCTTGGCGTTGGCTTCGCGCTCCGCCTGCAACTCTTCGATCAGCTTGTCCTTTTCGGATCGGGAATCGACGTCGACAGCCACCGCCTCCTCCTCGATCCCCGCGCGTTTCGCCGCCTTGGCGACCACCGCATCGAGCTCGCGCTGCGAGCACAGTCCCAGAGTCACCGGATCCTTGGGCTGGATGTTCTGGATGTTCCAGTGGGTCCGTTCACGGATCGCGCCGATCGTGTTGCGCGTGGTGCCGATCAGCTTGGAAATCTGCGCATCGGAGACTTCCGGGTGGTTTCGCAAAATCCAGGCGATGCCGTCTGGCTTGTCCTGACGCTTCGAGACCGGCGTGTAACGTGGACCCTTGGTGCGCGTCACTTCGACTGGGGCCTTGTGCATCTTGAGCGAATAAGCAGGGTCGGACTGACCCTTTTCAATCTCTTCGAGAGTCAATTCGCCGGCATGGACAGGGTCGCGACCCGTGTATTTGCTGCCCGCGAGATCGTCGGCCATCGCCTGTACTTCGAGAATGTGCAAGCCGCAGAATTCGGCGATCTGCTCGAACGAAAGGCCCGTATGATCGACCAGCCACGTGGCGGTCGCATGTGGCATCAGTGGGGTGGGCTGGCTCTTGGCCATTGGGAAACTCCAGCTAAAAATAGAAGGGCCGCCCCTTTCGGAGCGGCCGTTGCGAGAAGCTAGATAGGCGAATGCAGGGCAAACAGCAAGAAAAAGGGGTCGCGCGTTACGCGCCCCGCTTAATGCGCTGGCGCCGCCTGCAACGACACGCATTCCTGCTCTTCCAGAGCGACGAGTCCCGTGAGGAATTGCTCGGTCGCCGCTTCCCAGCTGTAGCTCGCGGCAAACGCAGCACAATCGGCGGAGTCGCAATAGCGGGCAGCGTCGATCGCGCGGGCAATGTCTTCCGACATCGCGCCGACATTGCTCTTCAAGATGTCGAGCGGCCCAGACACCGGATAAGCGGCCACTGGAGTTCCGCAAGCCAGTGCTTCGATCATAACCAGGCCGAACGTGTCGGTCTTGCTCGGAAACACGAACACGTCCGCCCCGGCGTAGCATCCGGCGAGATCGGTCCCGGTGCGCTTCCCAAGGAAAAGGGCGTTCGGGAATTTCGATTCGAGAGAAGTCCGCGCCGGCCCGTCACCGACCACCACCTTGGCACCCGGATAATCGCAAGACAGGAAGGCCTCGATGTTCTTCTCGATCG
>JAAUYH010044024.1_pt1 | contig 10704 bp, 6 predicted proteins | sample 7278061 | NCBI WGS metagenome assembly JAAUYH01 (sample SAMN14350203, study PRJNA611818) | marine sediment metagenome | isolation source: surface marine sediment (0.6m) | place: French Polynesia: Moorea | collected 2018-08 | reverse complement strand
TCCGATTCCCGCAGCAGGGGAACCGCGCGCCTGGTCGTGTAGAAAGTGCCGGACAGGTTGACCCGGATGCACCGATCCCAGCCGTCTTCATCGTGCTGGTCGACGATCGCCATCGGCCCGGCAATACCAGCGTTGTTGACCAGCACGTCCAGACGATCGTGTTGCGAGCGAAAGTCCTCGAACACCCTGTCGACGTCGCTGCGTTCGCCGATATCCGCGACGGTACCGGTCGCCGCCGGGTTGGCGGCGAGAAACTCGGCGACGTTTGACGGCGACACGTCGCAGACGTGCACGCTGTCTCCCTGATCGAGGAAACGTTCGGCAGTGCGTCGCCCGATGCCGGATGCGGCGCCGGTGATCAGGACAATCCTGTTGTCGGACAAAGGTGACTCCGATATCTTGGTCCGCGATCGAGTCTAGCATTGTCATTAGCACGAACCCCGCCGTATGAAGCGCGATCCCAGCGAACTGCCCCTGAGGCTCAAAAAGAAGCACGGCTCCGGCAAGCGCCTCGACGTGACGGCGGCCGACGGAGCGCGCCTGGTGCGCATGCAGTCGCTAAGGAGCGCACTGCTCGCAGGCCTGGTCGCCGTCGCGATTTTCTGCGTCTTCTGGATCGCGCTGTCGTCGCTGCTCGGTCGGGTCTTTCCATGGATGACCGTCGTCATGGGCGCGATGATCGGATTTGCCGTGCAGCGCGCCGGCCGCGGCGTCGACTGGCGCTTTCCGGTACTCGCCGCGATTCTGGCGTTGATCGGCGCCTTGCTGGCGAACATCATCATTGCCGCCTCGTACACGGCGGAAACCCTCGGCACTTCTACGCTGCACGTGCTGCGATCGGTCACGACGATGACGTGGCCGGTGTTTTTCGAGGAAGTGCTGACCGTGGCGGACGCGTTCTACGCGGTACTCGCGGCCTCGCTCGCCGCTTTTCTCGCCAACCGGCGACTGTCTCGCCGGCAATACTACGCGCTGCGCTTGTGGCGCGAGGAGTCAGATCGGCATCAGTAACGGGTTTTCGGTCTTGACGATCGAGCCCTTGAACGACGCGAGCTGCCGTGCAACGAGTTTTTCGATATCGTGAACGGCTTCGGCGATGCCCAGGTAGACGGCCGGTTTGCGGCGCAGCAGCGACCAGTCACCGGTCTTCAGGATGCGAACCAGGTGCGTGATGTTGTTGCGGATCGCATCGATATACGGATTCTGTCCGTCGTAGAGCACCTCGATGTACCGATAGACGCGGTTGAACTTCGAGTTCAGGCGATCGCGCATGACCTGCTGGTAGAACGCCGGGGTCTTCTCGAGCAGGTCCTCACCGGACTTGTAGCGCACCATGTACTCGCCCGGTCGTGCGTTTTCGACCGCGACGCCGCCGACGACAAATTCGTTGTACAGGCGGTCGCGGCATTTCTCCAGGTAGCAGCGATCTGCCATCTGCGCGATCAGGTCCGCGGTACCGATCAGGTGTCCGCAGATGATGTCGCGAGGGTCCTCGAGCTCGATCCCGTCAAGGTCGAGCTCGTACCCGGTGAAGTGCACGATCATGCTGCTGACGCCGACGTCCCTCGCGAGACCGAGATCAGGCAGGTAGCGGCGCAGGAAATCGGCGCTGCGCGATACGTGGTACAGCGTGAACTCGGCGCCGTTGGTGAAATCCTTGTCGCGGCTCTCGTGCCGGATGTAGCCGGAATCGTGGAACAGCGACGTGATGATTGCCATCTGCGCACGCGCGGCACCGAGCCTGTCCGTCGGCTCGACGCTGCGCTCGTACCCGGCCACGAGACGTGCGAGCGCCAGCGTCATGTCGAGCGTGTGTTGCATGTCGTGATAGGTCGTATCGCAGCCCTTGTAGCCGGGATAGCGCCCGGTGAACAGCCGTTCGAAGTCGTAGAAAGCGAGCCACAGCTTGTCGAAGGAGGTGCCCGGGAAGGTTTGCGAGAAAAGTGCCTGCACGGCGCTGCGGACCGCCGACGGATTGCTGACCTGCACGGTATTCGTGACGTCGTAGTCGTTACGGCGATCCTGGTGAGGCATGTCTTCCCTGTATTTTTTTTCGACCGATTATACGCGGCCCCAAAGCGGCCCACAGCCGCAAATATTCGGAATATGTCACATCGGGGCGCCTACGGTTCGAATTCGGCGACGACCGGCGCGTGATCGGACGGACGTTCCCATGCACGCGGTTCCTTGTCGACGTAACTGGCCTCGCAGCGCTCGGTCATCGCATCGCTGGTCAGGATCAGGTCTATACGTAGACCTGCATTGCGGCGGAAACCGGCGGCCCGGTAGTCCCACCAGCTGAAAGTGCTCTCGGGCTGCTCGAACTTGCGAAACACGTCGGTCAGGCCGAGATCCAGCAACGCACGCAGCGCCTGGCGCTCGAGCGGGCTGCACAGAATTGCGTCGCCCCACTTCTCCGGGTCATAGACGTCGGCGTCGGCCGGGGCGATGTTGAAATCGCCGAGCACGACGAGCTTCTCGTGTTCGCGCATCTCCGCTTCGAGGAAGCGCTTCAGCGAGGCGAGCCAGTTGAGCTTGTAGTCGTATTTGTCGGATCCCACCTCGGAGCCGTTTGGCACGTAAAGGTCGATGATGCGGACGTCGTCGACGGTACACGCCAGCACACGCCGTTGCGGGTCGTCGAGATCGGGAAAGTCCGTGACCGGGTCCCGCGGCTCGACCTTGCTGATCGTGGCGACGCCGTTGTAGGTTTTCTGCCCGCTTGCGATCGAGTGATAACCGAGCTCCTCGAGTGCATCCGCCGGGAATTTCTCCGTGAGCTGCTTGATCTCCTGCAGCACCAGCACGTCCGGGTCGTGCGCGCCGAGCCAGTCGATGACATGAGGCTGGCGCACGTTCATCGAGTTGACGTTCCAGGTGGCGATTTTCATGCGGTCTGGATGCCGGTCTGGCGTAGCAGCGCGTCGATAGTCGGTTTGCGCCCGCGGAAAGCAACATAGGCCTGCATGATGTCGCGGCTGCCTCCGATCTCGAGGATCTCCTCGCGGAAGCGCCGTGCAGTCTCCCTGTCGAAAATGCCCGCTTCCTCGAACGCCGCGTACGCGTCGGCCGCGAGCACTTCGGCCCACTTGTAGCTGTAGTAGCCTGCCGCGTAACCACCGGCGAAGATGTGCGAGAACGCATGCGGCAGTCGGTTATAGTCCGGGTGCCGCAGCAGTGACACTTCCTCGCGGACTTCGGCCAGCGTCTCGAGTACGCGTGCCGGCTTGTCGGGGTCGTATTCGTAGTGCAGCCGGAAGTCGTAAAGGCCGAGTTCCACCTGGCGCATCATCGCGAGTGCCGCCCCGGCGTGCCGACTGGCATCGAGTTTGTCGAACAGGTCGCGCGGCAACGGCTCACCGGTTTCGCGATGCGACGAACATCGCTCCAGCACCTCGTAGCTCCAGGCGAAGTTCTCCATGAACTGGCTCGGCAGCTCGACCGCGTCCCACGGCACACCGTTGATGCCCGCGATACTCGGGAATCCGATGCGCGTCAGCAGGTGATGCAGCATGTGGCCGAACTCGTGAAACAGCGTGATGACGTCGTCGTGCGTGAGCAGCGATACGCCGTCCGGATCCGGCGGCGCGAAGTTGCAGACCAGGTAGCCCACCGGCAGGGTCAGTTTGCCGTTCAGCTGCTGCCGCGTGACGCATTCGTCGATCCATGCGCCGGTCCGTTTGCCGCTCCTTGCATACAGGTCGACGTAGAAGCCGCCCAGCGTCTCCCCGCCTTTCTCGCTGAGCACGAAATAGCGAGCGCTGTCGTGCCAGGTCTCCACGCTGTCATCTTCCGACAGCTCAACGTCGTATAGCCTGGCGGCGAGCCCGAACAGCCCGGTGACGACGACGTTGGCCGGAAAATACTGGCGCAGCGCCTCGTTGGAGATCGAGAAGCGATCCTGCTTGAACTTCTCCAGCCAGTAGGTCAGGTCCCACGGCTCGAGTTCCATGCCTGCAAAGGCGGAAATCTCGCCGAGCTCTTTTTCGGCGGCGGCCCGAGAATGCTGTGCAAGCTCGCGCAGGAAGTCGATGACGTCCTGCGGAGAGTCCGCCATCTTGGTCGCCAGCGAGTAATTGGCGAAGGTCCGGAATCCCACGAGCCCGGCGGCGTCACGGCGCAGCGAGAGGATCTTCTCGATATTGTCGCTGTTGTCCCACTGTGCGTCGGCGCCCTGATCGGAAGCCCGCGTCACCCAGGCCCTGTAGAAATGCTCGCGCAGCGGCCGGTGCGAAGCGTGCTTCATGACGGCATCGTACGTGGGATAGTCGAGCGACAACCGCCAGCCACCATCGTCGCCGGCATTGTCTGCCGCGCGGGCCAGTGCCTGGGCCGGCAGGCCGTCGAGCTCCGAAGCGTCCGTGACGTGCAGCGACCAGGCGTCCGACGCGTCCTGGATATTGTGCTCGAAGGCCGCCTGCGTGGCCGCAAGCTCCTGCATGATGGCCTTGAAACGGTCCTTGGCCTCCTTCTCGAGATCGACGCCGGCGAGATGGAAATCGCGCAGTGCATGTTCGACGGCGCTGCGTCCGGCCTCGCTGGCGTCGTCGCTCAGGCCGTCGCCGACGCGGGCATAGGCTTTCTGCAGCCGCTCGTTCTGTGATATTTCGGTGCCGTGCTCGGTCAGTAAGGGTAACGCCTGCTTGTAGGCGTCTCGCCAGTCCGGCGACCCGAGTACACTCTGCAGGTGGCTGACCGGTGACCAGATGCGGCCGAGTTCGTTACCCATTTCCTCGACCGGCGCCACGAGGGAGTCGATGTCGGGCTCGCCGACGGCGTCGAGGAGTTCTGCGAGGCGCGAGCGATGTTCGTTGATCGTCTGCTCAATGGCCGGCACGACATCGTCCGGCGTGATGTCGTTGAAGCGTGGCAGGGATGAGGTGTCGAGCAGTGGATTGGCCATTAAGCACGGTTGATATTTGCGGGACGCGCCGCATATTACCACAGGCTCGCTCTGCGACCGGGCGGCCGACTTGACGTAAAACCGGAGAAGAATAGTGACACACGATTTCGACCTTATTGTAATCGGCGGCGGCAGCGGCGGTCTCGCGCATGCGCAGCGCGCCGCGGAATACGGCGCCCGGGTCGCGGTGATCGAGTACGGCCCCCTGGGCGGCACCTGCGTCAATGTCGGCTGCGTGCCGAAGAAGGTTATGTGGTACACGGCGCAGCATGCGCACCATTTCCACCACGCAAAAGATTATGGCTTCGATATCGACGTCAGCGGCCACGACTGGCAGGCGCTCAAGTCGCGGCGCGATGCGTACATCGAACGGCTGAACGGCATCTATGCGCGCAACCTCGCCAACAAGGACATCACTCACGTTGACGGCGGAGCGCGTTTTGTCGATACGCATACCGTCGACGTCGACGGTCGGCAGTACTCCGCGGAACGCATCGTGATCGCCACCGGTGGCCGACCCATCGTGCCGGAGGTTCCGGGCTCGAAACTCGGCATTACGTCGGACGACTTTTTCGAGCTCGAACAGCGGCCGGACCGCGTGCTCATCGCCGGCAGCGGCTACGTCTCGGTCGAACTGGCGGGCGTATTCAACGGTCTCGGCACCGAAACCCATGTCGTCGTGCGCAAGGACGGCGTGCTTCGTAGCTTCGATAAAATGCTGAGCAGCGAGCTCATGGACGCCATGCGCGACAGCGGCATAGCGCTCGACACGGGCGTCGTTCCGGAATCGGTCGAAGAGACCGGCGACGGCATTGTCCTGCACGCCAACGACGGTCGCTCATTCGGACCCGCCGACGCACTGATCTGGGCGGTGGGCCGCACGCCCAACACGGAAACGCTCGACGCCGACAAGGCGGGCGTGCATGTGGACGAGAACGGCTTTATTCCGACCGACAAGTTGCAGCAGACGAACGTCTCGAGCGTGTTCGCCATCGGCGACGTTACCGGCCGGGAGGCGTTGACGCCGGTGGCGATCGCAGCCGGCCGGCGCCTGGCCGACCGCCTCTACGGCGGCATGGAGGGCCGACACCTCGACTACGAGCTGATACCGACGGTGATCTTCAGCCACCCGACCATCGGTACCGTCGGCCTGACCGAGGACGAGGCGCGGGCAGAGTACGGCGACGACGTCAAGGTCTACACTTCCGCGTTCACGGGGATGTACTACGCGCTCGGAGACGACAAGCAGCGCTCAGCCATGAAGCTCATCGCGGTCGGGGACGATGAGCGCATCGTCGGCTGCCACGTGATCGGCGAGGGCGCCGACGAGATGATGCAGGGTTTCGCCGTTGCGATTCGCATGGGTGCGACCAAGGCAGACTTCGACGACACCGTCGCGATCCACCCGACGAGCGCCGAGGAACTGGTCACGATGCGGTAGGCGGCTACCGCTGCCAGTCGAGCATTTCCGACGCGGCGAGCAGCAGCGCGCCCGAACCGTACAACTGCGTGTCCGTCGATTTCACATCGTCCGGCGCGTTGCCCACTTGCTGTACCCAGCCCAGCTTGCCCTGGTCATCTACGGCGCCGGCAACTGCCCGCCAGCCTTTCTCGACGACGGCACGAAAATCTTCCTCCGCAATAATGCCCCGGTTGACTCCCCAGGCGAGCCCGAACGTGATGAACGCCGTGCCGCTCGTTTCCGGCACAGGGTCATGTGCCACGTCCAGTAGCGATGACGACCAATAGCCATCCGGGTGCTGGATGTCTTTAAAGGCTGCGGCCATCTCCCTGAAAAGCGTCAGGAAGCTCTGACGCTGGGGATGTTCCGCGGGAAGCGCTTCCAGCAGCAACGGAAGACCGGCAAATACCCAACCGTTCCCCCGACTCCAGAATACCGGGTTGCCGAACTCGGTCCGGCGGTCGAAAAAACGGCTGTCCCGATAAAACAAATGCCGGTCTTCGTCGTATAGATAGTCCTTTGTTGCCTGGTACTCGCGCAGCGCATAATCGCGATATTTCGGGTCTCCGGTAACGTTGCTCGTCATCAGCCATGCCGGCGGCGCCATGAACAGGGCGTCGCTCCAGCACCAGCGTTCCTGGCAAGTTCCCTCCGACTGCCCTGTATCATCGCGTCGGAACTCGAGCGAGTTGTCCGGGGGGGCAATCAGTATCCGGTCGAAAGCGTCAACGACGGTTTCTACTCGGGCGTCGTCGTTGCCTGCAAGCGGCAGGTACACCTGCGCAATCGCCTGATCGTCAGCGTGCCAATAGCGTGGACCCAGCTGCCAGCCGTTGCGTTCGGCCGTCTCGAGCAGGGCGCCGACGTAGTCGGCGTTGCCGGTTGCAGCGGCCCAGCGAGTCAGCCCGATATAAAATGCAGCCTGGACCCAACCGGTGGTCTGCTCCGTGTGATCGCGAAACGTACGGACGTAGTCGAAACTGTCCATATGTGCGAGTTGCCAGTCGGCGACCCGGTTAGCGATCGACCTGGCCTGATCCGGCGAAGCGGCGCTATTGCCATACAGCCGGTCCACCGCTAACACGAGGAACATGAAATTGGTGCCACCGCCGCCAATGACGTACTCCGTTTGCTGCCAGAAGAATGGCCAGATCTTGAGTTCCGGGTAGTCGGGCCGAATGAGCGCCGTGCCGGAGATGACGCCTCCCGGGATGAAGGACCAGTCGGCGCGGTTGACGCCATAGGCGACGAGGGCCGACTCCGATCCCACACCCGACGCAAACGACATCGTATTGCTGCCCGGATGCACGCCGAGAATGAAGTTCAACGCGTTCACGTAGTAGTCAGGCGACGAATACTCGGGCCAGCCTTTCGTGAACAGGTACTGCTTTACGCCGAATTCCTGGATGCCCCAGCCAGCGCCCCAGATATGGGGTCGGTACGGAACGCCGTAGGGCGTCTCGTGCGATTGCGCCTCGAGGTCTTTCTGGTAGTCCCTGACGGCAGCCGCGATCGCAGTGCGGAAGCCCACATCGTCGATATAGGGCATGGCCTTCGCAAGCGCCCAGCCGGATTCACCGACGTCCGCGACGATCTCGTCCTGTATGGCCAGCAGGCGCTCGATCAACCGGGAATCCCGCGTCGATTGAATCAGCTCCGACAGAGCGAAGACGCGGGACTCGATGCTGTCTGTCTTGTCGATGGCTCCGTCGAAGATGTCCTGTGCCGCTTGCAGCGCTTCCTCGGCCAGCCCGTTGTTGTAGCCGTCGAGAACGCGCGACGCCGCAGCAAGGCCGGCTGCCACGGTCAACTCGCGATCGGGATTCTCCTCGGTAAAGACCCAGCGATCGTCCGGGTTGCCCGAGCGGCCCCCCCGGACTTCACCCGGCTGCAGGTCAGGGTCATGGACAAGATTGTCTGTCTGGACCGAAGCATCGCCCAGCAGGACGTATTGCCGCAGGTCAGGAACGATGATGCCGCGGTAAAGCCGCCCCAGGGCGCGATACCCGCCCAGCACACTGAGGAGGCCGTGTTCGATCTGCTGGAGCGCGTCCGACTTGTTGTCGGGAACATGAATTTCCACGAGCTTGCGATCCTGGTCGATCGAGGTCGCGTCGTAATCCAGGCCGAATTCCTCGATCATCTGCGCGAGCACCCAGACCGTGCCCATCTGAGACTCGACGCGCAGGTCATAGTCACCGGCGTCGTGCCAACCACCCGAGTTGAGTCCCGGCACGGGTTCCATCGGCGCGAACGTCGTAAGGGTCGACGGACCCTGGATATAGCCGTCGAAGTGGTTGTGATTGACCGGCGCCATCAGCGCGTCGTCTGCGTGGTCGTTGCCATGCCAGACCCGGTACTTCTCGTTGATACGCATGTGGCACATCTGGACGGGAAGGTAGTATTCGAGCGTCGGCTGCCATGCGTGGCGGCCGAATACATCTGCGTCGATACGGAAAGGATGCGAAGTCTTTGACCGGTATTCGATGACGTACATACCCGGCTCATCGATGTCCGAGAAATCGTGCAGCAGGTAGTTGAAGCGCAGGAACTCGCCGTCCCATCGTTCAGGCTTTACGCTGCGGACCTTTTCGCGTCCGTTCTCCGTAAGCCGGTAGATGGTCAGCAGGCTGCGCTCCTCATCGCGCTTGTCCTGCTCGATCACGACTCGCTTGGGTTGCGTCGTGGTATATCCGAGCTGAGACACCTGGATGACGGCATCGGACTGCCAGTCCTCTACGACGTTCGGGCGTATTACCCACTCGACAGCCGCCTCGGTGGCATCTGCCGGAACCTCCGTGCGCACGATGAACCAGCTGTTATTGTGGTTGGTACGCCCGTCGAGAAGTTCGAGCAGACCTGATCGGCTTTCAATGACCAGGCGTTGATTGTCGTTGTCCGGCGCTACGACGAGTTTCCGACCCGTAGCGAGCGGCGTGGCAAGATGTTCGCCGTGGACGTTCCCGATCGGGCCATTGGGCTGCGTCGGGAAGTGCCCGGCATGGTCGTCCATGAGCCAGGCCTTGCCGAACAGGTCGCCGGGGAAAAGCTCGAAGTTGAAGCCGACTTTTCCGACCCACTCGTCCGGCAAAGGGTTGTCGAGGTCGACCGTGATCCTGAAAGCGCTGCCCTCCAGGGCCTGCACGCTGACCCGATAGGTGAGCTCGAGGTCCGGGTAGACGATCGGGTTGAAACCTTTGCGGTCCCGATCGGGATCGGGGTAAGAGAGCGTCTGCGTAATGGTCCTGGTTTTCTCATTGACGATGCGGTCACCCGCGACGGGCACAGGCGACCACTGGCCGGGCGAGGCCTCGAGACGCAGGTCACCGTTGGCGGCTACGCGAACCCCGTGCTGGATGATCGTGACGCCGGTCTGGTGTCCCTCGGGGTAGATGTCATCGAATACGATGACGTTGAGGCCGTGCGTTTCGAAATAACCCTTGTCTCCCAATTCCAGCTGGGCATTGGCCGGAATCCAGACGGCGGCAAGGACCAGTGCGAGAAATATTCTCCGGTACATAATTACCACCAGGTTGCGTACAGCGCTGCCAGCATCAGGACGATCACGACCGCGGAGAGATTGAATCCCATCGTCGTGGACGTATCGAACGCCTCGTAGTCGATGGCGTCCGGGTGTGGTTCCGCCCGCTCCGCCGCCGAGACGCCCACGCCGACGGCGATACACATCAGGAAGACGATTCCAACCCGATCGATAAAGGGCAATTCGGGCCACCAGAGCCAGAAACACAATGAGAATACGGCCGATCCGATCGCGGTGGCCAGAGCACCGTTCGCGGTCGTCCTGCTCCAGAAGAAGCCAAGCAGGAACAGCGCGCAGACGCCGGGCGTGAAGAAGCCGGTGAATTCCTGGATGTACTGGAAGACCTGCTCGAAATTGCCGAGCAGCGGCTTCGCAATGATCATTGCAGTAATCATCGCGAGAAGACTGACAATGCGCCCGACAGTTACCAGCCGCTTCTCCGACTTCTCACCCTTGCCGATGTGGCGATAGAGATCCATCGTGAAGATGGTTGATATGGAGTTCATCATCGACGCCAGCGACGAGATGATCGCAGCGATCAGGGCCGCGAATACCAGGCCGAGAACGCCGGCGGGCAAAAGGTTCATGACGGTCGGGTAGGCCTTGTCGGCCGGGTCCAGCTCAGGTGACAGGACTGCGGCCGCCACGCCCGGCAACACGATAATGAGGGGCATGACCATCTTCAGGAAAGCGGCGAATATCAGTCCTTTCTGCGCTTCGGCAGTGTTCTTCGCCGCCAGCCCCCGCTGGATGATGTATTGATTGAAGCCCCAGTAGGACAGGTGCATCACCCACATG
>JAAUYH010237331.1_pt1 | contig 10707 bp, 11 predicted proteins | sample 7278061 | NCBI WGS metagenome assembly JAAUYH01 (sample SAMN14350203, study PRJNA611818) | marine sediment metagenome | isolation source: surface marine sediment (0.6m) | place: French Polynesia: Moorea | collected 2018-08 | reverse complement strand
CCTTGCTGTTGCAACCGAAATATTCGTGAGAAGGGTTTCGCCTTGCGATCCTCCCGAAAAACATCACGCGTGTCGGCGAACGGCGCCGCAAACGTCTCTTCTTCTCGTGGGAAATACCCTCCACCTGCGGTATCAGCATCGGGTTCTGCAACCATTGACGACGCCCGTTCTGGTTCTGGAGTGAAAGCGAGAGCCTCAAAAGCGCGGTCCAGAATTCCATTGCCGAACAGTGAGGCTCCAACTTATAGCTTAACACCGCCTTCTATTGTTGAAGCAGTGAAAACTTAGGCACCGACAATATCCAGTATCTCTATTTCTTCGGCCCCGGAGTCTCAGACTAGAGACTCGAATTCGGGCTGCATTGTTAGCATTGTTGGGTCGATGGGCAGCACAGTGCCAGCAGAGAAAAGATCCAATAAGGTGCAAGAGTAAAGCATTTCAGTCGCACAAGACTGTATAATGCTTGACAGGGACTCTGGCACGAGTTCAAAGCCAATTTAGAATACTGTTGAGTATAATACAGCTTCGTAATACTTCCCTTCTAGTATTGTTCTCTCTAGATTTACAGCCTGCGCAGTATAGTGAATTTCTAACATAAGTAAGCCAAACAAGACAGTCCGACTTAAGTGAACTTCAATTCTGATTCGAACGGCAGAAGAGACTGCTTGCGTTTTCTCTGTAAGGCGTGAATCGCTAGAGTTTTTCCATTATACTATGAAGCTCTGGAAGCACTCCAAAAAAAATTTCTAAAAGCACGTGTGTATTCACCTCTTCTACTATGATAAAAACTCTCAAAGAAGCGCAAATGCAAGTCTAGTAATACCTAAGACCAATTCGACTTGAAAAATGGCTACGCTGCAGTGTAAAGCTTAGAGAGCCATTCCTGGTGGCATTGAAGCCGCCATACTCCCACCTGGTTACATTATCGCGCCCCGCCTCTGATTTCTGATCAAACAAAGGCTGGTCAAGCTACGAGTTCCGACGAAAACCTTCGTTCCGGTTATGTCTAACCGGAGATATACGGCGGTGAACAGTTTGAAAATTGGTCACGATTATTTTCGAAGAGCTATTAGCTCAGGTTTAGGTCTCTAGAGCGTATCCGATAATTTAATTCAAGTCATATTCGTCAACATTTCATGAAACTGTCAACATGCCACCCAGCTTTTGTGAAGACGTTAAAGTTCCTTTCAAGTGCGGTAGTACTTCGACCGCGAAATTGAGACCTAGCGATACCCAAATAATTTGAAAGAGCCCAATGACCAGCCAATAAAAAGTACTGAAACTTGCGCTAGAACTGAGATGACATGAACTTTGCTAAGAAGCTCGGAACTCCGCCTAAGAAGCTTCAAGATTGTGACAAGAAAACAACTTTAGCTATTCCTTACGCGATTCACATGAACAAGCTTAGAATTGTAAGCAAGAATCCTTTCTACTTCTAATCACGTGGGCGCAGTCATTTGCTCGTCTGCATCCATCCGCTTGTGAAAATTCCGAGACATATTTCCCCGAATCAAGCTGTTCGAGCTGTGTTAGAGATGCTCCGTGCTCTGCCGTGAAGATGAACGATTTCCCGCTACAACCTACCACGCAGCACATAGCCATTTGGAGCAGAACGGAAGAGTAAGAGTACTCCAGCGCGCTTGCCGATTCACGTAAAGAACGCGTAGATCATCGGGGTACGGATAGCCGGCCAGTGAACAGAACAACGGCCAAAATTCATGGTGTCGAGCTGTGCAGAGGAATCATTTGTGTTATTGTTTATTTGTTTGACAGTTCTAGTTACTAGTTTATGATTAGTTAAGCTAGTAGTCTATGATTGGATGTTCTTAGTATCATATTGTTTTAGATCCGTGGATAGAAAATGGTCTGAGATGTCTACGGAACAGCAGGTTACTCCGGGTTGAAAAGGACTCCCCTAAGCTCTAAATCTATCTGCAATATTGGTACCCCCAGCAGGGCATGGATTCCCCCAGTGATCTCAGGTTTTAGTTTGACGGCAAAGAAGTCGCCAAGAAGTTTTTCAACTTGCATGAGAATGTGCTGGTGAAGGGCACGACGAACGAAGAGAAACCAGACAGGTTCGTAGCACACCTGAACGTGGAAGCGTTCGAATTCTACTTCGACCACTTCACGGACGAGAACGCTCACACGGAGGAGACCAAGTCGTGCCGGAAGGTCAAAGCGGCTTTATTAGAGAATTTCTCTACGAAGGAGACGGAATCTGAGACAGTGAAAGAAGCTGTGAACCTGCCATACGAGGGTGAAGATGTCAAGGAGTTCTTCGTAAGAGCCAGCAAGTTATACAAAGAAGTCAACGTCAACGAAGGCACGTAGCATGGGATGACAATGGACGCCATCAAGTCCGACCAAGGTCTGTTGCAATTTGTGTTACTGAGGAAGGTAAGGACATTTGATGATGTGAGAGAGACGTGTCTTGATTACGCGGAACATCAAAAAATTTTCTTTTTGCCCAAAAAGCTTACTGGGAACGCTTCCGGTGTACTAGACATAGGAGCGCAAGAGAGGCAGCAAGGAACAGACAAGCATGCTTTGGACAAGATGGACATGTTGCGCAAGAAGTTCGAAAATTTGGCGTTACTCATTAAGAAGAATAAACCGAAGCCAAATATTCAAGACATAATCTGCTACAAGCGTAAGAAGCCGGGTCATTATGCAAGTCAGTGCCAGATGCATACAGAAGTTGTAAAATCTTGCAACTATTGTGGAAGGTATGGTCATTCGGAAACAGCATGTTGTAAGAAGCAAGCAGACGAGGCGGGGTTGCGAAATCACAATTAGAATGCGCAGAAGTTTCAGATACTGAAGAAAGAAGTTAAAACACCGGCGGGGCAGAAAGAGAAACCAGTTATGCATATCCAGGAGGAAGAAAGTGATCAAGAAGATGATAAGGTGCTGATGAAACGTTTTGCTTCTGGAGAACCTATGCAGAAGCAATTTCGGTTCGATGAAGAGTATAGCCAAGTCCAAGATCAAGGTCAAGTGTTAGGAGCAGGTCGAGTCAGTAGGAGACCAGTGTTCACTCCTAAAGAGAGGCCGCATAAGAAGACATGCGGTCCTAGGAAGAAAGAGGCACTTGGTGAAAGGGGAGAACGCTACGACTTCCTCAACAGCCTCGCTAGGGCACCAGCCGGAATTACGTTCGGGGAGATTACATATGGCGACGTCGACAAGCTAAGGAAAGAATTACAGAAGATCGTCGCCAAGAAGGTTACAAGGTCGGCAGTTAATGTTACCAGTGAAGACAGGCAGCGTAAGGTCCCACCAAACCGTCACCAAGTTGTTTGGATAACGGTGTACTCCGAACCGGTTTATGGAATCTTGGATACAAGTGCTATACCTAATGTCATATCTGACACACTTGTAGAGAAGTTAAGGTTGAATTTAACTCCAACGAAGAGGCGCATTGTTGTAGCAGATGGGACTACAGGTGCGTGTACAGGTATACTAGAAGCGATACCCGTGAGTTTTGGAAGTATTGTTGTGCGGCTTAACTTCATGGTCATCAAGTCATTACCTTACGACTTAAACCTTGGGTCCCCGCCACTGGTTGATATGTGTCCCTGCATTGATCTGTACCATCAAACAGCTAAAGTGAGAAAAGACGGTCAGACAGAAACTCTGAACCCCGTCTACGAGCCAGAGATGTATGAAGACACCGAAGACGAACTGACTACGGACACAGAGAGTGACAGAGGAGAAGAATCCGACAAAGATGAGTATAGTGCATTCGTAATTACTCTGAGTGATGTATCCGAGTCACCAGCAGTCGAAAAGAGTGTCGATACAATTGATGAGAAGATAGCACACCTCTCAGAAGAATACACGGCGGAGGTGAGACACTTGTTCCAGAGTTATCCACACGTCATCGCATACTCTTTCGACGATATTCGGCCGTCCAAGTGTAAGACGACACACAGGTTTGAGCTCACGTCCGAAGAACCGATATTCCAGAAGCTGAGACGATTACCTCCAAAGTTCAACGACATTATGAAGAAAGAAATAGACCGCATGCTGACCGCAGGTATCATCACACCTGTAGAACCCTCTTGGACATCACCGATTGTGCTTGTAACCAAGAAAGACGGAATTCCGAGGTTCTGTATAGATTGCAGGAAGTTGAACGCCGTGATGAAACAAGACAGATGGCCATTACCATTGATCGATGAATTATTTGATGAAGTGAAAGAAAGTACCGTCTTTAAGACGTTAGACCTCTGCCAAAGATACTGGCAGATTAAGATGCATGAGTCTTGCAAGGAGATGGACACTTTCATTTGTAGATACGGCACGTTCCAGTTTTAAGTGATACCGCTTAGTTTGAAGAAACTCAGGTGCAACGTTCCAGAGAATGATGGACAACTTATTTGCAAATTTGAGCAACGTGAAGTGTCATGTGGATGACGTAATCGTCCATTCGGCAACCATGGGCGAACACATCGAGAACTGCCACGCAAGCATGGTCTCCGTGTCAGATTGAACAAATGTTTCTCCATGCAGCCGAAAGTGCAACTGCTTGGCCATGTCATTGACAGATATGGTGCTCACACTGACGAAGGTAAAGTTCAGAAGATAAGGGATGCGCAGCCACCAGGTGATGCGAAAGAGTTAAGATATTTCCTCGGATTGGCTTCATACTATCGACGATTCATCAAAGTATTTGCAAGGATCGCATGCCCACTGTCGAAAAGACATCAGACAAGGTTGAATTTGAGTGGACACTTGAGATACAGAAAGCATTTGACACCTTGAAGCAGGCTCTCATCACGGCACCTGTGCTTGCATATCCTGATTTCGCGAAGCCATTCGTAGTCGCAACCGATGCATCGGAAAAGGCAATTAGTGCAGTGCGGTCGCAGAAAGATGAAAACGGACGGGAGTACACTATCCATTATGTCAGCCACGCATTGAATGATGTTGAGAAGAATTACTCCACGTACAAACGTGAGAGACTAGCAATAGTGTTCGCTCTTAAGAAGTTCCGACCTCATCCCTTGCGCCAGAAGATCAAGTTGTTTACGGAGCATGAAGCATTAAAATACGTGATTAATAAAAGAGACCTTCATGGAAGGATAGCAAGATGGATGAGTGTCTTCGCCGAGTACGATTTCGACGTCCATTATCGACCAGGGCCACGCAATGCGAATGCAGATTACTTATTGCGATCATCCGCCAAGGTGACCATGGTCTTGAGCATAAGATTAGAACCAGATCTGATGTCCACAGTTGAGTACTTGACGACCGGAACCGAAAGCAATTAAGGTACGTGCCAAGAATTACGTCATGTACCAAGGAAACCTCTATCGACGAACTGCCAAGGGTCTTCAATTCATACCAGCAGAGGAGAAACGGATCGTCATCTTGGAAGGCTTGCACGACGAAGTCGGTCATTGGGACTTTCCTTCGACGTACATGATTATCATGGATAGATTTTGTAGCCACGGATGCGACAAGATATCGCGTATTTCGTCCGGAATTGCGATCCGTGATCACCAGAAAACACAAAAACATACAGTAGAAGTGACATAAGATATCGTTTGAACCAGAATATTTGGATTTGTCAAACAACCAGTAGAATTAGACTGAAGAAACCAGGCCACAAATTATCAACTTTTCGACACGCTACTTCGAAGAAGCAGAAACACGAGTCATTACATAAATCGGTGATGATCTCCGAGATTCGAATAGCCTCAACACATCATGAGTACCAGAAAGCAGAAAGCTGGCCCAAGCAAACCACCAAGACAACCCGGAAGAGCGTGGAGATCTCCAAATTGCAAAGAACAGAAAACTTCAGCGTATTGGACTTCCTCCGAATCCGAACTTTGGTGCGTGGATTGCAGCTATCAACATCGGAGAAGAATTCGAAAGAGACAGTGTTGCGATTTCGGAAGTTGGGATGGGTCCAGATGGCAGCTAAGTACGGGGGATCCTATCCTGCGCCAAGACCGTGCAGTGAAGCGACTCTAGTCAGAATAGCAATCACACGAGAAGCGGAAACGTCTCACAGAAGCGAGACCGTCAACGAGAAGAAAGCCGAATAGCGCTGAAGCTGATACCGTGCCAATAGATGGTTATACACCGCAGTCATTGAATGAGGCGTTACATCGTGGCACGTTGCGTTCCCGAAAATGCGTACTTCGGTAAGAGACACCGATAGGATCCATTCAAGACCTACTCAGCCCGAAGAAGAAACCTAGATGACACCATTAAGGCCGTAGGAAAGAAGTTGACGCCAGTGTAGAAGAGACAAGGAGCAAGGTCGGAGAGGGAAAAGCGTTTTCCAAGAAAGAAACCCGGATACTAGCGGCATCTTACACCGGTCTGTCAGTGTCAAACTCATGCCAACCGAAACTCAGTGGGTCAATACCTCCGATTTGAGTGGCGATACGAAGAACTGCCGCACGTAAGCGGAGCAATTCACCTTCGGGAGCCTCTTCGGGTTCGTGACGCACCCAGTTCTTCAGATGCCAGACTAAGTAGTTCATGTTGTGTTCAATGCGGTTGGCTTGCTGCTCCGACAAAGTGAGGTGGGCATCTAGGATGCGCTCGGTGCCGACGTCTTGTTGGTGGAGGTCTGCGCTGCCTAGGGCAGAGTCAATCAGGTTACCGATGAGTTCGCTCACTCGGGATGAAGACAGATTTGCAGGCGCGAGTACCCATCGTGGAACAGAAGTAGCAGGCTGCGTGGTTCGCTCATCATATCGAGTCTCGTTGCGAGGAGAAGACGGTAACGGAATGCGCAGCGAGGAACGCCGAGAACGACTAAGGTTCGTACGCGAGTCGGCAGCGGTACGGTCTATGGTGGGGATTGAGGGAAGCGCTAGGCGCTGAGGAGTGTGAGCAGAGTCTTCATTGTCTGATGGAGATGGAGAGGCTAGACGCTGAGACATTGAGTGGAGTGGTGCGAAGCTGATGCCGAAGTGTCACCACTGCTTTCGCTTTATGTACAGTTTATGCGAGAGTAAGATCACACTTGTTGTACATGACCTGTGAAGCTATTCGCTGACTAACGTGTTGGAGACGTGACGACGTGTGTTGAGGAAGAAGATTGAACAAGTGTACAAATCCTTTACCAAAGAAGAGGAGACGTGAGAAAGCAGACAAGCTACATGTTGTTATCCGTTTCAATATCGCTGTTGCCATCACCGCAAGGGTCAGGCAGATTGATACGGTTAACAATATTCAGAACAGCTTCACACAAGCGGCCTAGATTGCGAACAGGGTCATTTACACGAACAGAACGCGTCCAACGATAGAAACGACGCATCGTGGTGTTCAGGTTCTCATTTACGCGCTGCACTTGATTTTCCAGGATGTAGAGACTTGCTGAGCTGATACGCGCGTCGCGTAGGTGTCGACGATGGATACGTAAGAATACATTCCTGAGTGCTCGCAGTCCACTTTGCGTCACAATCTCACACTCACCGGCAATAATTTCAGGTGCACTTGCCGAACCAGTGGCATCGGAGGAGCTAGGAGCAGGATCAGGACGATGCCCATCATCGATATTTCCAGCATCGGAAACAGTCATATGTGCTTCAGTACGAGACTGAAAAACGGGAAGATTCATGTGGAAGGTCGAATGCCTCGCGCAGAAAGCGCCGGAGCGCAGAGAAGAACGAGTAAGCGAGCGCACTATTGCTGCGGCGGGCGACAGGGACGGAATATGTGCAACTGTAGTGATGAGGGGAGGCGCAGAGCGCAGGGAAGGAGGGCGACTAGTGTTGCTCTAAGGATTACTGCAGTGCTCAGCGGTAGGAAGCTCCATGGTGGTGGGAAGGTGTGGAGTTGGTGTCTACGAAGCGCCCGAACGTCTCACTTTATATTCACATTACGCAAGGTTATTCCATCACTAAGTTGTACACGATGCGATACATGACTCGTTGAATTTGGACAGGGAAACGTGCCAAGGTTTCATTGTCCAGGAGAAGGAGATTCTTCATCAAGCACCTACGGTTGCTGTTATCCTGCAGAAATACTGGGGATTCATCATACAATATAAGGTTGTTGCCTCACGCGAGCATCATTACTGGGGCAGCGTCGATGAATTACAAAATTATTTTGTGACCAGAATTCATACAACAAGTGTCTTTCTTATTGTTACTTTTGATTTGAAAGGCATAATAAGAAAGACACTTGGCAATTGGAAACCTTCAGGGTATCCTAAATCTATTTTAGGCCGATCTAGCATCACCTTGCTGTCACTACCACTACCTCTATCACAACTATGGCTCGCACCAAGCAAACCGCCGGAAAGCGTACTTGCGGGAAGGCGCCGCGTGCGGGACTGACGACGAAGGCAGCGCGCGTGCCGGCCAGAAAGGGTCCGCGATCTGCAGTATACCGCCCTGGAAACAGGGCGTTGCCTGAAATTCGCAAGTATCAGAGGAGCACGGAATTGGTCATGAAGAAGACGCCCTTTACGAAGTGCGTGAAGAAGGTTCTTAAGTTTTGACGCGCAGAAGAAGGCACCTCGGTGACGCAAGTGCGCGAGAAGGCCGTTGAAGCGCTACAGGAAGCTGAAGAAGTCCTGATGGTTGGATTATTCAAGGACATGGTTTTATTGATCGAATACGCGAATCGCAAAAATGTCCAACCTAAGCATATACACCTTGTCATACGCATGCGTGGCTATCACAAAGGGGTGCTTGGACACTGGAAGAAAGGCATACCGCGTGGGTGATGCGCGCGAGGACGGGCGCTTGTCTGAATAGGAGATGATGTGGAGGAATTATTTGTGTTGAATTTAATTTTAGTACGCATTGTTTAGTTGTTTGATTGTTCTAGTTAGTAGTTTATGATTGATTGGATGTTGTTAGTATGATATTGTTTTAGATTTGTGGAAAAATGATCTGGGGTGTCTACAGAACAGCAGGTCACTCCGGGTTGAAAAGGACTCCCCTAAGCTCTAAAATTATCTACAACAAGGTGTCGAACTTAAGTTATGCAACAACGACCAAAGAAGTTACGGAACACTTCGAGTCTCGAATTATCACAGTCGCAGAAGTAGCAGTGCACACGCGCAACGCAGAAGATGCAATTGCCTGTGTGCAGTAGCACAACGAGGAAGACCCTTTTCTTGCGATCCGGAAGACAGATGGCTCGCTACTGTATTGTCGGAAATAGACGTACAACCTTGTTGCTGCACGCAAACCCTTCGCGAAATGGGTTACGGCAGGAGACCTTTCCCGATTGCACTAAATGGTTCGGCCAATAAATCATGTCGCTGTGTAAAAGTACATCACATCCGGATTCCTCAAGCATTAAAGAGAGAAGCTCACAAGCGCCTTCCACAGTTCTACTGCCCGGCAGCAAGGCTGCTACACCAAGCATACCTCAGGCATCTACAGTGAATAGAGCAAATAGCGAGGCGCCAACAGTGAACATAACTCCGGCTTCTACTACGACAACAGAGAATGGCAATGATGTGCATGCAAGTGGAACGGGCACGTATGCTTCATCCATAATACGATAACGCTTTCAGGCGAATTTCCACTCTGCCGCTGCACGGAAAGCTGCCGCTTTCAATCTGGAGCGTGCCGCACGAAGCAATCAAGTGGGAGTACGAGGCGTGATTATACATCTGTCTGTGGCGGACGTGTTGAGTGTTGCCTGAATGCCTTGATGGGTTGTATTGGCAAGATGAACTCGGCCGGTAAAAAGTAAACTTAATGCAGAAATCATTGGGCAATTCGGCCGTAATCAGGGCGAAGTAAGGTGAGATTGTTGCGGATATGAGTAATCCGAAATTTCCAAAAAATTCGAATTAAACCCTACTACATTTTTATTTCTTTATTATTGAAACAGAAGTCTATGGTTTTCTTGTGGCCCAAAGTAGTTCTGATTTTTTCTTCAATTGTTTTTTGATTAATCGGAGCAAGAAATAGCTGACCTGAAATCAGTTACAGTGCGAAAAATTCATATAAGTAATTATTTTTGCGACTTCATTTTTCTAAGCGTGGATTATCTATACACGACACCTTTGCTATTTTAGGGTTCGCTAGACCGAAATTGATCTCAGACTATTTCTTATGAAGCTTGTATACAGCCAACAGCTTCGGTTCTTATATTTCTATACTCATCCGTAGTGTCGCAACGCATCAAAGGAATTTTTCATGCTGTACTTAATGAAGTTTAGAGTGACACAATCTCAGCAAATTGTTTGCCGTGAAAATTCTCTGCAGATTTAAAGTGTTTGAGCGACTGTCCAATCTTCATATGATATTTACAATAGCTAAATTACACTATGTTCTTGATGCAATTTCATTCCAGTTGTCTAGTTCCAGAGCTGGATAAATAGTAAAATGGTAAGAAAAGGAGGTGCTAGTACGCGAATCTAGGAAATAGGGTATTCAAAAAATTTTACGTATGGGTTAGCTTTCTGAATCTATAACTTCTTTGACATGTTTTTTATTGAAATATCAGTGTTTCTATAATTGGCAAGGAAAATTGAATTTTTTGCGTATGCTCCTTGCAGATCCAAATTCGTAATACGTTGGAAACACCGAATATGGGAAGGTTACTTTCTTAGAAATAATCGGATAGTCTTATTGCACATTTTGATCCCATGTTTTTTGCGTACGAGGGTAAGTATTTGCAATTTTCATTTTTAAAAAGTTTTAGGGAAATCAAGCAGTACTTTCATTGAGAAGTGATAAAATTGTGGAAGACCGAGGAATATTGATT
>JAAUYH010006314.1_pt1 | contig 10707 bp, 9 predicted proteins | sample 7278061 | NCBI WGS metagenome assembly JAAUYH01 (sample SAMN14350203, study PRJNA611818) | marine sediment metagenome | isolation source: surface marine sediment (0.6m) | place: French Polynesia: Moorea | collected 2018-08 | reverse complement strand
TTTTTGAGAAAAAGAAAAAAGAACCCAAGCCCGATAACGATAAGCAATCAACGGCTGCCTAGAGCGAAGATGTTGGCTCGTGGGTTGTAAAGTCATCCAAGACGATCGCTCTATTGACCACGTGAGATCGCATACCCATGTATCGCCACCAAGTAACACTGTGTTGTCACTACGACACATTAGCTAGAAGTCAATCCTGGATTAAGTTTGGCGCGACACTCTCAATAATTTATCCCCTAGTAAAACGCGATCGCTAAAAGTAATCGCTATCCTAATGTGTCGTCATCAGGTAACAGTTCGTTAGCTATTGCCTGAGCATCTTTAACAGTTCGCTCCTTATCTGTTATTTATAATATACTTGTATTAATAACGTATTATAGGCGGAGTTGGCGCACGGCGATCGCATAGGGCAACAAAGCGCCAGAGGGGAAGAGTGCAGAGTGCTATGTAGTACTAGGGGCGACACACACAACACGGAAACCGATACCGTAGGAACGGTTGCCGCGCGTAAAGTCGTCGCGGCACGCTGAGCGGCAATAAGCAGGATTGTAGCCCCATGAACCACCGCGTATTATTCTTGTAGCACTTACTTCTGAGACCCATGCACTGCCATTAGTTGGCGCATTTTCATAATTATCATGCCAATCATCTTCACACCATTCCCAGACGTTTCCATGCATATCACTAAGTCCAAAATTATTAGCTACTTGGAAATATCCTACTGGGGTTGTTTGTTCTCGATAAATTCCTTTTGAACCTCTACCATATGTTGCTTCACCGTAATAGTTAGCTAATTCAGTACTAATAGTTTCTCCGAAGTGAAATGGTGTAGTTGTCCCTGCTCTACAGGCGTATTCCCACTCTGCTTCGGTAGGTAAGCGATATTCTCTTTTAGCCCTGTTACTTAATCGGTTATAAAATTCCTTCGCATCTTCCCAAGAAATGCTTTCTACTGGTCTTTGCCATCTATCTATTCCTTCATAGTCTTCTTTAAAATCAGATGGATCTGTTTCTAATTCTCTTTCTATTTGTTGCCAACCTGCTACCTCTCGCCATTGGTCTTTGGTGATGGGATAGCGCCCCATAAAGAAAGTAGGTACAGTTACTTTATGTTGTGGTCTTTCGGCTCTAAACCATTCCCGATCATATTCTTTAACTAGCCTTTCTATCTCTTCATCTTCCGTTCCCATCATGAAACTTCCACCTGGGATGAGAACCATATCTAGTCCCACTCCATTCCCTAAGTCCTCAGTGAAATACTGACCTTGTTTTTGTTGTCGGCGAATAACTAGTTTGGCCATGTGGTGGAATCGGTTAACGTTTCAGCTACGCTTACTAAGCTACCCGATTCCGGTTGATTTTTGGATGCTTATTCAACATCACCGGAACAGGTCTGGACTCTTTCCTCGCACGCCCGACAAATTCCCATCTGCCAGCTCTGGCACGGAAGAGTGCTGGGAGCGACGCAGACAACACGAAAACCAATATTGTTGTTGCGGTTGTCGCGCGTATTGTTGTTGCGGTACGCTGAGCGGCAGTTGTTAGGATTGTTGGCCCATGAACCACCGCTTTTTAATGCCTGTCCCAACTTTTACAGTAAACAGTAATCAGTTAACAGTAATCAGTTTGTTAATAAAATTAACAGCGTTGCTGATTATAGGTATGATTCCGCCCCCCTACCCCCAATCCTGGGGTCGAAATACACGAAAACAAATATAATAACTTGTCCTAATTTACGATAGACGAGTGAAAGTGTAATGATTAAAAATCTTTTGACGCAGTTGATAAGTATCTCCATGTTTTAGATGAGCGTCCCAACTTTGTAGTCTCTCAATTAATTTTTGTAGGGAAACTTCTCCCCGTGCATATTCGGCTTGTAATTGCTTAAGTCTTCGTCGAGATCTTCTCAAATTATCATTACGAACTCTCACCCGATCTGGTAACACTCGAAAGCCCACAAAATTAGCTCCATGACGAGTTTCAAAGAGTTGACTTTTAATCGGATGAATTATTAAGCGTAATGTTGCCAGATATTGTTCAATTTCTCTTCGAGCCTGGGTTAAAAACTGCCAATCATCACCCAATAACAAAAAGTCATCAACGTAGCGTAAGTATTTTTTGACTCGTAATTTTTCTTTGATAAAATGGTCGAAACCATTCAAATACCAATTAGCAAAAAACTGACTGGTCAAGTTACCAATTGGCAGACCATGACGGCGTAACATAGGTGTTAGTAAATCATCTCCTGGAAAATATTCAATCACAGGTTCTTGAGGATTACTACTATCAATAATAGTATCGATTAACCATAAAGTATCTTGACACTTAATCTTCCGACGAATAATCTGTTTTAAAATTTCATGATCGATACTAGGAAAATATTTACGAATATCACATTGTAAAACGTAGCGACTGGAACGAGCAAATTCTATAAACCGCGCTAAGGCACGATGAGTACCATAACCGACACGATTGGCATAAGTATCGGTAATAAAAGACTTTTCAATTAGAGGCACAATAATATTACATAGGGCATGATGAACTACTCTGTCGCGATAGGGAGCTGCGGAAATTAATCTCGGTTTGGGGTCGTAAATGCGGAAACTTCTATAAGCACCTGGACGATAGGTTTTTGATTCTAATTCCGAGCCAAGTTTGAATAATTCTTGCTCTAAATTGTAGTTAAAAGCTAAGACATTATCGCGAAAACGTTTACCCTTTTGAGCATAACGAGCTGCTAACAAGAGGTTTGACCAATCAATAATCTGATGCCAAAGATTACCGTAGCGTTTCATCCTATTTGGGATTTGAGATTTGAGATTTTAGATTAATTCTGTAATTTTAACTCTTGACTTTTGACTTATTAAAAATTATCTTTTTTGCTGTTGTTTAATCCAACCTCCTAAATCGCTGCCAATCCCGTTAAATTGTTGATTAATATATTTATATCTTTGGGCAGAAATTAGTTCGAAATCGTATAAAAGTCGGGTTTGATAACGTAGAATATCCAGTTGAGTATTGATAGACTGAAGACGAGTTAATTTATCGCTTTTAGCATACCGCGCTTGGATCAATTCTTCTAATAAATCGTATAAATTATTGACAATTCGTTCTCCTAAAGCAAAGCGATGATCACGGGGTAAACGATTCAAAATTGGAACATACCACCTAATCAAATCGTAAGTTTTTTGAATAATCGGCAATTCCCTCATTGATAGTATTCATGTAATAAATATGTATTATAAGCGATTTTTCGCGCCGCGCGCCGCGAAGCGGATCGTGCACGATCCGCTTCGCGCCAGAGGGGAAGAGTGCAAAGTGCTATGTAGTCCTGGGAGCGACGCAGACAACACGAAAACCAATAATGCTGTCGCGGATGCCGCGCGAAGAGAGGCTGAAGCGGCACGCCGAGCGGCAGAGGTTAGGATCGTTGGCCCATGAACCACCGCGTGCTACTTTATTACTACTTTCCTCTGAGAACCATGCTCTACCATCCGTTGGTGCATTTTCATAAGTTTCATGCCAATCATCTTCACACCATTCCCAGACGTTTCCATGCATATCACTAAGTCCAAAATTATTAGCCACTTGGAAATATCCTACTGGGGTTGTTTGTTCTCGATAAATTCCTTTTGAACCTCTGCCATAATTCCCGGGATAAACTTTGCCTACATATTCCCAATCAGTTCCTCGATAGTTAGCTAATTCAGTACTAATGGTTTCTCCAAAGTGAAATGGGGTATTTGTCCCGGCACGACAAGCGTATTCCCATTCTGCTTCGGTAGGTAAGCGATATTCTCTTCCTGTTTTTTTGGATAAGCGATTGCAGAATTCCTTGGCATCATCCCAGGATACTCGCTCTACTGGATTTAAAGGATTATCTGTGAACTCAGCAGGATTAGAACCCATTACTGCTTGCCATTGAGCTTGAGTGATGGGATACTTGCTGATGAAAAACGGTGATACTGCCACGCTATGTTGCGGACTTTCATCTGAATATCGCTGAAGTTCATTTTCTGGCGACCCCATGATAAATGAACCACTGGGAATGGCTACCATCTCTATAGGCGGCACCTCTTCTGCTAACAGCTCTGTAAAGTACAAAGCGTGACGAGTCTCAGTTTCGATCACTTCACCCCGCTCATTCACGGTTACCATCTCAAACTCAAAGGGTTGCAACGCCTCGTCCTGCTCGACCTCGTCCGTCAGTTCCACGTCAAAGGTTGCCACATCAAACTCAAACAGTCGCAGATTCCAGCCCGCTTTTACCAGTTGCGCGACTAGATCCGCCGTTTCATCGATCGGCTCTCCCTCCGCTAGTCGGTCGGCCCAGTCCAATAAAATATGCTGAAATCCTTGCTCTACCAAAAAATCATCTAAAAAATCGTCATAGCTTTCCACCAAAGCAGCTAAGCGAAACCGCTCTTTAGGATTAACCTCAGTCAGTGCAAATTGTTGTAGCGTCTGCTGAATTTCCTTATAAGCGTCCCCCGGATGCAAACAGGCAAGCGATGTCCAGTGGGGCTTTTCTCCCAAAATCAGGGGGCGATCTGAGTTTTCCTCCCGAATTCGATGCCGTAAATACGCCACCATGAACCGCTCCACCTCGTATACTCGGGATTCTCCAAAGCGATCGCGTAAGGAGTACAGCAGATAGCGCCGAGTATCAGTCTCCATTTCATACAGGTCATACCCCACCATCGTACACAACCCAGACAGCAATAGATCGGCTGCCGCATACCATGGGCACTCCGGCAAAAACGTTTCTCGCAGGCAATACACCAAGTCAGTTGTCAGGGTGAGCGGAAACGCCGCATAAGCTGCTAAATAAGTTGCCTGTGTCCCATAGCGTTGCTCAAAAGCACGAATACGCTGTTTTGTTAGCTTTAATCGATTAGATGCAGATGCGGTCATTCCCCCTCCTTTAGGACAACACCCGTAGGTGGAAACGATCGGTTGAAGGCGGCTGCTTGGACAGGTAAAGCAATTGAGCAGCATCGAGATGAATCATTCGCCCATCCAACTGACGAGCCAGATCGTGAGCTAAGGTGCCTGTCCAGCGCTCTGGGGGCAAGGGATTGAGCCAAATCAAGTCCCGCAAACAGGGACTTAACCGCGCCAAAAATTGAACTAGCCCAGAGCAATGTTCTGCATTAAGGGTTCGAGAAGTCGCCCCTGCTTCACTCCAAATCATCACAATCGTGCGACGCGGATGCATCCGTGCCAGCACCGATGCGAGCGGAATCGCTTGTGTAGGTTGTTGCCAGTGGTACAGGTACTCATCTGGATAGGTGGTGAAGCGATAGAGTTTGGCAGGGGTTACCCGTTGCTCCTCAATGGCGTTGACCAGGGGGTGGAGGGCAGGGGCAAACGGCAACATGACATTGCTATCATCCACCAGAACCAGCAATTCAGCCTTCTTGCTCAAAACCGGACGCATCACCACATCGCTGAAATATCCTTGCCGGGTAATGCAGTTAATGGTCGCATCCAGATCCAACTCATACTCCAACCCTTCTCGCATTGGTCGTTGTAAAAAGCGCCAGCTATCTAATACGGTGCGAGGGTCGAAGGGGAGGTTTCTGGGGGACAGATGAAAGCCCGTTTCATCGACCTCTGGCAAACTCGCAGCTCCAGTTTTGACGGCAACGGGAGCCTGTATCTGGGGAGTTTCTGGCTGTTTCATGGGCATCCTGCGGGGGGGCACCTGGGGAAGTCGTCCCTCAAGGGTCTTAGGTTGAGACGAGGAGGGACCTGGGGTCTCACGAGGCTGAATAGCTCTGATTTCGCGCTGCTTTTGCTGCACGTATTGACTAAATGTTTGCTCAAAAATGCGTTCATCGTAATTGGAACTGGGTTTTACCCAGAGAACCCGGCAAAGGTCTCGTAAGTCGCTCCAATCTCGATCCCAGGTTTCTAACCCAAACCCTTTGGCGAGCGCTTGTCGCAGCAAATCATACTGCTCCGGCGAGAGGGTCATGCCGTTGGACTGAAGCATCTCAAATAAGTCTAGAAATGGCATATCCAACCGCTTCATTTCCCCCCCCTTCGTGCTTGCTCAATGTAAAGATCTTGCTCCGCTTTTGTTTTAATTAACGTACCAAGGATATGCACCTCATTCGCTAAATTCTCTAATTCGGCGATCGCTTCCTCCATCGGCTTTTGCTCCTGGATCATGGTTGTGAGGAATTCCAGGAACTCACTAGTTCCTGGGGGGCGGCTTCCGGGTTGTTGCTTCAGCAAATTACGGATCGACTCAAATTTCTCAACCGCCAGTTGGACGACATCTTTTTTTTCTTTGAGCGCAACCGTTTCAAACCGTTTATGGATAATCTGTTTTAAATGCGCTGAGTCGGGAAACGGCACGTAAAAGTAAAGGCACCGTCTCAGGAATGGCTCTGGTAGAGGCTTTTCACGATTACTAGTGATCAGGATAATCGGTTTATGGGTCGGCGGCTTAAACCCCTCTCCTGTTTCCGGAATTTCAAATCGCAGTTCATCCAGCTCTAGCAATAGGTCATTGGCGAAATCACTCTCAGCTTTGTCAATTTCATCGATCAATAGGATGGGACGATAGGTTTGTTTTCGCAGAGCATCGCCAAATTTTCCAAAGGTTCGATACTTGGTTTTATCTGCTAATCGATCTTTCAGTTCCTTGATTTCTGTTGGTTGCCAATACTCTTCTAGTCGCTTTAGATCAGAGCCAAATAGTTGAACATCCCGCAAGCGTCCTACTGCATCATAAGTGTAGAACCCATCACGGGCACGAGTGATTGATTTCACATTCCAGATATAGAAATTCCACCATGGTGCTTCTTCACCCTGGTTCGGCTGACGCTGGCGCAGATTCTTTTGGGTAAACTCATAGGCGATCGCATTAGCCAGTCGGGTTTTACCACACCCCGGTTCCCCTTCCAGTAAGAGCGGACGTTCGAGAGCGATCGCTAGGTTCACCGCTTTTTTTAGCGGTGTTTCGGCAAGGTAGGGATAATAGAGTCGCCCCTGTGGATCGGCAACTCCCGCAGAAGGAGGCTGATATTGACCCGTGTATTCATAATTCATCGCGATCGCGTCCGTCATCCCATCAGCCTCCACTCTGATTCAATATCAGCAATGCCATTTTCCAAATCAAATACATAGCAAATCTCTTGTATAGTCTGCACCGGATCGGCGTCCCACTCCCCAATCTCTTGCTCAATCAACCTCGTAATGACATCTTCACTCTGAACTTGCTGCAAAACAGGAGAAACCCTTTGGCTATCTAGCCAGTCTGCCACCTCGTCGCGGATAATTTCGGTCAATGGAGCCAACCTAATCGGGAGGTTTACATCATCCACAACCTCCGGGTCTCTTGTTGCCCCTTCTGCCAAAAACAAAACTAGCCGCGAGCGGCTGGGTTGATTCGGCAAATCCCGGATGGCTTGAACCAAAGGTTGCCAGAATTCGGTTAAAACTTGTGTTTGAAGCTGCTGCGAGCGGCGTGACACTTGCCAATCATACATAGCCACAATTACAGGTTTAGTTTGATAAATTTTTACCAGCTCATCTAGTACAATCCTTGAGTTAGAATCACATCGCAAACGCTTGGCAAAGTCGCTCCAGAGTTCATCAAAATCTCGAAGCTTCCACAGGGGATGGGCTGGAATTACAAAGGGAAATACCCGTGCATTTCTGACATTGGGCAATTGGTTAAATAGCCGCTTCACCAACCAACGCTGAATTCGAGTATCCCTTGCTTGAACCACAAACGCAGCGACATGGCGCGCTCGACAGGTATAATCTTCAAACACTCGCGTCTGTGGTCTATAATCCAGTGAACACAGGCAATCAACCAGTTGCGAACACCAATTTCGCTGCTCTGGCATCAATTGGGGAGATGCGTCATCAGGCGTTACATATCGAGGATTTCGGAAAAAAGTAGTTTCCTGCCCAATTTTTCGACTATCCGCGAGCGCTCTCTGTGCCTGTCCTGTGGTTTTAAAATGTTCGTTGATGCGACCGACTAAGGTTTCGATTGATATAAACTCTCCGTCTTGTTGGAATTCTTTCCGGTTATGATCCATCACGGCACACAGGGCTTCGACAAAAGCACCATCCCCAGCTTCTGTATTCGCATCTGACGAACAAATCACCCAAAAGCCACTTCCCTCTAGTGCGACATCTTTCAGTTTGCTTAACACTTGAGAAATCTGTTGTCCTCCGGCGTTAGCATAACATGTGTCAAGAATTAACAAAATGTTCTGAGGAGTTCGGCTCTGATCGCCTTGAAAAAAGCTTTTGGCGAATTCTTCGGTTGAAATTGCTGTAGTAAGCAATTCCTCTAAATTCGATTCAACAGTGAAGAGGTAGTGCTCACCAAATTTTCCTACTTCATCCCCGTGACCCGCATAATAAACAACTACACAGTCGGATGATTTGCGATTAGCATCAGAGAACCAGCTAACCACATTTGATTTAATGCGCTGGGATGTAGCGCCTATAGGGATCTGGTCGGATAGAACTATTTCGTAGTGCTGCTGCTCCTTAAACAATTTAGTAACTCGCTTAATATCGCTCTCAACGCTATTTAACTGAGAGAGTTTCATATTTGGGCAATATGGAGACCCGATCGCAATCAAATAGCGTCGAGGTTCAGAGGAGAAAGAGTTACTCATGAACGATTACGAACCCCCACTCGAAAGACCAGATGCGATCGCATCTCCAGTTTCCCTAGCATTCAAGTACCGCTTAGCGGAATGAGACTCCCAGCCATTGTGAACGAGACGATCCTCAACGGCACCAAATCGAGGGGCGAGTTTCTTCTCTAGTGCCACAATATCCCCCCGATCCGCAATGTTAAACCATTGTTGGACATGGGGATATACCCCCATCTCTGCTTGAGGCTTGGGAGTTAGAGATTCAAAGATTAAAGGAGATACCCCAAGCGGAGATCCCAACGTCACCAGTGTATGCACATTCCATTCGGGGTGAGCGCACAAGCATTCATACGCCACGATCGAGCCGAGCGAATGCCCAATGATGATTCGCGTGTCCTCCGTCACTTTCTGAGCGACCCGCTCCTGAATCTCCCGTTTCATGTCTGGGTTATGCAGATACTCTCGCACTTGTTTTAAAGCAAAGAGTACAGCCCGTTCCCCACCCAGTTTGTTAAAAAATCTGGACTTAGCGAGCTGTTTAAGGGCGCGTTGTACCAACATCGGAGTGCGTCCGCGTCCCTTAAAATCAGGGCTCTGAATAGTTAAATCTTCGCCTAACGGATCGTGCTGACTGCGATTTTGCTCAGACAGCTTAGCTGCCTCCTGCCACCATTCAAATAGCAAGGATTCCTCCCACTCCTCCTTCACATCGTCCGCTGTTAGTTTGGGCAGAGTGCCCGCTCTTGTCCCTGCTGGTCGAAATAAAACCCCATAAGCTGCGATCATCAAGTCTTCCTTTGCCATGCGAGGAAATCCCGCTTCTTCGAGTCCTCCTTGTAGCGAGGGCAACCACTCAGCTTCAATTTCGGGTGCAGTCAGGTGAGTGTGAGCAATTCCATGAATTCCGACAACTTTCATAAAATTCCAATAGCAGATAACGTGTCCTCTACTCATTGCTATACAGTATAGGATTAGTTTTTACTTGACAATGTGATTTTATTTGAGAGTGCGATCGCGCTTTTCAGGTTAATTTTCGCAGCTTTTAGTTTCATAATTTATCCCCTAGTAAAATATTTATCCCCTAGTAAAATCGCAATTGCATTCTTCAACGAAAAGTTGATAATCACTATCTTTTCCTCTTACTTCTGTTCTGTAAAACTTTTAATATCTTTTCTACTGGAACTTTCTCATTATTCATTCTGATAATCTTCGTTTCCATCTTCTTCGGTATGTATTCAGAGGATTTAATCATGCGATCGCCTTCACTCCAAGTTTCGTAATAATACCAATATTGTTTGTACTGCTTTCCATTCTTGGTAATGGGCTTACATCTAATCCAACCGCTTCCCTTGCCTTTGTCTCGGCGTTTTTTACTACTGGGTATTTTTTTGCTAGAACATTTATCTTGGAAATTATTACTACTGGGTATTTTTTTGCTAGAACATTTATCTTGGAAATTATTACTACTGGGTATAATTTTGCTAGAACATCTAGCCTCAGATTTTTTGCTAGAACATTTTCCCGTACCCAGTAGTAAAACCAAAATATCTTTAATTGGCAGTTTTTTAGATTCCGCTTGCTTTACCTTATCTAGTAGCTTATTAGGAATGTATTTAGTTTTCTGTTTGCCATTGTCGCGCCATTGATAGTAAGCCTGTTGGTACTCTTTGCCATTCCTGTTAACTGTGCGATAGTAAATATGGCCGCTTCCTTCTCCTGGTTGGCGGCGAGTTTTACTAAGAGAAACAGATTCATCCCAACCACAAGCAGAACAACCTTCGGATAGTTGAATAACTTGAGCGGAACATTTAGGACAGATTGAGAATTGAGGACGATCTAGATTGAGATCGATTTCAAGTTGGTCGCCCTCGTATTCGATAATTTTGATAATGATATTTTTCATTTTGAACTGGACGCGATTATTATTCCCTTTCCTTCTGGCTCAAGTGAGAGCCATCCTCTAATTACAGATGAGCGCGGTTTCCCTACTGGACTTCTCACTTCTAAGTAATGGAGTTAGGGATTTTCATTTTTTCTGGCCCTTCTTGCCCAATTTGGCGCGTAGCTTGGC
>JAAUYH010054646.1_pt1 | contig 10708 bp, 12 predicted proteins | sample 7278061 | NCBI WGS metagenome assembly JAAUYH01 (sample SAMN14350203, study PRJNA611818) | marine sediment metagenome | isolation source: surface marine sediment (0.6m) | place: French Polynesia: Moorea | collected 2018-08 | reverse complement strand
TGAGAATGAGTTGAAATGGCAAGAAAGTTTATCTAATCCAGATGTGAATCTAGGTGTTCTCGAAGAAATGGCACAAAGGGCATTAATTGAAGATCGAGAAGGTAAGACTGATAAGATTATCAGGAATAAATAAGAGAAATCTAATCAATTAACAGGAGTTAGTGATTCAACTAGTCTCAATTTTACGTTGCTCTTGCTGTATAGTTTTACCAATAACTACATTTATTTGACCGCCAATTAACATTACTAAAGAACTTAAATAAAGCCATAGCATGAGAACAATTATCGTGCCTATTGCACCATAAATTTTATTGTAAATGCCAATATGAGAAACGTAGAGACGAAATAAAATAGAAACAACTGCCCAGGAAATAGCGGCTAAAATAGCCCCTGGGACAATTGGTGTATCTTTGCGCCAACGGCTAGTACCAAAGCGATAAATTAGTCCGAAAGCTAGGGCAATGATACATAAAGCCAGAGGAAACCCTAGTAATCGCCAAATACTTATTAAAATGCTGCTGATAGTTTGTTCGATGCGAAAACTGACGATGGACTGTTGGATGAAGGCAAAAAAGGCATAGATCGACACCATTAATAGGAAACTGAGGGTAATAATGCTGGCGATTAAGGTTGATTTGAATTTTCTTTCACTTTGTCGGCGTAATTTGGTTTGGAATTCATAAATTAAGAAGAGGCTAGTTAAAACGATCGCCACAATAATGAGGATGCTAAAAATTTGCCAAGTAATTAAAAATAGTGAGTTCCAGTTTTGTTGCAGGGCAATTTGGAGTAAAAAATCACCAACCCATAACAAAAAGCAAGCAATAATTAAAAAAATAATGGTACAAATAGTCAAAAAAATCGCTATTAATTTAACTTGAATAAAAGAGCGTTTATATTTTAAGGGAACTTCATGAATTCGATCGAGAGCATTAATAGCGGCACTAAGAACTCCAGAAATGAACCAAATAGCGGAGATTGAACTGAGAGAAAACCAACTTGTGTCCCGATCTAGCTTAACTTCGGCAATAAAATCAATAATTAATTGCCAAACTTGTCGGGGAATGATGTGGGCATAGTTAGTGGCTAAATTAGCTAAGTTAGATTCAACAGAACGCCCAAATAAACCGATCGCGGTAAGAATGGCAATAATAGCGGGAAACAATCCTAACATGGCATGAAAAGCCATCTCTGCCGATAAACCCGTGAGACGTTTTTGGATTACACCCCTAGTAGTGCGTCTAATTGTGATCCAGTTGAGATAACGTGCATACTTAGTCCAACCAAACATTTAAAGTTTTACTATTCACTCGCTATTAATTAGTTGTTTTATTGCCGTTATAACCGCAATTTCTCTAATATGCTATCTAAATAGGGTTTGCTGAAAAACTGAGATTTGATAGTTTATCCTGGGAAAAGCTATTAGCTCTTAGTTTTTAATTATTTGATTGGATGTCTGTGATGAAGTCTCAAGAAAATTACTCTGTAGAATTTTTGAGACTGGGAATCTGTCCTTGATTGAGCCAATTCATCATTATATAAGGATGAACAATATGGAAAACATGAGATGGTGTAACATGATTTCCATAGCGTTGAGGAATAGTATCATTAAAGCCAAATTTGAGTATATTATTCAGACTAAAATCATAATAATTAAGCTTTGGACTTTGGACAAACAGCAAAATGATTCGCGATCGGAAGTTTAGGAGTCACGTGATGAATGAACCTTCAGAAAAAAATGAATTGTTGGCAGCCTTAGAGCAAGAACGAGGAATTCGTCGTGCTAGTAAATTATTAGCCAGCCAGCAGACGCACATTTATGAGGAGCTCGATCGACTAGTTAGTTATTTAAAACTATTACTTCCTCAATCTCACGGCATGGTAAGTCAAGCCAAAACTAGTAATGACTTGATTATAGAAGCTGCACGTAGATTAGAAGACCCTTTGTTTGTTGAATTAATAACACAGACAATCAAAAAACGAGAAAATAGTAGTTTCCAAGAATAAAATCAAACTTACTAATATTACAAAAAAGTATTGATTAAGATATGTAACTGATGCAAAAAATCATACTTTCGCTACAATACCAAAGTAACTTATTACAAAGAGGAGTCTGAGCAATTTATGTCTAGCGTTATAGATCCCACCCAGCCATTCATCTCCACTGAAAACATCACTGGTGGATTTACTGTCTTTGGCTTTCGCGGTCAAGAAAATCGTCTCAATGGTTCTGATGGTAAAGACATCATTTTTGGTGGTGATAAAGGCGATGAATTATTTGGCGGTGCTGGGGAAGATATCATTTCTGGCGGTGCTGGCAGAGATGTTTTAACAGGTGGTGCTGGTAAAGATACATTTGCTTTCTTTTTTGATGCAGATACATCATCAGCAGATATCGATCGGAGTACCGACTTTAATCCCAATCAAGATAAGATTCGTTTGCAAGGTGTTTCCTCAGATTCATTAATTGAATACAATTCTAGAACGGGTATTTTAACTGTAGGCGGAGTAGAAATTGCTCAGTTGAGTCCAGGTTTAAAACTTAATGAGCAAAGCTTTGAATTTGTCAATCACGATCGTGAGGGCAATGATGTAATCGAAAGCGGAGCTAGTAATTTTGTTATTGATGGCGGTATCGATCGCCAAGATGATAAAGGCAAAGGTGATCGGAAATTCGTTTTCTCTCTCGATGATGATTTATCACTAGAAGATGTGAAACACATTCCCGATTTCGATCCACAAACAGATCCCCTTCATTTCCAAGGTATATCAGCTGATGCTAATGTTGATTACAATTCTGAAACTGGTATGTTAAGTATCGATGGTAAAGATATTGTTCGTTTAGATGCTGAGTTGGATATTGACGAGGATGACTATGAATTACTCTAAAAATTAATTGATTAAAGCGATCGCTAATGCCAAATTAAATAGGTGGGTGTAAATAAATATAAAACCGAGATGAGGTGTTAGTGGGTAGAGACGCGACGGGGCATATAAACTTGAGGGGGCGATTAACGAGGAAACCTCGTTAATTAATTAAAGACCCCCGTTAGAGGAAATACGTCGCGGGCGAGGGGCAGGCATCCCTAGACGGGAACGGACGGCTAGAATATCTGAATTCGATTCAGATATCGCGTCCAAGAGGCAGCGCCCTCATCCTACCGACGGCTCCCCTACCAAAGACAGCCCCTCAAATTTCGCGTCTGTACAGTGGTTAGTGGTTACCTCTTCTCTATGCCCTCTCTAAACCATTTTTCTAATTAATTTTACTTACCTACTTAGATTCAATCTCCTGAGTGTAATTGATGAGTTAAAAGATTAACTGCCCCAAAGCAATAATGATGTTTTGCCAGACAATGGGTCGAGTATGGTTTAATTTATGTTAATGATTCGCGCGATTGGAAAATATAGCAATCCTAAATGAGTCATGAAAAAGATCCATAAAGTGAAAGCTTGGGAAAATCAAAGATTTGATTATGTCTGATGAAGATAAAAAACTCCAAAAAAAGTTGGAAGATCAGATAAATTCAGCAGATAGTACGGCATCTAAATATAGACTAGCTAGCTGGTTTTTGCCTGTGTTTCTTGCAATAATGGGAGTCTTGGTAGGGGCAGGTACTCAAATTACTAAGCCATGGAATCTATTGCTGGGTTCTTTGTCAGCAGGCGCAGCAGCAATGCAAAAGGCAATTGAGCCATCGAAAAAACAAGAGTGGCACACTATTAGGAAGCGGGCTCTTGAGAAAATACAACTCGAAGCTCATCGTTCACGCAGTGATCCAAGCCCGTTAACGAATACTGAGTTACACCGATTGCTACTTGAAACCAAGGAAGATCCAGTCAAAGTGCTTGAAAAAATAGCAGCTGCTTTGGCAACTCAGACCCAAAGCAATAATTAATGTTTTGCCAGACAATGGCTCGAGTGCGGCGAGCGATCGCGATCGCTTCAGCTACCGTAGTTTTTGTTTCTAACTCTGTGAACCTTAATAGGGTTTAGCGTATGATTGAGATATAAGCTGCGTCAAGCGCATCAGTGAACTTTTGACGAAGGAACCAAGATATCCCTTTTTGTCTTCTACGCCGTGCTTGGCAAGCTTCAACTAACGGAACAAAGTGAAGGAGGAGATAAAAATGCCACGGGAAGTCGGAGATCGTTATGTCTGCGAAAAGTGCGGAGCCCAGCTTGTGTATGAGAAGCCTTGTCCCTGTCCAGAAAGTATGCCACATTCAGAAATCTGCTGTGGAGAACAGATGAAGCTAGTGCCGAAACAGGCTTTAAAGACTGACAAAAACTGAGTTCCATGACGGCTATAGCTGTCCGAAGGTGCGGACAGCGCGGAAAATAAGATCGTGCTATGGTAGTGGAGTTTGTGCGATCGCGATTAAGATTTAAAGCAGCATTAATGTAAAAAGGGTAGATCGAATTGCAGCTACTTGTTCAACATCCTAACTATCAAAAAGAACAGTTAGCTTATTTGGAATTGATGGCACAAGTCGTGTAGTGAATTGGTAGAAACTCTGGAGAGATATTACCTCAAACATTTCTCCAGAGCTAAAAACTAATAGCTAATAACTAAGGTGATTTCCCGAAATATTTTTACCAGATTTTGCTCGGATGTATCAATCATGTGTAGAGGACGGGGCGTATAAACTCCGCGGGAAACCCACGGAGACAGCCCCTCCGCATCGCGATGCGCCCCTACTTTTTTAATATGCATCCTGCAATTCATAAAAATCAGGAGAGACATAATCTTTACGCAAAGGCCAACCCACCCAGTCTTCGGGCATTAAAATCCGTTTGAGATTAGGGTGTCCCTCATAGACAATGCCGAACATGTCATAACTTTCTCGCTCTTGCCAGTCCGCAGCTTTCCAAATCCAATACACTGAAGGAACTGTGGGATTATCTCTCGGTAGAAATACTTTCAGACGTACCTCTTCAGGCTCGTCTACATTGTCATCAACTTTAATTAAGTGATAAAAGCTAACTAATTCTTTTCCTGGTCCTAAATCGTAAGCACCCTGACACTGGAGATAATTAAAACCATAAGCATAGAGTGCCGTAGCAATAGGCAATAAGAATTGAGCATCCACCTTAATTAGCTCAATACCAGAAGTATCAGCCTCTAAAGCCTCGTTGTCAAAACCATTTTCCGTCAACCAACTAGAGGTTTTACCAGGAGCAACTATTGCTGATGCTTCTGTGTTCTCTTCTGTTTCTGGGGTATTATTTTCCGTCTTCTTCTCTTCAGTCACGATCTACCTCCTCTTGCTGCTTTTCTGCTTCTTGAAGTGCAGCAGGTACTGGCATACCCATGGCTTCTGCTAGTTCTTTAGGTGGTGCTTGGCGAGCTGCTGCTTGGACGTATTTACCAGTCAGAATTGGCTCGACTGCTTTCATATTGTGGGTTGTGCTGTAGTAGCGATGGGTTTGCTCCAACACAGCCGCTCTTTCTTGCAAAGATTGATTGGCTACTTTTTTGCGTAATTTAATAATGGCATCAAAAATAGCTTCAGGACGGGGAGGACAACCAGGAATATATACATCTACAGGAATTAGCTTATCTACTCCCCGAACAGCGGTGGTAGAATCACTACTAAACATGCCGCCAGTGATCGTACAAGCACCCATAGCAATCACATATTTAGGCTCTGGCATTTCTTCATACAGACGCACTAGAGCAGGTGCCATTTTCATAGTAATTGTTCCAGCAGTGATAATCAAATCCGCTTGACGTGGACTAGAACGAGGTACTAACCCATAACGGTCAAAATCGAATCTAGAGCCAATTAAAGCCGCAAATTCAATAAAACAGCAAGCTGTACCATAAAGCAGGGGCCAAAGACTCGAAAGTTTTGCCCAGTTGTATAAATCATCTACCGTCGTCAAAACTACGTTTTCCGAAAGGTCTTGAGTAACCTTGGTCGGATTTATGGGGTTGAGAATTTTTTCTGTTTGTTGTTGTTTAAATGTTTCAGCCGTCATGACCACTCAAGAGCTCCTTTTCTCCAGGCATATACTAAAGCAATTACCAGAATTGCGATAAAAATCAGTGCTTCTACAAAAGCTAGCAATCCTAAACGGTTGAAGGCTACCGCCCAAGGATATAAAAATACTGTTTCCACATCAAATACTACAAATACCAAAGCAAACATATAGTAGCGGATATTAAATTGAATCCAAGCACCCCCTACAGGTTCCATTCCCGATTCATAGGTTGTCTGCCGCTCTGGTCCTCCTTTACTAGGTCTTAAAAGCTTAGAGGCAGTTAAAGCTAAGGCTGGTACTGCACTACAAATAAGCAAGAACCCCAAAAAATATTCATAACCGTTTAGAACAAACAATTTTTATTTATTACTCCTGACTTAATAGTCTGCTATTTACTTCATTCATTATTGCTTTACTTGACATCTTATTGCATTTTCCTGACATATTGGATGCTATTGGCATCAAGTTGCTGGCTAAATGCTTAGGGAATTACCAAGACAGGACAAGGTGCCAGATTAATTACCCGATTGGTTACGCTATCAGCAGCCTCTTCCTCAATTAAACCTAAACCCCGACAACCCATAATAATTAGTTTGGCATTTATTTCATCAGCTACATCACAGATAGTAAAAGAAGGAATACCTTCTCGTTCGATAGTTTCCGCTTCAATTCCCTGTTGAGCAAAAAATTCTTTAGCTTTTTGCAATAGTTGAGCTACTCCTTCTTCAGAACCCATCACTCCCCTAGAACCTGGTTCGACTACTGAGATAATAAATAATTTACTTTGGTATTTTTGTACCACATCACTAACTACTTCGATCGCCTGTTTAGCTTCTCTAGTTAGATCGATGGGAAATAAAACGATGTTAAACATATAATACCTCCAACCCATTAGGATAAAACATAATCGATTCGCTCTTTAGTTTGGTTTGAATTGGTTGCGCCGCAAGTTTTGAGTTCACAACCTGCTCAACGTAACTGATAATTTAAACTTAGCAGTTTAAGCCACAAACTAGGATATTGCTTTTCTAACCAAGGTTGAGCCTTACTTAACAAGTTAGAAAACCAACCTTTGAGTAATAAATTGCGCAATCCATCGAGGCAAAATGACCCATAAGAACCCAGCCAACGGATTAAATCTTTGCTCCCTGCCATATCCCAAATCCAAATCAGTAACTTAGGATTTTTTCTGGCGGCAACTAAAGCTAGGCGAGTAAAAGTCAACCAACTAGTACGGTCTTTAATAAAAGTATCCGCTACTTTTGGGGGTTCTGCTGCTAGCAAACCAAAGAAAGTATTAAGCATAGAGTTGATTCTTTGAGGTGGTAAGGTTTGGTGAGTGGGTACCATCATGCCTTTTGAGAACAACCAGGTAACAGCGATATTACTTTGATATGCCCGAATTTGGTTGAGATGATTGGCAGTTAATAGATCGTGTCGCAATGCCGTATCTAAGAGACTGGTTAAGCGTTCTAGATTACGGACTAAAGAGCCAAATCCTGTAAATATTAGGGGAGACTGCAAAGAAGCAGCATCGCCAATAGCGAGCAAGCGATCGAATGCTACCGTGCGATCGCGATCGCTGGTACTAAAATGACCGGGGATATAACCAAAGGTAGGTTTTTTCCACACTAGTTGTTCCAGGTCGCAGCGGCGATATTCTGGCAAAATAGTAAAAAAGTCTTCATACATCTCTAACAAAGAACCAGGGTTATCGGGATGGACTTGATGGTAGTGGAATAAATAAAAGGTCAGTTCTCCATTTCCTGCGGGAAATAATTCCCAAATTAACTGCCTGCCTCGGGAAATATCTCCATGGGAATTCAGCACATCTCCATATTGTTCATCCCAAACTTCAGGGGCAAAACCCCTCTCGATCACCGCGCCGACTGTGGGACAAACACTATCAAAGGTTCTACTGCCGTTAAGTTGCCAAGCTATGGGAGAGGCTGTTCCCATGGCATCGATTAATAATCTACCTGTAGCCGATTTTGGTTCTTGGGTTGGTAGGTGAACTAATTCTACTGTTACTTGCTGCTTGCTAATATCGGCACGGATAAATTCGGTTTCGTCCCAAATATCTCCCCCAGCCTGACGTAATTTATCTCCACAGACACGCAATAGTTTTTCGGCATCGATCGCCACATTTAGCACTTTAGGGGTATGCAAGACGGCAGCTTTGAGATGGGGAGGATTATAAGCATCAAAAAACTTACTAAAACCGTCTACATATTCGGTAGCAATTACCGCCTCAAACTCTTCAGGAGTAAATAAACCCAGATTAATCAAACTCTGAAATTCATCGCGGGAAATATTCCACTCCCGATTCATTTTGCCAAAAGGCAATCTTTCGATCGATAAGACTCGATAACCCTTTTGTGCCATTAGCGCCGCATGAATTACCCCTAAAGCACCGCCGATGTAGATTAAATCGTATTGAGTAGTATTGGCAGTCAGGGGGGCAGAGTCGGGGGTTTTAAAGACTACTTGTTGGGGTTGCTGAGGATTTTTCACGTTTTCACGCCAGCGTTGTTCCCACCAATAAACTCGATTGAGGTCGTATTCCCCGTTGGGCATCTTTTGAAAGAAATGCACTGTCTGGGGATAGGAGTCGGCTAAAGCAGTAAAAATAGATTGCTGGGATAAATCTATTGCTGGTGGCGCGGGATATTGGGGAGGGAATTGTCGGCGAATGGCTTTAACTAGCTGTTTTTTGATTTGGTAGGTAGCTCTAATTTTTTGCTTTCCCCACTGAAACATTTTGAGATAGGTAGTACGCTGCACCGACCAAACGAAAATCGATATTTCCACTGGTTGTACGGTAAGCCGTAAGAGAATACCATCGGCAGTTATGGTTTTAACTCCCCAAGTTGGCTGCCACTGTTGTTGTAACCAAATTTTAACCGCATCTGTGTCGGGAGTAGGAATTTCTATATATAGTATTTCTTTCATATTAAATTTTTCTTAAGAAGCCGCAAGAGGGAGGTAAATTACTGAGGAATAAGCTAGACTTACTGGACAATTAAAAACCTTTTCTTAGGTCTACCATAATTGAACACAGAAATATAGTTGCTTATCTCAGAAAAAAAACAAGACAGTCTAAACATGGATTATCCCATTCCAGCTAGTACAGAGGAAATATTAGCATTAAGCAATAGTTCGGTTAACGAAGAAATAATCGCCCAAGCGATCGCTGGTGTGGTGAATATTGCTCGTCAACAGGGTCAATCTTTAGAAGAATTAAAAGCAGGAGTCTTAAAAGACGATAGTCTATTAGATATAGATCGTCGTCGCTGGCTGAGTGAATTGATCGCTCATGCGTGGACAATGCTGCCCTAATTTTGTATTAGGATAACTAGCTTAAAAATAGAAGCTGAAACAACGCCAAATCTTCGACAACTCTATTTTCATCCCTGGGTCGTGAATCCTTAAAAAAGAGTAAGTAAATTGTCATTATTAAACTGCAACTTCTAAGATTTCTTTTTCAGAAGTTAGTTTAAATATGGCGATCGCCTCTTTACCTTGTCTAACATTTGCCAAACAGCAAATATTGCTAATCTTGTCAACAGATGTGGCTACAACACAACGATATTTAAGATGCATATGACCACATAAAACTAATTTAGGTTGTAAAGTTTCTACTAACAATCGAGCGTATTCATTACCCAGTTGCTGATATCTAGCATTAGAATATCTCTTTTGAAAGGATATTAAAGCTTCCGTTGAAATAATATTACTCGGCCAATCGTGTAAGAGTAAGATATCAGCATATTCGTATTCTAAAGCTTGAGTAATTTCAGCCTCTATAAAGCCAATGTAATCTTTATTATTAGAATTACAGTTAATTTTATCAACGGTTGGACGAGAGTTGAGGGTAAACAATTTGGGTTTATAAATTCCAGAAACACCAACAAGTTTTAACCCCGCTAAGGTAATTGTATTTACTCTTCCTAAATAATTAAAATTAGGTGCAATTTTTTGTCCTTGAGGAAATTGATCTAAAAATCCATAAGATTCATGATTACCGCCAATAAACCACAGAGGAAAAGGTAATTTAGCTTTATCATTATAAAAATCGGGAAAATCACCTAATTTTTTATACTTAGTAGGAGCATCCATAGTTAATAAATCTGCTTCATGACGATGGGCTTCAAAATCTCCTACCTGTAAAACAAATGATAAAGATTGTTTAGACTTTTGCTCCCATTTTTGTAATAGTCCTAACATAGTATATATGTCACCATGGACATCTCCCACAGCAGCAAAATAAATATCTGTTTCATTCATAAGATTTAATTGTTTATTCCATCTTAATTCCTCAAGTTCTTAAGGGAATTATTGACAACCCTAAATACCGACAACAGGATATAATTCATCCTAACCAACAAGGACAAGAAATCTTAGCTAATCGTATCGCCAAAGCTTTAAAACCTTTACTGCAACAAGCTACTTTGCCAAACAATTAATTTAATAATTAGCAACCGAGCGATGGATCATCAATGGCAATCAGGGAATATAATCGATGTCGATATAACTGGACTCAACAGTAGTGGGGAAGGAGTAGGTAGATATCAAGAGCAAGTTGTCTTTGTTCCCGATACGGTGACGGGCGATCGCGTTACAGTACGTTTGACTCAGATTAAATCTAAATACGCCCGAGGTAAACTCCAGCAAATACTATCTCCTTCCCCCCATCGGATTCGCCCTCATTGTATTGTT
>JAAUYH010056216.1_pt1 | contig 10709 bp, 6 predicted proteins | sample 7278061 | NCBI WGS metagenome assembly JAAUYH01 (sample SAMN14350203, study PRJNA611818) | marine sediment metagenome | isolation source: surface marine sediment (0.6m) | place: French Polynesia: Moorea | collected 2018-08 | reverse complement strand
TGTAAGTTCGCTCAATTAGAAATGCCAAAAGGCTTGGTTCCTTTGCTTCGCAGCAAATGGTTCCTTGGTCACTAATCCCCAGTTAGAGATACTGAAATTAATTTCAGTACGAGACTTGAAAAATATTTATTTTTTTACGATTAGTTTGTGCCAAGTGTTTCAAAGTTTTCACAACTTTGTAAGCTTTTGCATCCCGCACTAATCAAGCGTATTTATATTATACTCTGCTTCATACAAAGTTCCCCAAAAATCTGGGCAATAATACCGATATTTGCTTAGATATGCAGAAAAATTATTTAGCAGCAGTCAGCCCTTCGGGTTCACAGTCGCACCCCTACCCTACACCGAAGCTAACGCAACGGGGAAGCAAGCTACATCGGGGAGGGCACGCCACTTCTCTCAACGCGCTTAACCCCGTTCGCGGAGCGTCTGGGTTGGCGCAGCCTGCCCGGAGGGCTTAGGAGTTAGTTTCTTTAAGCGGGGGAACCCCCTACCCTGCACCGAACACCTCCGGTGAACGGGTATCTCCTCCGGAGAGGCTACGCCAACGCAGTTGTACCCCTACTCCTTCAAAGAAGGCTGAGCGCAAAGCGCAGGGTGTGCTTCGCACTCAGCGGCTTTGAGTAGAGTAGACCGCGCTGGTTCACCAATGACCAATGACTATTATGCTGTTTCTGGTTTGGGAAGTGAAGAGGGGTGCATCAACAACTCGGCTGTGGAACGTTTCTCGACCATTTCTTTGGTTACCATACAGCGGGTTACGTCTTTACGAGAAGGCAACTCATACATCACATCCAACATCAGTTCTTCTACAATTCCCCGTAGTGCCCTTGCACCAGTTTTTCTGCGGTAAGCTTCTTGAGCGATCGCCCGTAAAGCTTCTGGTTTAAATTCCAACTGGACGTTATCCATATTCAGCAGTTTCTGATACTGTTTTACCAGGGCGCTACGGGGCTGGGTTAAAATTGACATTAATGTTTCTTCATCCAGGGGATCTACCACTGCCACCATGGGCATTCTGCCAATAAATTCCGGAATCATCCCGAATTTTACCAGGTCGCCTGGTTCTAAATGGCGGATAGTATTTGCTGCCCGCTTCTCTTTTGAGAGACTGTCTCCCGGCTGTACAAAACCTATTGACTTTTTGCCCACTCTCTGCTCTACTACTTTATCCAAGCCGACGAAAGCACCACCACAGATAAACAGGATATTACTAGTATCAATTTGAATACAGTCTTGATAAGGGTGCTTGCGTCCTCCTTGGGGTGGGACATTGGCAACTGTTCCTTCCAGCATTTTCAGCAGTGCTTGTTGCACTCCTTCCCCGGAAACGTCTCTTGTAATTGAAGGGTTTTCGCTCTTGCGAGCAATTTTATCAATTTCGTCGATGTAGATAATTCCTCGTTGTGCCTCTTCTACATCCAAATCTGCCACTTGCAACAGTCGCAACAAAATATTTTCCACATCTTCGCCTACATACCCAGCTTCTGTGAGAGTTGTGGCATCAGCGACAGCAAAGGGTACATCCAGAATTTTCGCCAGGGTTTGTGCTAAGAGTGTTTTGCCGCAACCTGTGGGACCAATGAGCAAAATATTGGACTTTTGCAGTTCCACAACATCATCGGTGCCTTTAGCACTGCCTTGGGACTGCACCAGAGAGAGTCGCTTGTAATGGTTGTAAACTGCTACTGATAAGACTTTTTTAGCTTCGTCTTGACCAATTACGTGTTCATCCAGATATTTTTTAATCTCTCGTGGTTTGGGAATTTGATGAAACGAAAGACTGGCGGAACGGGTGCGGCGTTTTTGAGGAGGCTCTGACTTTGGTACTGGGGGAGAAGCTGCAGCATTGGCATCGAGCAATTCCTCATCCAGAATTTCGTTACACAAGTCAACGCATTCGTCGCAGATGTAGACTCCCGGTCCAGCGATCAGTTTACGCACCTGCTCTTGAGACTTGCCACAGAATGAACATTTTAAATGGGAGTCGTACTTAGACATACCAGCCTCTTATTTCAGAATGGTGACGTTTTCTCCGGCATTGGGTAGATTTTGCCGGGAGATAACTTGGTCGATCAAACCATAGTTTTGTGCTTCGGTTGCGGACATGAAAAAGTCACGTTCGGTATCCTCTGCAATTTTTTCTAAAGGTTGACCTGTATGCTGAGCCAATAATTGATTGAGCTTCGCTTTATGATAAAGAATTTCTTTTGCTTGGATTTCAATATCAACTGCTTGTCCTTGAGCGCCACCTAGTGGTTGGTGAATCATAATTCGGGAATCGGGTAGAGACATTCGTTTACCCGCAGCTCCTGCTGATAACAAAAATGCTCCCATGCTTGCGGCTAATCCAAAACAGATGGTTACTACATCGGGGCGTATTTGTTGCATTGTATCATAAATTGCCATACCCGATGTCACGGAGCCACCAGGAGAATTTATGTACACCTGAATGTCCTTTTCTGGGTCTTCGGCGTCTAAAAACAATAACTGGGCAATAATGGAATTAGCTACAGTATCATCTATTCCTGTTCCCAAAAAGATAATCCGCTCTCGTAGCAGACGGGAGTAGATATCGAAAGCCCTCTCTCCCATGCCAGATTGTTCTACCACCATAGGCAGGATATTGCTTTGAGTGCCAAGGGAGTTAATTTCTAATCTTCTTACACTGCGGATTGGGTAATTTCCCGACTGCGATACAAGCATAAAAATTATGTCTAAAAATCAATACAACAATAACCGAAGGAGGGAATCTCTGCCTGGGGAGTCAGACAAGATTAGGATCTCAACTATGTATTAACCATTATGCCTCATGTGACCTTCTCCCGACAGCAAGGCGGATAGCTAAATTAATTTCCACCATTAACCACCATTAATTTGTTGCTCTTGGATTTTGTTAGTTTTGTTCAACTCCCACCCTAACGCTAAATCAAGACAATTGCCAAAGCTTTTTTGAGCATCAAAGTTAGGGAAAACAAATTAAGATGTATCATTTGGGTTGATTTGGCAGTCAGTGGTGAATTTTCCTGACTGCTCAATGCTGACCTATGTTGATTTTATTCTTCTGGTGCTGTTTGTGCTTCTGTGGCTTCTGATGTTACCTCTTGTTCAGTTTCGGCTTTAGTTTCAGCATCTGTCTTTTTCAAAGAACCTTCCGGTACTAATTCTACTGTTGAGTTTAAGAGAAGCCAATCGATAATTTTTTCGGTCAACAATTCATTTTCCACCGATTCCTTGACTCTATCCGGGTCAATATTTTCATCGGCATATTCTTTCATCAGTTCTGTGACTTTAGCGTTGATTTCTGACTCTGTGACCTCAATAGATTCCCTTTTGCTCACTTCCTGTAACGCCAGTCCCCGCTTTAAGCGTTCCACTGCTTCGTCCCGAGAACGTTCCCGTAGTTGAGGAATAATATCTTGGGTAAATAACTTTTTGACATCCATTCCCTGCTGTGATAGACGCATAGCTGTTTGAGTCAGCATGGAATCTACTTCCTGCTGAATCATGGTTTCTGGCAATTCAACTTCTACGTAGTTGATTAATTCGGCTAATAATGCCTCTTGTTTGTTGGATTTGGTTTTGTCTTGGGCTTCTTTTTGGAACCTTTCTTCTAGGGAAGTACGTAATTCTGCCAATGTATCGAACTCACTCACTTCTTTGGCAAAATCGTCATCTAATTCCGGGAGTTCCTTTTCTTTAATTTCCTTAAGAGTGACGGTAAAGATAGCGGCTTTTCCGGCTAAATCTTCACTACCATAGGAATCGGGAAACTGGGCAGAAACTTCTTTAGTTTCTGTGGGATTCATCCCTATTATCCCTGTGACAAACCCAGGGATAAATTTATTTTCCTGTAATTCAACTTGGAAATCAGTGGCTTCGCCACCGGGAATTGGTTCGGGTTCTGTGGCTTCATCATCACCCTCAGCTTTTGCCAGCACACCTTTGAAATCTAACACAGCCACATCTCCTAATTGGGCTGCACGTCCCTCTACAGGAATCAAGGTTGCCCTTTGTTCCCGTTCGCTCTCCAGAATCTTATCAACTCGTTGTGCATCATATTTGATTTCCTCGGCTTTAATCTGTAAGTCCTTGTACTGTGTCAAATTTACTTCCGGTGGCACGTCGATGGCGGCAGAAAATGTCAGGGGCTTGCCTGGTTCATAATTATTAACCAATTCATCAAAAGATGACCGTAGTTGTGGTTGCCCAATTCCCTGGATATCTTCTTGCTTAATCGCTGTTTCGATGCCATGTTGCAGCAATTCTTCCAATGCAGCTGCTTTGATGCGAGTGACTCCTAGACGCTGGACTAAGATATGCCGGGGCACCTTGCCTTTGCGAAACCCAGGAACATTGACGCTTGTTGCTAAATTTTTAATGACCTTTTCGTAAGTTTGCTTGGTCATTTCCGGTGTAATTTCTATTTCCAGACCAATTTGACTAGCGGGAAGTTTTTCCTGGGTAACTTTCATGCTTATTCTCTTGTTTTAGTGATTATTTTTTACTGTTAATACGCAGATGCCAGCAGAGTTATTGTCAGGCAGTTACTGAATACAAGCAACTTCTTTAGTGTCTTCGCTAACATTTATTATGGTAAATTCACAGGGAAAGGGAATGTACCTGCAAGGCATCATCAGAAGCATCGATGGCTGCACTTTAGCAAAGATCCAGTTTACTAGGGATTGGGAATTAGGGAGTAGGAAATTAGGAGGCGCAAACTAGTGGTCTTTTAAGTTAACTTTGCTGGGTAAAGGCTGGCAGGGGAAGAGGGGCAAATGTGGGAGGTGTGGGGCACTCCAAATGCTAACATTTTCTGAGTGCTTCTTCTTGGAACTGTCGCCGCTATTCCCTTCGCGGTACTATATTGAGTTTTGGGCGTTGCTGATTAGAAGTAAGTACCTGGGCAAAATTAATTAGACATTTTTTTGAGGTAGGGAACTCTTAATAGGGAACTCTTAACAGGTTATATAACTCGATAGTAAATTAAATAATTTTGCATAAGTACTTATGATTTTGCCTCCTAACCCCCAATCTACCCCCAATCTACCCCCAATCTACCCCCAATCTACCCCCAATGTTGGGGGTCACGGGGGCAGGGGTCACAGGGACGGGGGATAATAGTGGCGAAGCAAGAACTCTAATCACAGTATTCATGCTTTGATTCAGCAACGCCGAGTTTTGTATTCTAGCTGCCGACCCACAGATGTTTAACTGTTCGGTTCTAGAGCAAGGAACCAGGGTAAGCATTCCTTTGTAGGTCTTTAACTCTTGGCTCTAACTTAGTACTCAAGGTACTTAGTTTGGTCAGTAATGGGCTTCCCTCCAGCCCCCGGCTATCTTCCGTGGGGTTTGTGACCTGGGACATCAATCCATTGGCATCATAGTACATCAATCTTTTAGACAACGCACTTGCTGGTGTTGGCTGTATTTTTCACCCCCAAGCTATAGATATTGGTGTTTGAGAATGTTTACGCCTGCTAGGAGTTTGTTGTATAATGTGTATTTTACATTTTATAATTACTTAACTTGCAGAAAATCATTATAAATTGTTGTAAATTTTGTAATGTTGTAGATTTTGTTTGATTAATTGTTGTAAATTGCAACAGTGGAAAAAGCAAAAAAATGGTGTACTAGTTTCAAGGAATTGAATTAAGAGATATACTCATCATCAATGGCTAATAGTAGTAAATGGCTAATAGTAGAAAGCGAAATGAAATTATTGTCAATTTTTATTTAATCTCTATTATTTAAATCAATAGGTTATACATCAGATATTCAAGGAGGAAGCCAGTGTGTCTAGAAGTTATCGTGTAGCGATTTTGGGAGCAACGGGTGCTGTTGGCAGAGAATTGCTGACATTATTAGAAAGTCGGAATTTTCCCATTGCTGATTTAAAATTATTGGCATCAAATCGCAGTGCGGGACAGAGATTACCATTTAAAGGAGAAAATTTAACGGTAGAAACTGTCAGCAATAGCGCTTTTGATAATGTAGATTTGGTATTGGCAAGTGCAGGAGGTTCAACCTCAAAAGCTTGGGCAACCACAGCAGTAGAAGCAGGGGCAGTAGTAATTGATAATTCTAGTGCTTTTCGCATGGATCCCCAAGTGCCCTTAGTAGTGCCAGAAGTCAATCCCCAAGCAGCTGCTAACCACAAAGGCATCATTGCCAACCCCAACTGCACGACAATTTTGATGACAGTAGCAATTTGGCCCCTGCATCAACTAAAACCTATAAAACGTATTATTGCCGCTACCTATCAATCTGCCAGTGGGGCTGGGGCACAAGCCATGGAAGAAGTAAAAACCCAAGCAAGAGCTATTTTAGACGGTAGGGAACCAAAACCAGAAGCGTTCCCTTACCCGTTGGCTTTTAATTTATTTCCGCATAACTCCCCCTTAAACGAACAGGGGTACTGCGAAGAAGAAATGAAAATGGTCAACGAAACTCGTAAGATTTTTGGTGATCAGGATATAAGAGTTACAGCAACTTGTGTACGGGTTCCCGTACTCCGCGCTCACTCAGAAGCGATTAATCTAGAATTCGAGACTCCTTTTGCTCCAGAGTCAGCAAGAAAAATTTTGAGTCAGGCTGCTGGTGTAAAATTAGTGGAAGATTGGCAAGCAAATCATTTCCCTATGCCCATTGAAGCCAGCGGTCGGGATGAAGTGTTAGTAGGAAGAATTCGTCAAGATATTTCTCATCCTTGTGGTTTAGAATTGTGGCTATGTGGCGACCAGATCCGTAAAGGTGCAGCGTTAAATGCAGTGCAAATTGCTGAGTTACTCGTAGAAAAGAATTTGCTCAAAGGATCAGCAGCATATGTTTCTAGATAGTTATTAGTTATTAGTCATTAGTTATTAGTCATTAGTTATTAGTCATTAGTTATTGGTTATTAGTAAATAATCAATTGTACAACCGACGTAGACCTGCTAAACGCAACAGCGGAACCTCTTTTCAGGGTAGAACAAAGAACAAATGACAAAGAACAAATGACAAATGACAAATCAATATTGAAATCACCATTGAAATAAAGAAAACAAATAGATTATGACAATAAAAAAACCACCAAGAAATAAAAAATATAGAAGTTCATCAGGAGTGGCAAAAGGGTGGTAGATTTTGGTCAGGTTTTAACAGCGATGATTACGCCGTTTACAGAAGACGGTAGAGTCAACTATGATGTAGCAGCACAACTGGCAGAACATCTCGCCAATAACGGTACAGATACCGTAGTTGTGTGCGGCACCACCGGAGAATCCCCAGTTTTGAGTTGGGATGAGGAATACCAATTATTCACCGTGGTATTGCAGGCGGTAGACAAAAAAGCCAAAGTAATGGCAGGATGTGGTTCCAATTCTACCAAAGAAGCCATCGCCGCCACACAAAAGGCGGCTAAAATAGGGGTACATGGTGCCCTGCAAGTGGTTCCCTATTACAACAAGCCACCACAAGAGGGATTATATCGTCACTTTCAGGCGATCGCCCAAGCTTCCGATCTACCATTGTTGTTATACAACATTCCTGGTCGCACTGGACAAAACTTGCTACCAGAAACAGTTGTCCGGCTAGCAAAACTAGAGAACATCGTCGGGATCAAAGAAGCTAGTGGCAATTTAGACCAAGTAAGTGAAATCCGTCGCTTGACATCAAAAGAATTTCAGATTTACTCTGGTGATGATTCATTAACCCTCCCTATGTTAGCAGTTGGGGCGAGGGGAGTGGTAAGCGTGGCTTCTCATCTGGTAGGAAACCAACTGCAAAAGATGATCCAAGCTTTTAACGCCGGTCAAGTTGAAGTGGCAAGGGCAATTCATTTAGAGTTGTTTCCCTTGTTTAAAGCATTGTTTATAACTACCAATCCCATCCCAGTTAAACAAGCATTGAAACTTCAAGGATGGGAAGTTGGTTCTACTCGTCTGCCACTTTGCCAAGCCTCAGTTGAAGTCAGTCAAAAGTTAGAGTTAGTTCTCAAGGAACTTGATTTAATTTAGCTAGCAACAGCGAACTAGAAAACCCTTGGGGATTGGATTGCTGATTATACAACAATCAACTGAATTTCTACTAGTCAAAGGGTAACAAAACATTGTTACTAATAGCACTTATACTATGAAGCTTTCAGTGTAAATTTCATTTAAATTGCACAATTAAACATCTGAGTCAAAACTTGGCTGCCTTCAGACTGATTTCATAGACAGCTAATGTTGTCTTTACTACAAAAATCCCTAACTGCAAATCTTTAACGACAAACAACAACCGCAGGAAAAATGGCTAAAAACACAACTAAATCCGCCCTGAAAATTATTCCTTTGGGCGGATTACATGAAATTGGTAAAAATACTTGTGTTTTCGAGTACGAAGACGAAATTTTACTTCTAGATGCTGGTTTGGCTTTCCCTACCGATGGGATGCACGGAGTGAATATTGTTTTACCGGATACTACTTATCTCCGGGAAAACCGGCATAAAATCAAAGGCATGATTGTTACCCACGGTCATGAAGACCACATTGGGGGTATTGCCTTTCACCTAAAGCAATTTGACATTCCCGTGATTTACGGTCCGAGACTGGCAATGGCAATGCTAGAAGGGAAATTGGAAGAAGCAGGAGTACGCGATCGCACAGAATTAAGAACTGTGTTACCCAGGGACATTGTACGCATTGGTAAATCTTTTGTGATCGAGTACATGCGCAATACCCACTCCATGGCTGATAGTTTTAGTGTGGCAATTTTTACACCGTTAGGGGTGGTAATCCACACAGGGGATTTTAAATTTGACCATACCCCCGTGGATGGTGAGTGTTTTGACCTGCAAAGACTGGCAGAACATGGGGAAAAAGGTGTACTGTGCTTGATGAGTGATTCCACTAACTCAGAAGTCCCTGGTTTTACTCCTTCTGAGAGTTCAGTCTATCCAAATCTGGATCGGGTTTTCTCTCAAAGCAGCGGACGCATTTTTGTTACCACCTTTGCTTCCAGTGTGCATCGCCTGAATATAATTTTGCAACTGGCGCACAAACATAATCGCGTTGTCGGTGTCGTCGGGCGATCGATGCTAAATTTAATCGCCCATGCCCGCAATCTTGGCTACGTTAAGTGTGAAGATAGCCTACTGCAACCCCTACACGCTATCCGGAATTTACCAGATGAGAAGGTTTTGATTCTGACCACAGGTTCCCAAGGAGAACCAATGGCAGCATTGACTAGGATTGCCAATAAACAGCACCCCCACATTAAGATTCGGGAAGGGGATACAGTGGTATTCTCAGCTAACCCCATCCCCGGAAATACCATTGCTGTGGTAAATACCATTGATAAGTTGATGATGCAAGGGGCGAAAGTGATTTACGGTCGCCATCAAGGAGTTCACGTTTCTGGTCACGGCTGTCAGGAAGACCAAAAACTGATGCTTGCCCTGACTAAGCCCAAGTTTTTCTTACCAGTCCACGGCGAACACCGGATGCTAGTCAAGCACTCCCATACAGCCCAAAGCATGGGCATTCCCCCTGAGAACATGGTAATTATCCAAAATGGCGACATCGTGGAACTGACATCCGAATCCATTGGCGTTGCGGGGAAAGTACCCTCAGGACTGGAACTGGTGGATACATCTGGTTCTGGTATGGTTAGCGCCAAGGTGCTAGAAGAACGGCAACAGATGGCAGAAGATGGGATTGTCACCATTGCAGCAGCGATTAATTGGAATGGGAAACTGTTGGCAAAACCAGAAATTCATCTGCGGGGTGTAGTTACCAATATCGAGCGATCGCTCCTGCAAAAGTTAGTCCAACAACGCATAGAAGAGACTTTGGGTGTCCGTTGGTCAGAATTTGCTCGACCTCTAAATGGTGGTAAGCCGGAAGTAGACTGGGGTGGTTTAAAAGGGCTTTTAGAGCGGGAATTGATGCGCTTTTTGAAGCGGGAACTACAATGTCAGCCAACAGTAACTTTGTTAATGCAAATTCCTGACGAGTCGCAAATCAAAGCTAGCGATGGTAGAAGGCGGCGTACTCGCACCACAGCCCAAGTAGCATCTTAAGGGACTTTCAAATATCCAATTTGTTCTTGTGGGGTAGGCATCTTGCCTGCCCTATAAAAGAAATTTTCAGTATTTTTTGATTTGATTTGCAAGTCCCCCATGTTCCCCAGGGTGGAATTGTAAATTTCTGTTATTTTTTTCAAAAGGGGCTTTTGCTTCGGATTTGCCAAAATTATTGAGAATTGATGTCATCTGGGCGACGATATTTCAGGGTTTACAAGGGGTAATTTTCTGCTATAATGAAGGAAGCTGTGGGTTTACCCTGCGATTTTTTTTATCATGATTTTATGACATAAAATTTGTCAGAGTTTTATCACATTAGATAAGCACCTAAAAACCCTCTGATAGGCACAGGAGTTTCAACGAACCAAAAAATAAACAAGTAACACACATCTTGCAGCATTCTCAACAAAACCTCAAAAACCGAGGCAGCGCGCCATCCCTTTTTCCCGACTTATAGACGCAGGTCATGCGGCTACAAAAAGAAGCCACTACGTGTCTACCCGCAATGAAAGCGACTGCCGGGGTTTATTAACGAAAAATAAGGGTTCTTAGCTAGTGTTCTGTCCCATTAGTTCTGAGGGGTTTTTATATCGTTAAAACCCTTAATTTATATAGCATTCAGGATTAAGACAAACTCACAAAATTAATGGGACAAAGCACTAG
>JAAUYH010112596.1_pt1 | contig 10711 bp, 11 predicted proteins | sample 7278061 | NCBI WGS metagenome assembly JAAUYH01 (sample SAMN14350203, study PRJNA611818) | marine sediment metagenome | isolation source: surface marine sediment (0.6m) | place: French Polynesia: Moorea | collected 2018-08 | reverse complement strand
GTCTTTTGCCCACATAACGACTGCCTCCCAAATGGGTGCGCTCCCTAAGGTAGTTGAGGAGCCACGATTTTTACTAGTTTTTCCTAGTGATGACCAGCACCAAATTAGCGACTTGCGAAAGTCGATATGATCGCGCATTGGACCAATCACTGTATTGTAACGCCGATATCCAATTGTCTGAACAACCATTTCGAATTGTTTGTGCTGGAGTTTCGACGCAGTTGCCTCGACGCCATAAAAGATAACGATCTAGACACCGATGGGATTTCACAGCTGGTAGGATAAAACGCTGAAGGGGACGCGTGGCGAACCCAAGGTGGGCAGATGTAGCAAATCCCACTGCTCCGAAGTTCGTCCGGGGATGTTTTCTATTGAGCCAGCGAATCGCGCGGTATTCGAGCTATGCTTGCCCCTTCATGCGCCCGGCATTCCCTGTCCTTAGCGCGGTGGTTCTCCTCGCTCACCTGTACGGATTCACCGGCCAACAAACCGCAGTGGCGGCGGACTCACCCATTTATAAATACCAAACCGCAGACGGACGCGACGCAATCGTCGATGCCCTGGACAAGATCCCGCCTGCACTGCGCGATACCGCAGAGATGGTAGATAGCGACAGCCGCGGCGACGCCATCTATCAATATACCACCCGCGATGGTCGCAGCGGTTACACCGACTCGCTCAACCGGATTCCCAAGCCCCTGCGGGCGACAGCGGAAGAGGTCGACCTGTCCGCCATTGCACTCAACCACGAACTGGCCACAGATCTGCTCGAAGCAATCGATGTCCGCTACCAGACGTTGCAGAAGAGCTCCACGTGTGACGAACTCCGGGACCACGCCGACGCCCATCCCCTGCGGCAGATGTGGGACCACCACGGGACCTTGATCCTTATCGGCGCAATGCTGCTGTTTCTCGTGGTGGCGACGCCGTTCGTGGTTCGCCATGTCGATGTAGCTACCTGGACGCGCCTTCTCGCCTACGTCATCCCCATGCTGCTATTCATCGGCATGTTGTCCTATAGCCTCAACCAGCTCGGTCATTTGCGTCAGCAACTGAGCACTATTGCCAGTCCTTGCCGCCCCGATGGCGAGCCGGGTTTGCGCGACGTTCCAGCGCTGGCCGAGCAGCGTATTGACGCCATCCGCACCATGGAACAATACGTACAGAATCGAGAGCGCCTCCTCGAACAAATCATGGCGCCCGCGCCATAAATTGAACCACATCGCCCCAAAGGGCAGTGAAATGCTCTCGGGAAAATCCACTCAGGGTTCCCAGCCAATCTACGTGCGGCGGATCGCACTCCGGCCCGGCAAAGTGGCCGATGACATCGTGATGATCGGCCCAGGTGGCGTGAATGACTTGCCCCCAAACCTGCGACAGGGATGGCACGATCGTGTCGTTATCGCTCAGTTGGGGTAAATCGCCATAGGACGACATCAGCACAGCGGCCTGCGATGGTGTGAGCGGCGGCAGGCGGTCGCCGGAAAACCCCGCAGCCAGCCGATACAGCGCTTGAAATAGCGCATACATCCCCTGCCCGAGTGGCGATAGGCCAATCGTCCACATGCCGCGCAGCCGCGGCGGCCGTGCCCGCGTCACCACCGAGGCGCAGCGCACGCCCGGCCTGACTTCGCCGAGCATGTCGAGCATTTCCATGCACTCCGGCGCGAGCTGGGCGAGGAGCGCCTGATCTTTGGCCGCCGCCTCAATAAATTCCGCGATTTCGCGCCGTCTCTGTGCGTCGAAGTCTTTGAGTACGAGTTTGTACACTTGGTCGAGCACGCTCAGCGTCGGTCCGCGTAGTGGCAAAAGCCCGGTCCCCGGCACAGCCCCGGCCAGAGCGACCAGAGCAGGCAGGGGGATACTGCCATAGCGAAAACTGTGCAGTGTGACGGCCGAAAGATCGCGCAAGAGCCGTTGGCCGAGAATGCTGGTAAAAAACCCGGCGAGCGGTGTCCCGTAATGAGGCGTGGCAATACACACCACCGTGCGGATACGGGCCGCATAGCGCTTGGCGTCGATGGAGGCGCGCAGCGACAGTGCCGCAGAGGCCAGGAGCCGGGCATCCAGGCCACCTGTGGAATGACCGACGAGATGGATCTCGTCGTCGTCGCTATCGGACGTGGCAGCGATTTCCTCGACGAGCCGCAATGTGCGTTCGCGCAGGGAAGACGTCGGGGGGACAGGCACGTAATGAATGTCAGCCCGTACCCCACGGCGGGCAAAGGCCTGGTGCAACAAGTCGCGAACGTGGGCAAAATACTTGAGATCGCCAATATTGGCGAAGCCGAAGAATCCCGGAATCAGATATACGCGTACAGCCATAACGCATCGAGCCAAAACGGCGGTGGTTGTGTATCTTCAACTCATCACACTACCGATTGTACTGTGCCGCAATCTCGGCTGTCGATCCAGCCAACCGGCGCACAATCGCGGTCATGTCCGCCGTGGACAGAGAGCGGCGACAAACTCGATGTTTGAGCGTCTCCCAAGCAAAACCCCACAGGCTGCCGCCCGCGAAAGCCGATAGGACATCGACGACGGCCCGCGGGGCGAAATCGTCGCGGGGATATGCCAAGTACACGGGCTGCCATGTCTGGGGTAAGAGTTTGGCTTTAAAGGTCCGCAAGCCCTCGAAATGGTAGAGCCAGCGGGTCAAGTCGCGGATGTGGGCCAATAGTGGCGACGGCGTACGCGAAAGGGGCGCCAATCCGTACGTCACATATCGACTGCCCTCGCTGCCCAGCACGCGCATCGCGTAGTCAAATAGCAATTCTACCGTACCGTTGGGTGCGCTCGCATGGCGGAGCACATCTTCAAAAAACCAGCCGCCGCGGGCGTATACGGGCACTGCCGCCAATAGGCCGATCACCTTGCCGTCATGACGGGCGACAAAGATGCGCCGCTCCTCCAACAAAGTATCGAGTTCGAGCTGGACCACAAAGCCCATGGGGGCCATCTCGCGATTATCGAGCCAGTGACGGATGAGGGCATCCACATCGCGGCGGAGCACGCCGTCTCGATTGGCAAAGTCCTCGGCCGAGACTGCTGACACCCTGACCCCCTTGGCGCGGGCCCGGCGCAGCTGCTCGCGCAAGCTGCGCTTGCCGGCCACGGTTTTTGGCCACTCGGCCGGGTCCCAGCTCGGCTGTTCGCCCATGTGCAGGTAGGTAAATGCCGTGCTCAATGCGTCCGTCGATTCAAGCGCAAATAGGCGGACGCGCCGACCGCACCCGTGCGCGGCTGCGGCAAAGGCGTCGGTCACCGCCGAAATGCGCTCGGTTGCAGCCAAGGGGGGGCCCGCAGCCACCCACGCCCTACCGACATCGGCAAAGGCCACACAGGCATCACGCTCGGGCGTCCACCAATAGTGAAGACCGGGCTCAAGCATTTGAAACGAGGTGGTCCCGCGGCCATAACGGCGGATCAGGGCCAGTAGCTCGCTGCGGTTTGGTTCCGCAGTGACCGACCGCGCCGGGTGGACGAGATCGAGAAGGCGATACCCCGGCTGGGAATAGAATCGTCCGTTCGCCGTCATTACCGGTTCATCGTTGGTTGTGGGACATCGATCTTGGCCCTCGCATGACCCCGTCTGGCGCGTGGACGTCGGATGGCAATCCGCGTGTGGCAATATCTACCAGAAGTTCCACCAGTGTGGCCAAGCGCTCGGCGGAACGACTGCTACCGGCGCCACGAAACGCCAGCTCAGTCACGGGGATGGGGTGATCGAGTGGCGCACCCTGGCCGGGATGTAACCGGTATTGCAAGCGACCGTGGCTCCAAAATCCAATCCAACCATCTACGAGCGCACTGGCGCGGGCCCGCAGCCCCGCATCGAGCAGGCGCTCGCTCAGGCCACCTGCGTCGCGCAGGCGAAACCGCTCACTAAATGCCGCATCGTCCACTTTGCACACCGGACCGGAACAGGGCGGCGGTTCGGGATGGGCACCGATGCCGAGGAGTTTTTCCGGAAATGCGTATAGTGTCCATCGGGGCATCCACGGCTCTTGCCAATCGATTTGCTTGCGCCCCGCCTTGTCGATTCGCTCAACGACGGCGTCGCCCAGGCTCGGCGCTCGCGTCGTCCCGCCGCGCGGGGCGCAGATGATCTCCAACATCGACACGGCGCCGTCAACGCGCTGTACATAGAGGTCGAGCTGTAGCTGGCCCCCCTGCACCGGCACTTGCGCCGAGATGTGGTCGGTCTCAACTCGTTCCGGTTCCCTGGCACTCAATCGGGTGAGGGCCTCACCACCGAGATGCCTTGTACCTAAAAGGCGTTCGATCTGGACCACGTCGGCAGTGCGCGCCACCAGACCGGCCACGTGTGTGACATATTCATGCCAAACCGAATCTGCAATTGGCGGCAGTGGAAACCCAGTGGCATGTCGCTCTCCCTCTTGTTCGCGTAAGCGCGTCGCCGCGTCGCTGAGAGTCAACAGCCCAACGGTGCCCACCAGGTATTGTATAGGCCAGGAAAAGCCATAACCGGCCATGACAAAGAGCCCCAAGCCGACGCCAATATCACGGCGTGCCGCGCTCTCTGCCCCCACACAGGCGATCACGGTCCACGCCATGGTACTGAGCGCCAACAAGTACAGGGCGAGAAATTCCGCAGGTGCGCCGGGACCGATATCAATGCCCAGGCCGTGATGGGCCATGCGCATGCCCACCTCGTAAAAATTGCGCAGGATAAAGAGACCAACGACGCCGACGATGAGTGCACCGGCAGCGGGAGCCAATCTCGAAGCGGCGTGCACCAGCGGTCGCGGCGCAAAGAAATACGGCGAGATCAACGCCAGCAGAACCATCGCCCACTGACCGATTCGGTGCACGGTTTCCGCCCCATCGCCCCAAAGGACCTCTTCGCCCGCCCATAACTGGGCCGATAGCGGCCCGTAAAAGGGAATGATCAGAGGAATGGCGATGCCGACAATGCCGAGTTTGAGCCCCAAGGGGCCGGGGCGAGTCCACTGGCCCATGGCGATGACTAGGACCAGGGCGACAAATCCACTCTCAAATACGAAGGAGCCATAGGAACTCGGACTGGACGTGATATTGATCGCACCGGCGATAACCAAAGTGCAAGTGGCTAAGGCAATGCCCCAACGCCAGATACCAGACCAATCGTCGTCACGACGAAGGAGGCGCAAGAACGCTCGCACAACCAGCCCGACGGCCAGCGTCGAAGCAAAGTAATGGCTAAAGAGTGCCGCGTGATCAACGGCCGTATGCCACCATAGTGCATCGCCATCCCCGATTGATCGCAGCTCATGGGTCACGAGCCGATTGAGGGCCAGTTCGATCGCGGTCACCGCCAATAGCAGGTGCGTCAAGTGCAGGCCGGCTCTTGTTGTCGGGGCAGCCAAGAACCAAAAAGCTAGCGAAGAAGCACACTTGCGTCAAGACATGAGGGCCTCGCTGCCGCACCTCTCACCGAAAACACGGCGGCGCAGTCGCCTCATCAAGGTCAAACATGCGCCGCGGACCGACGTGCCGGTCGTTCTTGTCTCCGGAGGATCGTCTCATTCCGGGCGGCGCGGGGATTCTGCCGCCCGCCGTCTGTCGGCGGCGGCAACGTCCCCGCGATATCTATGACGTGGTAGAGCTCATTCCCCAGTTCCCTGGGACCCGTCCAGCGCCGTCGTCGCACGATGCTGCCGACGGCGGGCACCACACCATCCATTCCCTCAAGGGCTTCGACGATGGGATTCGGCGCTATCACTCAGGCCAATCCACCCGCCGGGATATCGAGGGTGAGTCCCTTCCACGTATCTATTAGTTGTATAGATAGGTAGTTGTACAGCTCGGTGGTTGTACAGACAGGATTACAATATCGTTGAATAATTCTTCGCTATGACTTTTTCTCACGGTAGAGGACCTGTCCTCTACCAGCGAGACCCTCCTCGTCCGCCGCGTCCACCGCGTCCGCCGCCGCGATTACCGCCACCGCCGCCACCGCCGCCGCCACCGCGACGATCCTGAGCTTCATCGATTCGTAGCCGACGACCGTCGAGCTCCTCACCATTCATCTTAGACAGCGCTACTTCTGCGTCTGCGGGAGCGTCAAACGTCACAAAGCCAAAGCCGCGTGAGCGTCCAGTTTCCCGATCGGTGATGACTTTCGCTTCGGCGACACTACCAAACTGCTCAAAAGCCGCCCTGAGACTATCATCGTCTGTGTCCCAGCTCAAACCACCGACAAACAATTTTTTCGACATTCTTTCTTCACTTTCTTGACTTGCGCCCACTGTAGAGGCGCGCTCTTCTCATACGAGAGTCGTAACTCTCGTGGCAATCGTCTACCATTGATCGAGGGTAGAAAGCTATCGCAATACGCAGGACGGAGGTCTATCGCGGGCTCTTTTTGCTATCGAACCGTCTATCACATGGCATCTGCTGTCTGCGTCTGCGGTGCTCTGTCTTTTCGCCACCCCTGCTGACCGTTGCGTGTTGGCCGTTGACGGCTGCCACCATCCCGGACTCGCTGTGCGGATATTGCTGCGCTCGACGCATCGGCAACGCATACACTCTGGAAATGTTCAAGAAGCTGTTACGACGACTTGGTCTCGGCGAGCCTTCGGCGCGGCTGGCGCAACCTTCGGCAAGAGCCACAGAATATCGCGGTTTTTTCATCGATCCCCAGCCAGAACAAACCGCGGGGGGCTATCGCGTCGCCGGACATATCTTCCAGCGTGCCGAAGCTGACAGCACTGCGGACCAGCAGAGCGCAAGCGACGACAACGCCTATCGCTCCTACCGCTTTGTCCGCGCCGATATTTTTGCCGATATGGACACAGCCCTCGATATGACGATCCAAAAGGGCCAGCGCATCATCGACGAACGCGGGAAGGACTTGTTCCCAAACGTCACACCAGATGGCACCCCAGACGGCACAAAACCGTAACCCGCACGTCGATGTCTCAGCGCTTGGCCTTGCGCCTTGCCGCGGCTGGCTTGGACCTGCGTCGCGATTTGCCGGTCTTGCGCTGTGGTCGCGCCTGCACCGTCGGTTTCGCCGCCGAACTGTCGCCTTGCGGCGTGGCCCGGCGGCTCTGGCGCGACGACCCACGCCGCTTGGCCGCCCGCGCCCGCTTCCGGGCCATGCGCTCTTTTTTGGCCTTGCGCTGGGCCGCTTTCTTGCGGGCGAGGCGCTTGCGTGCTGTCTTACGTGCTTTCTGGCGTGCTTTCTGGCGCGCCGCCTTTTTCTGGGCCCGTTGGTCGGCAATGGCGCGCTTGGCCGCTTCCGATAGTGGATACTCGACGAGGGCCTCAAAGTGAAAGTGATCGTAGTGGGATTCCGGATCATTGCCCGGCGTGAGCACCATGCGAAAGGCCCCACTCTGATTGGCGACGTTCTCGATCGCCCCGAGCAGGCCATCGCCGCCGCGATAGTGCTCTAGCACCGAGTGCTTGCGCCCTTCGCTATCGACCACGTGAAAGACATCAATGGCCAGACCGAGGGCATGGCGACTCATAGACCGGCCGCGCTTACCACCTACGCGGACCTGGCTCACCCGATGAATGCTAGAAAAGTGAAGTTCGCGTACGCCGAGATAATATAGTCCGGCCGCCTGCTCGGCAATCGCAACGACCAAGTGGCAATCCATGACAAACGGCGGGTCGCGAAATGTCGGCACCAACTTGATGGCGCCGAAACCGAGATCGCTCACCGTCACGGGTGCGGCGACGTAATCGAGCGCTTCGGCCGGTTGCCAAGCCAGACCCAACTGGTCCAGCCGCTCTCGGCAAGCGGCTCCGACCTGGGTCATCTCCTCAGTCGCCGGCCACGTCCACCCTTTGGGCATATTCCGATGAGAGAACCCGCGCGCGTTTGGCTCGGACGCATTGCTGCCCGATTGCTTCGCGGGGGGATCGGCCAACGCGCTGAGCGGATTGACAAGCCATACGCCAACAGCCAATACCGTCACACAGCAATATCCGCACCCAGAGCGCAAAATGGCAGTCCACGCTGACGAACACGACATGCGTCTCAATCATAGCGCGTTGTCGGGCCGCTGGCACCCGTGTCGAACGATACTGGGCGATATCGAACGATACTGGGCGATACTGGGCGATATCGCAGTGTGTCCAACTCCGTACAATATGCGACAAGCAACATCCCATTATGACGAACCTCCGAATACTTCTTACAACGCTCTTGGCACAAAGTACGGGTGCCCACAGTGTTTACACTGTCACGCTGGCATGGTGAGGCGCGAAACAGTGATTTACGATTCGGGTATGTATGATGGAAAAACAGATTTCACGGCGACACCTATTGAGGGGTGCCATGGCGGCCGCTGCCACTGTCGTCGCCTATAATCCCCTCACGCGTGCATGGGCGACGAGCCCCGAGGCTGGCACAATTGCGATTCCAAACCTAGACGGCACCCTGGTACTCGCGGGCCCGTTGCTCGCACAAGCTGCCGATGATTTTGGCCATATCGTCAGTCATGCGCCCACGGCGGTTCTCATTGCTGGTTCGATACGCGATATCGCCAAAATCATCCGCTTTGCCAGGCGCAGCGGGATTCATGTAGCGGCGATGAAGCAAAGTGGCGACAGCCATAGTACCTTTGGTCAAGCACAAGTGCGGGCGGGTGTGGTGATTGATATGTCGGGCCTGAGCACCATCCACGAAATCCAAGACGACAGTGCGCTTGTGGACGCCGGAGTGAGATGGATTGATCTGCTTGGGGCGACCGTGCCCCTCGGCAAAAGCCCGCCCACGCTCACCGATTACATCGGCCTCAGCGTGGGCGGCACCGTCTCCGTAGGCGGAATTGGCGGCCAAGCCTTCCGTCACGGTATGATCGTCGATAATGTACTTGAGCTCCTGGTGGTCACGGGCACTGGCGATGTCCGCACCTGCTCCCCCACAAGGCGCCCCGACCTATTTTATGCGGTGCTGTCGGGCCTGGGTCAATGTGCCATCATCGTCCGCGCCCGCGTCCGCCTGATCGAAGTGCCTGCCATGGCGCGGCGCTATCGCCTCGGTTACAGCGACATCGGCGCATTCACCGACGACCAGACGCGATTGATCGACGATGGCCGTTTCGACTACGTCGAGGGATTGGCCGGGCTCGACGAGACCGGCGCATGGCGTTTCACCCTGGAGGCTGTGACCTACTTTGTTCCCGGAGCCGAACCCGACGACGCCACATTGCTCGCGGACTTGTCGTTTATTGCCGGCAGCGACACCATCACCGACAGTACATATTTTGATTTTGTCAATCGTTTGGCCCCCGATATAGAATTTTTGATTTCCATCGGCGTATGGCAATTGCCTCATCCCTGGATCAATATGTTTGTCCCCGCGGCGAACGCGGCAGACGCGATCCGGGCCGTCCTCGATACCACAACGGCCGACGACATGGGTGGCGGCCCAGTCCTCATTTACCCGTTTAAGACCAGCCGCATCACGGCCCCACTGTTGCCCCTCCCCGAGGATGATACCGCATTTTTATTCTCGCTCTTGCGCACCGCCGTTCCCCCGGTGGACGCCCACGACCTCGTCGATAAAAACCGCGCCATCTACGAATACCTGCGCGATCTAGGCAGCAAGCGCTACGCCATCAGCAGCGTCGCATTCACCCCCAGCGATTGGCGCGACAACTTTGGCCCGCAGCGGATGCGGAACATCGCCCGCGCCAAGCGCCGTTTCGACCCCGACCACGTACTGACTCCAGGTCAGGGAATCTTTCGTTAGAGCGCAGCCTGAAGCACCATCCGCGCTGCCGTATGGGCCTTGAGGTGCCAGCGCGGGGGATTGCCCAAGAGAACCGATATCGATACCGCAGCCTCATCGCTGGGGGCAAAACCGACAAACCAGGAATATTCTAAAAAGGACGGCGACGATCGCACCAGGGTGCCGGTCTTGCCGGCCACCTTCATATTGGGCAAAAACTTGCGCCCCTTGCGGTCGTGAAACCCTTTGTACGCGGTCCCCGATTCCGTGGTTGCCGTCATCATCTGGGCGACCGCACGGGCAACGCGCTTGGGGATCACGCGCTTGGCTTTGGCGCGAACGAGCGGAGTTTCGACGCCGCTTTTGTCCATGGTGCCACTCACGATATAGGGCACGGCCAAGGTCCCGCCCGTGGCGACGGTATTGGCAACCACGGCACCACCGAGCGGCGATAGCTCCGTATGCCAAAAGCCAGCGGCAACCTGGGCGAATTCCAGCGACGTCTGCGGAATCTCGGCGTGACCGAGTTCATCCGCCAATGCCCAGGGAACGGTACGACCAAAACCAAAGGCCTCGGCCATGGCGCGGAGTCGCTTGGGACGCAAATGGCGATGGGCCAGCTTGGCCATGATGGCGTTCTGCGATTTGGCGATACCGTCGGTCAAATCGCCACAGCGGGTATCGCGACGGCCGTTGTCGACCAAGTTGCTGGCCTTCACCGAACGCACACCATCGTGGTAACAGACGCTCGCCTCGGGCCCAACCCCAGCGCGCACCAGCGCGGCAGCCGTGACAATCTTGAAGACCGACGCCGCGGGAGCCCAAATGGAGAGCGCCATATCACTCGCATGCAATCCAGCGCCGCCCTTTGCCAAATCCGATGCGCCCGCATCTCCTCGCGGTGCCTGCCCAGCCAGGGCCAAGATACGACCATCGGCCGCCATTACCACGATGGCGCCCTGCACCACCTCGGCCCGCTCCAGGGCGGCCTCGGCCGCTGCCTGCACCGCGGGATCCAGG
>JAAUYH010100011.1_pt1 | contig 10711 bp, 8 predicted proteins | sample 7278061 | NCBI WGS metagenome assembly JAAUYH01 (sample SAMN14350203, study PRJNA611818) | marine sediment metagenome | isolation source: surface marine sediment (0.6m) | place: French Polynesia: Moorea | collected 2018-08 | reverse complement strand
GCTATATTTGTATGCTAGCAAAATCTAAATTTATAGTCTCAAGCTAAACATTGTTTACTTTTTTGAGAATCGTTGGATCTAGCATTGCAATTAAACCTTTAGCAGAAAGTGATTTTGCCATGCAACCTACTACTCTTGACACTTTTGCTAGATCAGTCCGCATTATTACTGAAATGTTTTTGAGTTTTGTAAAGCGTTCGATTTTAATAACATCATCAAAATTTGAAAGCGATCAGTAATTTCTACTTAATTAGGATCGGCTTGAGATAAAAAGATTTTTAGCTAAAATTAAAATGTGGGGCGATTATTTGCACAAAAACTTGATACTTTTTTTAGGAATGTAATTTATGCTTTCAGAATTGTTGTTTATACGCTAAGATTATCATCTCGTTTGTTTTCTACTAAGATGTTTTCAATTTTATCTGGAGCTTTTGAGACACAAAAACAATAAAATTAATCTCTATTTTATAGATTGTTACCAGTTCTGGAGTATTTTTAGAATTAACACTATTTCAAGTCTACTGATTATTTTTATTTATTTGAAAATTAAGAATGCAAGCCACAAACAACAATATACCCACCTACGGAGGCGGGCTTATTTGGCGTACAAGTAATTAGAACTCCTGAATGATGAATTTTTTTCTTACTAAGGTTTACATTATTGTTCTCACAACACTCTTTCTTTCAACAAACAGTTAATACCTAGTCGGCACAAATTGTAATTACTACTTACAAACTATCTAAGGAGACTAACTCAAACAGTTTAAGAGTAAAATTACCTCAATAACTAATCCTATCTCACAAAGAATGTCGGACAGATTTGAAGCCGGAGACACTAACTCAAATCCAATGTTTAATTAGAAGTTTGGTGTACTTCCTTGTGTCTTGATATCAGAATAACATCTTACAATCTGATTTCCAAGATCCTTTTTACTAAACTTTACTTTTTTAAATTTATTGAAAGATTAGAAAGAACTAAAAGAGAATTAAAATATTCGTATGTCTAAAATATCCTCTGCTTCTCAAAATATAAACTCTGGTGTGGACTCACCAGCGCAAAATCCTCTATTTATCCTGATTGACGGACATTCTCTAGCTTTTCGCTCTTATTATGCTTTTAGTAAATCTAGAAGAGGCCCGATTCAAACTTCTCAAGGAATTCCAACTAGTGTTTGTTTTGGTTTTGTTAACTCTTTGTTACACATATTGAAATATCAAAAACCAGAATACATTGCTATAGCTTTTGACTTACAAGAGCCATCTTTTCGACACGAACAAGATTCTAACTATAAAGCAAATCGTAAAGAAGTAGAAGCAGATTTTATTATCGATCTAAATAATTTACAGCATTTATTAGCTACTTTTAATTTACAAATAATAACTGCTAGTGGATACGAAGCAGATGATGTTTTAGCAACCGCAGCTAAACAAGCTAGTCAACTGGGTTATCGGGTTAAAATTGTCAGTGGCGATCGCGATTTATTTCAATTAGTAGATGAAAACAAGCAAATAAGTGTCATTTATTTGGATACTAAAGCACCTAAAATTGCCAATAATTTTGTTTATCCAGAATTCGATCGCGCAGCAGTAGAAGATAAATTAGGGGTAAAACCAGAGCAAGTAGTAGATTATAAAGCTCTTTGCGGCGATAAATCGGATAATATTCCAGGGGTGAGAGGAATAGGCGAAAAAACAGCAGTAAAATTACTTTTAGAATATGACAGTCTCGATGCAATATATCAGAATATTGCTAATATTAAAGGTGCTGTTAAAAAGAAACTCGAAGCTGGTTTAGAAGCTGCTCGAAAATCTCAATATTTGGCTCAGTTGGTTGATGATGTCCCGATCGAAGTAGATTTGGAAAATTGTAAATTACAAGGGTTTGACATTCAACAACTCAAGCCGCTATTAAAAAAGTTAGAATTGAATAAATTCGCCGCAGAAATAGCTGCAATTCAAGTTCGGTTTGGTGGGGAAGTAGAAAGTTTAGTTGAAGAGGAAGGTTCAGAAGACAAACAATTATCTTTATTTCCGAAAAAAACTAAGAAAAAAGTCGAAAAACCAGATCGAAAATCGCTTCTAGAAACCAAAATTATTGACGATGAAACTAAGTTAAAAGATTTAAAAGAAATACTCGATCGCCAGATAGAAATACCAGTAGCTTGGGATACGGAAACGACTTCTTTAGAGCCAGAAAATGCCGAATTAGTAGGAATCGGTTGTTGTTGGGGAAAAGATTACGATAAGGTAGCTTATATTCCTATAAATCACGCTTCAGGAAAACAATTAAGTAAAGAGATAGTATTCTCGGTTTTGCGTCCGATCTTAGCAAGCGAAAAGTATCCAAAAGTTCTACAAAATGCTAAATTCGATCGCTTAGTATTCTGGTATCAAGGGATAAAATTAGCTGGGGTAACAATGGATACCATGCTGGCTAGTTACGTGCTTTATCCAGAACAAAAACATAATTTAAAAGCCTTGTGCGATCGCTATTTGCCAAAACTAAAAATTAAGGCAAAAAGCTACGAGGAATTAAATATTCCCAAGAAAAAAACGATCGCAGATTTAGATATAGAAATTGTTGCAGACTATTGTGCGATCGATGCTTATACTACTTTCTGTTTGGTTGAAAAAATTCAAGCAGAATTAAGCCAATTTCCAGAACTCGAAAATCTATTCCAAGAAGTAGAGCAACCGCTAGAACCAGTATTGTCAGCAATGGAAATCGATGGGATAACTATCGATACAGCTTATTTAAAAGAACTTTCAGAGCAATTAAAAGTAAATTTAGAAGAACTAGAAGAACAAGCTTATCAAGATGCAGGTAAAAAATTTAATCTCGGTTCTCCTAAAGAATTAAGTGGAATACTATTTGAGGAATTAGAATTAGATCGTCGGAAATCTCGCAAAATTAAAACAGGATATTCAACAGACCACGCAACTCTAGAAAAACTGCAAGGCGACCATCCAATTATCGATCGCATTTTAGAATATCGTACTCTATCAAAACTTAAATCTACTTATGTAGATGCACTGCCAAAATTAGTTAGAAAAAATACCAAAAGAGTTCATACAAGCTTCAATCAAACAGTTACCTCAACTGGAAGATTATCATCATCAAATCCCAATTTACAAAATATTCCAATTCGCACCGAATTTTCCCGACAAATACGCAAAGCATTTTTACCGCAAAATGATTGGTTGTTAGTATCTGCTGACTATTCTCAAATAGAACTAAGAATATTAACCCATTTAAGTCAAGAACCCGTATTATTAGAAGCATACAAAAACAGTCAAGACGTACACAGCGTCACAGCCAAACTATTATTTGACAAAGAAGATATTACCCCAGAAGAAAGAAATCTCGGCAAGATAATTAATTTTGGCGTAATATACGGCATGGGAGCGCAAAGATTTGCCAGAGAAGCAAAAGTAAGTCCAGAAGAAGGCAAAAAATTTATTCAAAAATATCGCCAAAGATATCCAGGCATATTTGCCTATTTAGAAAAAATTAAAAAAGAAGCGATCGCCACAGGGTACGTCACAACTATTCTCGGTAGAAGACGGTACTTTAACTTTAATAGCAGCAGTTTGAAAGATTTTAGGGGCTGTAATCCCGAAGATATTGATATATCTGGATTAAGATTAAATAACTACGACGCACAAGCATTAAGAGCTGCAGCCAATGCTCCCATTCAAGGCTCGTCTGCTGACATTATTAAAGTAGCAATGGTAAAATTACATCCTATCTTGCAAAAATATCGATCGCGCTTACTATTACAAGTACACGACGAATTGATTTTTGAAGTTCCTTCCCCAGAATGGGAAGAATTGCAACCAAAAATAAAGACTACAATGGAAAATGCTGTGGAGTTGAGCATCCCTTTGGTTGTAGAAGTCCGCGAAGGTAAAAATTGGATGGAAGCTAAGTAATAAAATATGTTAGGTAAATTTCAACAAAGTCATCTTCGTATCGAAGTAAGCGCACCTGCAACTGTTATCCATGATAGTTTATTAGATACTAACAACTTAAAACAATGGTTGTGGACTCAAAGATTTTCTCCTGGACTTCCAGAAAAACTATCGGTAGGATTGACTTTTACTAGCTATGTCGGTTTAATCGCGATCGAACATAAAGTAGAAATAGCTGAGGATAACTGTTTGCGTTTTTTACTATCTGGGGCTATAGATGGCTATCACGAATGGTATTGGGGCGATGGTTGGATACAATCTCGTTTAGAAGGTATTTCCTTGTTACCCCTCAATTTAGGACAAACTGTCAGTTTGCTTAGTTTGCGCCAATTTGTAACTAATAAAGCCAAAACCGCTGCTAAAACATCTGCATAACTGATATGAGTAGCCAGTCACGATTCAAAAAATACCTCTGACTTCTGACCTTCGTTGAATGATAAGCTATCTTTGTGGCAAAGTAATTGAAACGATCCGCAGCAACAACAATCGTATTAGTCTGATTTTAGAAGTAAACCACATTGGTTACGAAATTCAGATCCCAAGTCGTTTGGCGAGAAATTTACCTGAAGATCCCCAAGTAAAAATATTTACCCACTTGCAAATTCGCGAAGATAAGCCAATTTTATACGGTTTTGGCACCGCAGCAGAAAGGGATTTATTTTGTCAGTTAGTCAGCGTCAGTGGAGTCGGATCGCAAACGGCGATCGCCTGTATCGATACTCTCGGAATTTCAGATTTAGTGCAAGCGATCGTCACTAGCAATGTCAATCTCTTATCAAAAACTCCCGGTGTCGGTAAAAAAACAGCCGAAAGAATTGCATTAGAATTAAGAACTAAATTAGCACAGTGGCGAGAAACTGCTGGAGTGAATATATCTAATAATAATAATGTTAGTCCTCCTGCTGAAGTTCAAGAAGATTTGGAAATGACTTTACTGGCTTTAGGATACACTAACGAAGAAATTCAACAAGCTATTTCAGTTTTAACTAAAGACAATTTAATGTTAAAAAACCGCAATTCTGAAGATTGGATCTCGGGTGCGATCGCTTGGCTGAGTTTGGAATAAATTAATTTTTTTATTTTTATGACTTAGAATCTTAAATAGATTTTTAGATAAAATAACAATTATCAAAGAACGGCATTTTTAAAAGTTAGATTTAAGTTTTAGCTTCAAAAGAGAAATAACCGGTTCAAATAGCGATCGCCTTTAATTTATTTCTAAAATATAGATCGAGCCTATTATATTTTTAAGTAAATAACAAATTAACTCGATCGTAACTGTTATAAACGATCGCGCGGTAAAGATTGTCCTTTGCTTGACTAAAATAAAATAATTGCAAGTGTTTTACTATTTAAAAGAAATATGAGCGAATTAAACCGGAATTGGCAGCACCAATTTATTAAAACTAACGGAATTAATCTACATTACGTTAAACAGGGTGAAGGAAAGTTAATGTTAATGTTGCATGGTTTTCCTGAATTTTGGTACTCTTGGCGATATCAGATTGAAGAATTTGCTAAAGATTATCAAGTAGTTGCATTAGATCTTAGAGGTTACAACCAAAGCGATCGCCCTTCAAATGGCAAAGCTTATAAGATAGAGGAATTTATTAAAGATATAGAGGGGGTAATTACTGGGTTGGGTTACGAAAATTGTATCTTAGTCGCACACGATTGGGGTGCTGCAATCGCTTGGACTTTTGCTTATACTCATCCTCAAATGTTAGAAAAATTAATTATTATGAATCTCCCTCATCCGGCAAAATTTCAACAGGGTTTAAAAACTTGGCGGCAATTATTACGCAGTTGGTATATTTTCTTTTTTCAATTACCTTTATTGCCGGAATTATGGTTAAAATCAAACAATTATGAATTAATCGGTCGTCTTTTTAGCGATATGGCAGTTGATAAATCTGCTTTTTCTACTGAAGATATCCAAGCTTATAAAGATGCTGCGGCTCAACCTGGGGCTTTAACTGCGATGATTAATTATTATCGCAATATTTTTAATAATCGATTAAAAAAAGATTTAGTTAACTCTCAATTGGAAATTCCTACTTTAATGATTTGGGGAGAAGAAGACACCGCTTTAGGTAAAGAATTAACCTATGGAACTGAAGAATATGTTAAAGAATTACAAATTAAATATATTTCTAATTGCAGTCATTGGGTGCAACAAGAACAACCAGATTTAGTCAATCAATATATGAGAGAATTTCTCTAAACTTATCCTATTTTGCGAGAATTACCCAACGATTATATTCTGACAATTTGCCATCAAATGGGAGTTTAAATTTTTCGGCAAGTACGGGCCTGAAGTTATTTTGACGATACAATCTGGTTAAGATGGAGGCAAGTATTTTAGCTATTTTTCTCGAATTTTACCGTACGCTCGGAGGTTTAAAATCCAGGTTTGATAAGCTTTTTTAGCTTGGCGCAGCAAGCCCAAATTAGACAAAGCGGATGAGAATTTAAAGGAGGAAGATTATCTAGAAAGATGGCAAAAGAAAATAGGTCACACTGTTAAATATATTCCGAATAAATTAGAAAAAATAATGTCAAGAATAGGTAAATTTATAGGATTAAAAATTATAAATTGTCAGTTTTTTTCGTGGAATAATTATTAATGGAATAAGTCACTATTGTTAGTTGAAAAAATTAAATTTGATTTGGTGCATTCGTGAGGCTGCTTATTTCCCTTTCGTCACCTACTCCGTACTACCTAAAATTTTTTATGAGTTGTTTTAGGTGAGGGTATGGGCTGGAAATTCCATAGGAAAGTCGGCTCTTCGTTTTAAATGACCTTTTCAGGTGGCACATCCCCATCGTCTCCCTGGAGGAGATACTTTTTGCGAAGAGGATGTGTCGCAGGAAGAGACTGCACGGCTTCGCTTAAATCTTTCACTAGTAAGTTAATGGCTTCGCCAAAACTACCTATAAAACAAGCATAAACATCTAGCCTTTTAGATAAATCACCTTGGTTAATTTCGCCTAAATCATTGATATATTCTATTATTTGTCCGACCAAATCTTCTCTACTCTGCTGAAGTTCAGAGATTTCGCGTCGATGTTGTTGTAAAGCAATAATCAATGCCTTTCGATCCATATCTTTTAGAGTAGAATCGGATACGTTTGGCTCAATTTTTCTACTCAAAGCCTCCAAAAAATCTGCAATCGGTTGCCAAAAATTTTTCATAGTATAATGATTTTTGATTTGTCTAGTTGCTCGCTCTTTTTCTGTTCTAAGAGTTCCCAAAAAATAGAAAAAAATCCAGTTTCTCTGGAGCGAGAATCCTTCTATCAATTCTCATTAGGAGTAAAAACCTATAAATCAGCAAGGAAATTTTCCATAATCCGTAAACTGCATTCGTTGGAGGTAACGGTTATCTTTCTCAGATTTATGCTCAAAGACGCGGAATTTCTTGCCAACGATTAAAAGTTGCTAAAGACACAGCGAATGACATTCTATCCAAAATCGAACGAATGTTAGAAAGCCGATAATCTTTTCAAAATTCTCTACTCCTTACCTTAAATCACTCCACAGTCACCGACTTGGCTAAATTTCTCGGCTGATCTACATCTAAACCGCGCCGGGCTGCGATATGATAAGCCAATAATTGTAAAGGAATTACTGATAGAATTGGCGATAATATTTCTTCTACTTCGGGAATGGCAAAAAGATCGTCAAATACTTTACTTCCGTTGGTATCGCTTGCAGGAAGCACCCCAATTAAACGGGCATCTCTAGCTTTTGCTTCCCTGGCGTTAGAAATTACTTTTTCGTAAACTACTCCAGGTTGGGCGATCGCAACTACTGGCACTTTAGCATCTAGCAGGGCGATAGGGCCGTGTTTTAATTCTCCTGCCGGATAACCCTCGGCGTGGATGTAACTGACCTCTTTGAGCTTCAAAGCTCCCTCTAAGGCGATCGGAAAGTTAATTCCCCTACCGATAAAAATAAAGTCCTGAGTTTCGATAAATTCGTGGGCTAATTCTTCGCTATAATCTTCTTGCGTTTCTAAAATTGTTTCGATCTGATTGGGTAGAGCGAACAATCCATTAATAATTTCAGCGATTCTAGAATTGGGGATGTTTTGACGACGGTAAGCCAATTCGATCGCCAAACAATAGAAAGCAATTAATTGAGTTACGAAAGTTTTTGTTGCTGCTACTCCGATCTCTATTCCTGCTTGGGTATCGATAATATTTGGAGTAACTTGAGCGATACTACTTTCTGGCCGGTTGGTAATGCCTAAAATTCTGGCTTGAAATTGAGGATCTTGATTCGATCGCCTTTCTTTTTCTTTTTCTAAAGCGGCTAAAGTATCGGCTGTTTCTCCAGACTGGGTTACTCCGATCGTCAGGGTATTGGGAGTTATTGGCGATGGTGCATAGCGAAATTCCGAAGCATATTGTACTTGAGTCGGTATTCCGGCCAGTTGTTCGATTAAATATCTACCGACTAAACTAGCGTGCCAAGAGGTACCGCAAGCTAAAATTTGAATGCGATCGATCCCTGCAATTAAACTCTCTGACAAATTCAAATTAACCGGACTAAAATCAGGATTTTCTTTTTCGAGCCAATCCCGATTAATATAAGATCGCAGACAACTTCTGACTACTCCAGGTTGCTCGTGAATTTCTTTGAGCATAAAATGACGGTAGCCTTGTTTCTCCGCCAAAATTGGATTGACATTGAGAGTTTTCGGAGCTTTTTTGAGTCTTTCTCCTGCGAAATTATATATTTCCACACCCAAAGGAGTCAGTCTAGCCATTTCGCCGTTTTCTAAGTTGAGTACGGCACGAGTATAGGGTAAGAAAGCAGTGATATCAGATCCGCAGAAAAATTCACCCAAACCAAAGCCAATAATTAAAGGAGCTTGTTGTCTGACTAAAATTATTTCATCGGGATAATCGGCGGCTACAATAGCTAAAGCAAAAGCACCTTCTAAATCTGCGATCGCTTTTTGCACTGCTTTGAGTAAAGGAGTTTCGTAACTAGAAGGATTTGGATCTGTTTCTGCTGCTAAATGTTTGGCAATTAAATTGGGAATTACTTCTGTGTCGGTTTCCGAATAAAATTGATAGCCAGCTTTAGTTAATTCTTCGGCAATTTCTTGATAATTTTCGACGATACCATTTTGAACCACCCCCACTTTATTATTATTATCAATATGGGGATGGGCGTTTCTTTCTTCTGGTTTCCCGTGAGTTGCCCAGCGAGTGTGGCCGATTCCGATCTGGGAAGAATTAGAATTTTGTTTGAGTTTTTCTTGAAGGTTGCGTAACTTACCTTCAGCTTTAACAAAATGTAAGTTACCTTCCCAAATAGTAGCTATCCCTGCAGAATCGTAACCTCGATATTCGAGACGTTCCAATCCTGACATTAAAATTTCTGTAGCTTCTCGAGTCCCGATATAGCCAACAATTCCACACATTTAACCGTTCACTCCTCAAACCTACTGAGAAACTTCTTGATATTTAAGAATATTCTGGCTAGTCGGTATTGGATTTAAATTTCTTCTTTAAATCTCTAAATAAAGAGTAAATATTTAAAGATAGTTTAAATCCATTGTTTAAACTGCCTTTTACCTTGCTCGGAAGGAGCTTTAGTAAATATCAGAATTAGCACCAGGAGCGGGTATCCCTTCTCCTTTCAAGAATAGATTACCAGCAGCATCATTTTTGTAAATACAATCAATTTCTGGCTTTCCTTCTAGGGGGCCGGTGAAACCGAATGTATTCATTCTCCGCTTACATTGATTCATTTCTTCGGAATTTATTAATTTTTTCTGCTGTAAAACTGCCATATTACTCTGTCTTAAAACGCAACCAGGTTCGACACTTGGCTGAGTTACAAAGACGTTAAAAGGTCTTAAAGTGACGAAAACTCTCATATTTGTCACCATCGCACTCGAACCAAATTCTTGACACAATCCTGGGTTTGGTGCTTGGCGATCGACTTCGATGCTGGAGTCGATACTTGCTGAGTTGGTGCTGGTAGTAGAGCTAATTACAGTGCCAACTACTAAGCCAATAATAAAAACTGCTCCGATTAAGGCTATTTTGGCATAATCCATCGGACTGTTATTATTTCCATCGGGGCCGCCGTATTTCGATCTATTTTGTCTCATAGTTACTTTTTATTTAACTTTTCTTCTTTTAGTATGCCCGGGCATTTTTCACTTTGGATATATCCTATCGCACCAAATGTTAAAGTTTTGACTAGTATTTAATCTGATGTTGCAAGTATTAAAGATAAGAGCGGTTTTTGCCTCGATTTAACGATTGTAAAGGCGACCTAAAAAAACGATCGCCTTGGGATGAGAAGAGTCGATCTTTTAGGATGATTCTGTTTCTCGATCTACAACAGCAACAAAAAGTTTTGTTTCGGATAAGTATTGCCAAGCGATATTTTGAGGATCTTTGCTTTTACTCCATTCTGGAAAATCGGGGTCAGATTTACGTCTGCCGACTGTACTAGAATTGAGGGATAGACGCTTGGCTAATTCGGCTTGAATTAGAGAACGCTTGGTAATGTCGTCGGCATTATGGGAAGAATCTGTTTCTGAATCGGATTTTTGTTCTGAATCGACTGGCTCGGAAATTTGACTGACTGACGGTTGACTTTTTACCTCTGTTTCAGTTGCCGAAGATGGTTGAGCTGTTGGCGATCGCAGTTCTTGATTTTCTAGAACCTTGCTCTCTTGACTCTCTGCAAACATATTTCCCAGGGCAT
>JAAUYH010161735.1_pt1 | contig 10713 bp, 12 predicted proteins | sample 7278061 | NCBI WGS metagenome assembly JAAUYH01 (sample SAMN14350203, study PRJNA611818) | marine sediment metagenome | isolation source: surface marine sediment (0.6m) | place: French Polynesia: Moorea | collected 2018-08 | reverse complement strand
CCTCGAACTAGAAGAAGTATTACTCACTGGCTATAACAACGTTCGCTGCGTTGAATCTGGTGGTCCCGAACCTGGCGTAGGTTGTGCGGGTCGTGGTATTATCACTGCGATTAACTTCCTCGAAGAAGAAGGTGCTTACGAAGACATCGATCTAGTATCCTACGACGTATTGGGTGACGTTGTTTGCGGTGGTTTCGCAATGCCGATTCGTGAAGGTAAAGCTCAAGAAATTTACATTGTCACCTCTGGGGAAATGATGGCAATGTATGCAGCAAACAACATCGCTCGCGGTATTCTCAAATATGCCCAATCTGGTGGTGTCCGTTTAGGTGGTTTAATCTGTAACAGCCGTAAAGTTGACCGTGAAGTTGAATTAATCGAAGCTTTGGCTGACAAACTAGGCACTAAAATGATTCACTACATTCCTCGCGACAACGTGGTTCAACGGGCAGAATTACGTCGCATGACTGTGATTGAGTACGAACCCGATCATCCTCAAGCTGGTGAATATCGTGCCTTAGCTGAAAAAATCTCCAACAACAAAGATTTGGTAATTCCTACTCCCATCAGCATGGATGAACTCGAAGAATTATTAGTAGAATTCGGATTTATGGATTCTGACGCCGAATATCAAAAAGCGCTGGCAGCTGATAAAGCAAAAGCAGAAGCAGCAGCCGTTTAATTTGGCAAATAGGACAGAGAATAAATAATAGCTGTTCTTTGTCCTCATCTGTTTGTCTTTTGTCATTCGTTCTTTGTCTTCTGTGTTTTAGAACAGTTGCTGTTTAAAAATCACTAACGACCAATGACCGATGACTAATAACCAATATGGAGATAACATCATGACAACTGTTGAAAAAAATAAGGAACTGATCAAAGAGGTACTAGAAGCCTATCCAGAGAAGGCGGTAAAAAAACGTTCTAAGCACCTTGGCGTTTACGAAGAAGGTAATTCTGATTGTGGCGTAAAATCAAATAAAAAATCCGTTCCTGGGGTAATGACTACTCGTGGTTGTGCTTATGCAGGGGCAAAAGGGGTAGTTTGGGGTCCTGTTAAAGATATGATTCATATCTCCCACGGTCCTGTAGGTTGCGGTTATTATTCCTGGTCAGGTCGTCGTAATTACTACATTGGTACAACTGGGGTAGATACCTTCGGTACCATGCAGTTTACTTCCGATTTCCAAGAAAGAGACATCGTTTTCGGTGGTGATAAAAAATTAGCCAAACTAATTGATGAATTAGAAATTCTCTTTCCCTTAAGTAATGGAACTACTATTGAATCTGAATGTCCCATCGGTTTAATTGGGGATGATATTGAAGCTGTTGCGAGAAAGAAAGGAAAAGAAACAGGTAAACCAGTAGTTCCGGTACGTTGTGAAGGTTTTAGAGGAGTTTCTCAATCCTTGGGACACCATATTGCTAACGATACAGTTCGTGACTGGGTATTACCCAAAGCTGATGAATATCGTAAACTTCCTGAAGGATTTGAGCCTAGTCCTTATGATGTCAATATTATTGGGGACTATAACATCGGTGGTGATGCTTGGCCCAGCCGTATGTTACTCGAAGCGATCGGTTTAAGAGTAATTAGCCAGTTTTCTGGGGATGGTACATTTAATGAAACTGTCATGACTCCCCTAGCTAAGCTAAATCTCATCCACTGTTACAGATCGATGAACTACATCTGTCGTCACATGGAAGAAAAATATGGCATTGGCTGGTTAGAATATAACTTCTTTGGTCCTTCTCAAATTGCTAAATCTCTTCGTAAAATTGCTGCTCAGTTTGACGAAACCATTCAAGAAAACGCCGAAAAAGTGATTGCTAAGTATCAAGCAGATATGGATGCAGTAATCGCTCAATATCGTCCTCGCTTAGAAGGCAAAACTGTAATGATGATGGTTGGTGGACTGCGCCCTCGTCACGTTATTCCTGCCTTTGAAGACTTAGGGATGAAAGTAATCGGTACTGGTTATGAATTCGGTCACGGTGATGACTATAAACGTACTGCCGATTATGTTAAAGACGGCACTATTATTTATGACGATGTTAGCGGTCATGAATTTGAAGAATTTGCTAAACAACTTAATCCTGACCTGATTGCAGCGGGAATTAAAGAAAAATATGTCTTCCAGAAAATGGCTCTGCCCTTCCGTCAGATGCACTCCTGGGATTACTCAGGTCCTTATCACGGCTATCACGGCTTTGCTGTCTTCGCTCGTGACATGGATTTGGCAATCAATAACCCCACTTGGAGCCTAATCGAAAATCCTTGGGACAAATAAACATTTAAACATTTAAGGAAGGAGGAAAGAGGAAAGACTGCACCCTTCTTATTCCTTGTTCCTTATTCCTTAGAAGACAAACAATAAAGGAAAGGTAATAGTCATGACTGAGAACACAGTAAATAATCCAACCCCTCCCGAAAATTTAACACCTTCTATATTTACCGAGTCAGAACCAGGAAAGATTCAAGACCATTTCGATTTATTTCAAACCGACCCCTATCAGGAAATCTTTGAATTTAAGCGTCAGTTTGAAGGAGCCCACAGCAAGGACGAAGTAGCTCGTATTGCTGAATGGACAAAAACTTGGGATTATCGTGAGAAAAACTTTGCCCGTGAAGCCCTAACTGTTAACCCAGCCAAAGCTTGTCAACCTTTAGGTTCTCTTTTTGTTGCCGCAGGTTTTGAAGGAACTTTGCCCTATTCTCATGGTTCTCAAGGTTGCGTCGCTTATTTTCGTACTCACTTAACCCGTAATTTTAAAGAACCTTTCCAAGCTGTTTCTTCCTCGATGACTGAGGATGCGGCGGTATTTGGTGGACTCAATAACATGGTAGATGGGTTAGCTAACTCCTATAATCTCTACAAGCCGAAAATGATCGCCCTCTGCACTACTTGTATGGCTGAGGTAATTGGGGATGACTTGGGTGCATTTATCCAAACAGCGAAGAATAAAGGTTCAATTCCCGAAGATTTCCCCGTACCCTATGCCCATACTCCTAGCTTTGTCGGTTCTCATATCACTGGTTACGACAATATGCTCAAGGGGATTCTAGAATGCTTGACGGAAGGGAAGAAAACAGAAACTACTAACGGCAAGTATAACTTCAACTTAGGCTTTGATGCTTATATTGGTAATATTCGCGAACTAAAACGAATTCTCCAATTATTCGACATTGACTATACTGTACTTTCTGATAATGCCGATGCATTTGATTCTCCCAATACTGGTGAATTCAAAATGTACAATGGGCTCACTACACTAGAAGACGCTGCTGATTCTATAAACGCTGAAGGCACTTTCTTCTTCCAGAAATATACTACTCCTAAAACTCAGGACTGGATTACAAAAGAATGGGGACAAGAAACATACAACTTCCGTCCCTTTGGGATTAAGGGTACTGATGAATTCTTAACCAAGTTATCGGAAATCACTGGTAAGCCTGTTCCCCAAGAATTAGTAGAGGAAAGAGGTCGGGCAGTAGATGCCATGACTGATTCCCAGGCTTGGATTCACGGTAAACGTGTTGCTCTTTATGGCGATCCCGATCATGTATTTGGTTTAGTTAATTTCTTACTAGAATTAGGTGCAGAACCAGTTCACATTGTCGTTACTAACAGCAATGCCGACTTTGAAGCAGAATTACAAGCAGTATTAGATGCTAGTCCCTACGGTCAAAATTCTACTATCTGGGGCAAAAAAGATCTCTGGCACTTACGGAGTTTAATGTTTACTGAACCAGTTGACCTTTTAATCGGTAACTCTTACGGTAAGTATCTCTGGCGTGACACTCACACTCCCATAGTCCGCATTGGTTATCCCATCTTCGATCGCCATCATATGCACCGCTATGAAACATTGGGTTACCGAGGTGCGCTTAACCTCCATAACTGGATTATCAACACCATCCTCGACGAACTCGATCGCCAGACCATTATTCCTGCCAAAACAGATATTTCTTTCGATCTAATTCGTTAACAAGTAGCTATTAGCTATTGGCTATTAGCTAATAGCTAATAAGCTTACAAATACAAGTTTTAAGGAAAATCATGAAACTAGGAGATGTAGAACTAGATCGCGAACCAGCTTTTGATCTCGATCGCAAAGTTAGAGTCCGCAAAAAGATTCGTAATGATGGCACTTTCCCAGGCAAACAAATTGGTGAAACACTTGCTAATAAAGGGGATGAAGGATATATCATCTCCATCGGTACCTATCTACAAACTGCTTATATCTATTCTGTTCACTTTTTAGAAACTGGTAATGTCGTAGGTTGTCTGGGGAAAGAACTCGAACTAGTTACAGAAAACTAAGAATATTATGTCTACCCAAACTCACAACCACTCACCTTCCCTATTTTCTCCAAGAAAATTTTCTTTCGATCTTTTTTATCCCCTACGTCGCTGGGTAGATAACATCGAAGTTAATAACGAAAAATTCGCTCATTTCCTTTGTAATCTCATTCCCTGTAGCTGCCCCTTTGAACGTGATGTGACCATCTTCGGGCGAAACTTTCATCTTCCCGCTTTGTGTAAACTAAATCCTTTATATAACGAGACTGTGGCTTTGCGTCTTCGCGCTCTTACCTATCTAGAAGGAGACTGTGAAGAAGATATTACTAAATATATTTGTTAGTTACTGGTCATTAGTCATTAGTTATTAGTTATTAGGACAAAACATCAAGGGCAAAAGACGAATAACAAAGCGGTGCGACCCCGGTCGGGTCTCCCGACTATCGCGAACGCGCACCAAGAGAGAACCAAGAACGAATAACAAACGACCAAGGACAAAGGACGAATCACAAAGGACGAACTACCAATGACAAAAGCAAAAATCGCTGACCTCCTTAACGAGCCAGGTTGCGAACACAATCACAAAAAAGGACAACAAGGTAAAAATAAGGCTTGTACTCAACAAGCTAAACCTGGAGCTGCTCAAGGGGGTTGTGCTTTTGATGGAGCTTCGATCGCCCTTGTCCCAATTACTGACGCTGCCCATTTAGTTCATGGACCGATTGCCTGTGCGGGCAATTCTTGGGGTAGTCGGGGTAGTCTTTCTTCTGGTGCTACGACCTATAAAATGGGTTTTACGACCGATATTAGTGAAAATGATATTATTTTTGGCGGCGAAAAGAAGCTCTATAAAGCGATCGCCCAAGTCATCAAACGGTATAATCCTCCTGCTGTCTTTGTTTATTCTACCTGCGTTACTGCTCTTATTGGAGATGACTTGGACGCAGTTTGCGAAGCAGCTACTAATAAGTTTGCTACCCCGATTATTCCCGTTAATTCTCCTGGTTTTGTGGGTAGTAAAAATTTAGGGAATAGATTGGCTGGAGAAGCTTTATTAGATTATGTTGTCGGTACTGCCGAACCTGAATATACTACTCCATACGATATCAATCTGATTGGGGAATATAACATTGCAGGAGAACTTTGGGGCGTATTACCTCTGTTTGAAAAAGTTGGGATTCGTGTACTCTCGAAGATTACAGGGGATGCCACCTTTGAAGAGATTCGCTACGCTCATCGGGCAAAACTCAATGTGATGATCTGCTCCAAAGCCCTAATTAATATGGGGCGCAAAATGGAGGAACGTTACGGTATCCCTTATATCGAAGAATCTTTCTATGGCATTGCTGACATGAACCGTTGTTTGCGAAATATTGCCCAGAAAATAGGAGATGAAGCCTTACAGCAACGGGTAGAAACCGTAATTGCTGAAGAAACTGTCAAACTCGATATTGCTCTGGCTCCCTATCGCGATCGCCTTAAAGATAAAAAGATGGTTTTGTATACCGGAGGAGTCAAAAGTTGGTCGGTGATGTCGGCAGCCCAAGATTTGGGAATGAAAGTAGTTGCCACCAGCACGAAAAAGAGTACGGAAGAAGATAAAGCGAAAATTAAACAATTATTGGGTAAAGATGGCATTGCGCTGGCTAAAGGTAATGCTAAAGAGATATTAAAAGTAATTGCTAAGACTAAAGCTGATATGCTCGTAGCTGGAGGACGGAACCAATATACTGCCCTCAAAGCCCGAATTCCCTTCCTCGATATCAACCAAGAACGCCATAAACCCTATGCAGGATATGTGGGACTAATCGAAATGGCAAAAGAATTTGATCGTGCCCTCCACAGCCCCATTTGGCAACAGGTTCGCCAACCAGCTCCTTGGTCAGTAAACAGTGAACAGTAAACAGTGAACAGTTGTTGATTGCTGATTATTCCTTCCTCGTTCCTTGTTCTTCATTCCTCGTTCCTTAAAAATGACTACCATAACCCGCAACAAAAAATCTGTAGCTGTTAATCCCCTCAAACAAAGTCCTCCTTTGGGAGCAGCCCTCGCTTTCCTCGGATTAAAAGGAATCGTACCTTTGTTTCATGGTTCTCAGGGTTGTACTGCTTTTGCCAAAGTGTTATTAGTACGGCATTTTCGTGAAGCAATTCCTCTAGCAACTACTGCTATGACTGAGGTTTCTACAATTTTAGGAGGAGAAGAAAATATCGAACAGGCGATTTTAACCTTGGTAGAAAAAGCTCAACCTGAATTATTGGGCTTATTAACTACAGGGTTAACAGAAACGCGAGGCGACGATATGGATGGAATTCTCAAATCAATCCGTAAACGTCATCCCGAACTAGATTATTTACCAATTATCTCTGTTTCTACTCCCGATTATAAAGGTGCTTTGCAAGATGGTTTTGCAGCAGCAGTTAAATCAATTGTGGCTACCGATTACGGTCAACCTGTAGAGACGTATCATGTTAAGTCTCTACGGCAGGTAACAATTTTAGCGGGTTCGCTGCTGGCACCTGGAGATGTAGAAGAAATAAAGGAAATAGTTGAAGTATTTGGGCTAAAACCATTAGTGATTCCCGATTTATCTGGTTCAGTCGATGGGCATTTAGATGATGATTACAATAGCAAAACCCCTGGTGGAACTTCCTTAGAAGAGCTACAGCAATTAGAGCGATCGCTTTTTACTATTGCTATTGGCGAAAGTATGCGTCCTGCTGCGGAAACCTTAAAACAACAATTTGACACTGAGTATAAAATATTTCCCCGATTAACTGGTCTAGGGGCAGTAGATAGTTTTATTTGGCAATTATCCCAAATTGCTGAAGCTCAAAGCGATCCTCGTTTTTTAACCATTCGTCAAATACCTGAAAAGTATAGTCGTCAGCGTCGACAACTTCAGGATGCGATTCTCGATACTCATTTCTATCTTGGGGAGAAAAAGGTTTCCCTGGCACTAGAACCCGATTTACTCTATCAAACCAGTTGGTTACTAAAGGAAATGGGAGCAGAAATTCACGCTGCTGTTACTACCACCAAGTCAAATATTCTCAAAGATCTGCCTATTGAAGAGGTAATCATTGGAGATTTAGAAGACTTAGAGGATTTAGCCCCTGGTTCGGATTTAATTATTACCAATTCCCAAGGAAAAAGTCTCGCCCAAAAGCTCAATATTCCTCTATATCGTATGGGTTATCCCATTTATGATCGCCTGGGTAATGGTTCTCGCTGTTTAGTCGGTTATCGGGGCACTATGCAATTTTTATTCGATCTCGGCAATATTTTTATTGAATTGGGACACTAGTCATTAGTTATTTGTTGATAATTGTAAATATAAAGGTAAGAAAATGGTTCAAGCTATAACACTAGAAAATCCACCAAAGCTAAATAAGCTAAATAAATTCCAGCATCCTTTTCTGCAAGAATTAATAAAGCAAATTCGTTTAGCAGATAGTTTTGGTCAATATAGTGACTGGTCTGATGAACTACTAATAGAGCAATTAATTATTTCTTCAGATCAAGAAGAATTATACTCAAAAAATCTCAATTTTGAGACTCTCAATCAGCTTCTAACCAAGGCTTTTTATAAGGCAATTGGAACAATTATTGAGAGTAAAACAGGACATAGTACTGAGATTTTTATTCATTTAAGAAGTAAAGAATTTAGTTCAGCAGTTATTTCCTGTGGCGGAGTTTTAGTTTTATATTCACTAATTTGGGGTTATAGAAGATTGAGTTTCCTTTCTCTATCAGAACTAATTGAATCGGCTGAAACTAATATTCGCAATGCTGTTAACAAGGCTAGTCTTTACTTAAATTTTGTTTATTAGTTGTCATTCGTATTTTGTCCTTTGTCCTTCGTTATTTGAGCAATAACTAATGACAAACAACTAATATTTAGGAGATTTTAAACAATGAAAGTTGCTTTTGCTACTCAAGATAATGTCCATATCAATGCTCACTTCGGTTGGGCAAAAAAAGTTGATATTTATGATGTCTCTACTGATGGTTATAACTTCCTTAACACGGTGGAATTTGGTGGAGATCTCAAAGAAGATGGCAATGAAGACAAATTAGTCCCCAAAATTAGAGCAGTTGCCGATTGTACGATCGTCTATGTTTCTGCGATCGGAGGCAGTGCTGCATCCCGTCTTCTAAAAAACAAAATTACTCCACTAAAAGCGGAAAATAAAGACGATCAAATTACCGATGTGCTCAACATTTTGGTGAAAACATTAGGCAATCCTCCTCCCTGGTTACGTAAAGCCTTGGGACAAAATACCAAAAACTTCGATTTTGAAGATGAATAATTATTGGTCATTAGTACAAAGGACAAAGAACAAAAACATACAAACTACTAACTAATTATGACTACTACAACTACTAACCCAAAAACCACTACTAACATTGTTGAAGAGAGTGCTTTTCTCAAGGAATTAGTTTTACAAGTTCGCGCTCAAGATCATTATGGTGTTTATCGTACTTGGAAAGATGAATTAGTTCTAGCCAATTTTGTGGTTAGCAAAGAAAAGAAAAGCCAGATTTCTGTTGAAGGAGATGTGGATTCTGCTACTCAGTTAAGAATTCTCTGTTTCTATCGCGCGATCGCATCTAGTATCGAAAAACAAACAGGAAAACTCTGTCAAGCTGTGATCGATCTTTCCCATGAAGGTTTTGGTTGGTCGATTATCTGGACTGGACGTTTGATGGTGGTATCTCGTACTTTACGGGATGCTCAACGCTTTGGTTATCCTTCTCTCAAGAAATTAGCTGCTCAAGGTGAAAGATTAGTCGCTTCAGGAATTAAAGCGATCGAAGAATTTCCCAAGGCGGCAGACGGTTAATTTTTCTTGGCCATTGGTCATTTATCTTCAGTAGTAAATGACCAGTAACATAACAAAAAATATTAATTTCTATTCACGAATAAACATGGCTCAAACTACATTAGAAATTCCAACTCCTGAAGCTGTTGCGGAGTTGAAGAAGAAAATCAAAAAACTTAATAGTAAAGCAGGTCAAATGAAAATGGATCTGCACGATCTTGCCGAAGGTTTACCGACCGATTACGAAACACTAATTGAGGAAGCAACTAAAACCTACGAGACATATCATCAATTAGCCGAACTTAAACAACAACTAAAAAGTTGGGAAAAATAATGATGGTAAATACTCTGAAGTTAAGCAAAACTATTGCTGATTGGCAATATTTTATTGAACTAGAACAAATTAATCTAGTAGAAGGTAAATTTGTGATGAATCTTACCAATTTATCCCACATCTCTAAACAAATTTCACGACTCAAGAAAGAACTCGATCAAAGTTTTCCTGAATTCGGTGACCTTCAAGAAACTCTAGCTAACTATAACCTTTATCGACAGTTAGAAGGTTTACAACAACAAATCAACAAGCTAAGTGGAGTAATTTGTCATGACTACAACTGAAACAGCTAAAACTCTAGAAAACTTTCAAAAGCTAATTGATGCCGAAGATTATTTACAATTTTTTGACATCAAATATGATCGCGATTTTGTTAATATTAATCGCCTACATATTTTGAAACAGTTTTCTCTACTAATTAAGGAAGTAGATAAAGTTTTTCCTGATGTTACTGAATCAGAAAAATTAGAAAAGTATCGCTTGGCTTTAGAAGAAGCCTATGAGGTTTTCTTAACTTCTAGCCCTCTAGAAACCAAGTTATTTAAAGTCTTTCAAAGTAAACCAAAAAACTTTGTTTCTTTAGATGAGCTATCTAAAAAAGCTAATTAGTTATTGGTCATTGGTCATTGACAATCACTAATTTATCTCAAAAGCACAAACCACGAAGGACGAAGGACAAAGAACAAATGACTACTTTGACACCAAAGGAACTAGAACGCTATAGCCGACAGATTCAGCTTCCTGGTTTGGGATCAGAAGGACAAAAAGCGCTAAAAAACACAACTGCTCTGGTTTCTGGAGTGGGGGGTTTGGGTGGAACTGTGGCTCTTTATCTAGCGGTTGCTGGTATTGGTAAGTTAATTCTAGTTCGAGGTGGCGGATTGCGTCTCGACGATATGAACCGTCAAATTTTGATGACGGATGACTGGGTAGGTAAATCGAGAGTTGCTAAAGCCAAGGAAACATTATCTCAAATTAACCCTGATGTAGAAGTTGAGGCGATCGCCGAATATATTACTGCTGATAATGTAGATGCTCTCGTCCAACGTTCCGATATTGCCCTTAGTTGCGCTCACAATTTTCCCGAACGAGATTTACTCAATGCTGCCTGCGTGCGTTGGAACAAGCCGATGGTAGAATCTGCCATGAATAGCATGGAGGCTTACCTAACAACTATCGTCCCAGACAAAACCCCTTGTCTATCTTGTCTCTTTCCTGAAAAACCCGACTGGGATCGCCGTGCTTTTGGTG
>JAAUYH010173751.1_pt1 | contig 10715 bp, 8 predicted proteins | sample 7278061 | NCBI WGS metagenome assembly JAAUYH01 (sample SAMN14350203, study PRJNA611818) | marine sediment metagenome | isolation source: surface marine sediment (0.6m) | place: French Polynesia: Moorea | collected 2018-08 | reverse complement strand
CTGAAGTAGGGGTGGAAGGTTCAATCTCACCTGGATTAAAATCATAATAGATACTATTGAGGCCATATTGCAATTTAAATTTATCATTCAGGTAGTGTTTAAAGTCATATTTTAAGTTGAAATTCTGTATACCTGAATTCCAATCGAACTCAACAAAATTTAGATTGAGCCCATAATAGTAATCTGAATAGATCAATGAAAGATTCGAGAATAATTTATCTGAGAATAAATGGTTCCAGCGAAAGTTGAGTACGCTATTGCCATAAATATTTTCAAAGTTATCGGAAACTTCAAACACATCACGTCCAAAATAGCCAGATAAAAAGATATTATTCCTGTCATTCAGCTTATAACTCAGTTTGGTGTTCAAGTCATAGAAATAGGCAATATTATCGATATCGAATAGCGGTAAGAACAGGTGTGCATAGGTTGTACGGCCTCCAAAAAGAAAGGACCCTCTTTCTTTTTTGATGGGTCCTTCTGCCAATAATCTGCTTGATACGAGACCTATGCCGCCATTCATGTGAAATTCTTTACTGTTTCCTTCTTTCTGATAGATATCAAGTACGGATGCGACCCTGCCGCCATAGCGCGCAGGAATGCCACCTTTGTAGAGTTTGAGATCTTTAATGGCATCAGGATTAAATACTGAAAAAAACCCAAATAAGTGCGATGAGTTATAAATAGTTGCTTCATCGAGTAAAATCAGATTTTGATCTGCGGCACCTCCTCGTACATTGAATCCTGATGAACCTTCGCCCGCGTTAGTTATACCGGGCAATAAAGTGATCGACTTAATAATATCGACTTCACCTAAAACTACCGGTATTTGTTTGATGGTAGAAGTTGTTAGCGCGTTGACACTCATTTGCGGCTTTCTTATGTTCAATTTTTCTACATTTTCGGTAACGATCACTTCATCTAAAGCTTCTAATGATTCTGTCAAGTTGAAGTTTCTGGAAATGTTCTGGTTCAAATCGATGGTTTCAGAAATGGTATTAAACCCTATGAAACTAATGACCATTTTATGAGTACCCTTGGGTAAGGTAATTGAATAAAAGCCGTACTCGTTGGTCGTTGTTCCGGTATTCAGATCAGGGAAAATAATATTGACCCCAATAAGGGTTTCGTTACTTTTTTGCTCATTTACAGTACCGCTAATTGTGAATTTTTCCTGTGCATGGATTGCGAAACAATAAAAAACAGTGACGAAGTAGAGGTTCTTTTTAAAGAATTTCATTGAAATTTATTATCGTATAAAGATAAAGAAAGCCCTTATTTCAAATAAAAAAAAGAATATTATATGAATATTATTTTTTTATAGATGAATTGAAGAAAGTTATAGCTCAATTTTAATAAAAAAAGCAGGTGAAAAAATTCACCTGCTTTTGATAGGACCAATTCTTTTGATCAGACTGTAGCTAAAATGTCGTTGAACAGTTTGTTTGGCCGCATCGCGGCATTCGCTAAATTATCATTAGGTTGATAATAACCGCCAATATCAACCTTTACCCCCTGAATAGCATTGAGAGCTTCTATAATTGCCAGCTCATTTGCCTGCATTTTTTCAGCTACACTTGTAAACTGTGCTTTTAACTCATGGTCTTCATTCTGTGCGGCCAGGGCTTGTGCCCAATACATCGCCAGGTAAAAATGACTCCCCCGGTTGTCTAATTCATTTACTTTTCGTGACGGTGATTTTTTAGTGTCGAGGAATTTATCTGTTGCCTCATCTAATGCTGCTGCCAATACTTTTGCCTTGGTGTTGTTTGTAGTTTCTGCCAAGTGCTCCAGTGAAACCGCTAATGCTAAGAATTCACCTAAAGAGTCCCAACGCAAATGATTTTCAGTAACAAATTGTTGTACGTGTTTTGGCGCTGAACCTCCGGCACCTGTTTCAAAAAGTCCGCCGCCATTCATTAATGGAACAATGGATAACATTTTTGCCGAAGTACCTAACTCTAAAATAGGGAAGAGGTCGGTTAAATAATCACGTAATACATTTCCGGTAACAGAAACAGTGTCTTTACCATCTTTAATACGCTCCAGGGTATACTGTGTTGCTTCGACGGGTGACATTATCTTAATTTCCAAGTTGGAAGTATCATGGTCTTGCAGGTATTTTTCGACTTTTTTGATGAGTTCTGCATCATGAGCCCTGTTCTTATCTAACCAGAAAACCGTAGGTGTTTGCGTGGCTCTTGCCCGTGAAACTGCTAACTTGACCCAATCTTGTATTGGTGCATCTTTCACCTGGCACATACGCCAGATATCACCTTCTTCCACCTGATGCTCAATTAAAAGATTTCCATGGGCATCGATCACATGTACTTTTCCATTTGATTTTAACTCAAAGGTTTTGTCATGTGAGCCGTATTCTTCGGCTTTTTGGGCCATTAGTCCAACGTTTGGAACAGTGCCCATGGTTGTTGGGTCAAAGGCTCCATGTTTTTTACAGAAATCCATCACCACCTGGTAGATACCGGCGTAAGAGCTATCGGGAATCACAGCTTTTGTGTCTTGTAATTGTCCATTTTTATTCCACATTTGCCCCGATGTACGTATCATAGCTGGCATAGAGGCGTCAATGATCATGTCAGAAGGAACGTGCAGATTAGTGATGCCCTTATCTGAATTTACCATGGCCAAATCCGGATTCTTAGCATATATCAGCTCAATATCATTGAGTATTTCCGCTCTTTTTTCAGACGATACTTTATCTAAATTGTTAATCACATCCCCAAAACCATTATTGGCATCTACGCCAATTTCTTCGAATGTTTCGGCATGCTTATCAAATAAATCTTTAAAGAAAATACGTACTACATGTCCGAAGATAATTGGATCAGAAACTTTCATCATAGTAGCTTTCATGTGCAGAGAGAGTAACACCTCTTTATCTTTAGCATCACGTACTTGCTCTTTGAGGAAAGCTAATAAGGCATTTTTGCTCATTACGGTAGCATCAATAATTTCTCCTTTGAGTAGGGAAATATCTTTCTTTAGCAGGGAAATAGTTCCGTTTTCATCGATAAATTGAATACTTACATTGGTCGCTTCGTTAAGTGTTATCGATTTTTCATTGTGTGCAAAGTCACCTGAGCTCATAGTTGCCACATGTGATTTAGAGCTGGCATTCCAGGCACCCATCGTGTGCGGGTTTTTTTTAGCATAGTTCTTAACAGCTTTCGGTGCGCGGCGATCTGAATTTCCTTCTCGTAAAACCGGATTCACGGCAGAACCTTTTATTTTATTGTAGCGGGCTAAAATCTCTTTTTCCTTTGCGGTTTTTGCTTCTTCAGGATAATCAGGTAAAGCGTATCCTAATTCTTGCAGTTCTTTTATGGCTGCCTCTAGCTGCGGTACTGAGGCACTTATATTCGGTAATTTTATAATGTTGGCTTCGGGCTTTTTTGCAAGTTCACCGAGTACGGTTAGGGCATCTTCGACGCGTTGTTCATCAGTTAAATAGTCGCCAAAATTAGCAAGAATCCTGCCAGCTAAAGAAATGTCCTTAGTGATAATTTCTATATCTGATGTTTTTGTAAATGCTTTAACAATAGGTAAAAAAGAACGGGTTGCCAGTGCTGGTGCCTCATCTGTTTTGGTATAAATAATTTGTGCTTTATTCGGCATGTTTCGCTATATCTAAAAATTAGTGATTTGTCTGTAAGCTGATATCTCTGAGGAATTTGCGCAGCTTAATTTTTTGACGAGCAAATATACTATTTATAGTGATACTTTTTGAAGATTTTTAGCGCAATCACTTGTGACAGAAGCGTGTTAGACTGAGAAATTAGGTGTATTTTGGATTTATTGTAAAAAAAAAGAGCACCTTAGTAGGAGTCAAGGTGCTCAACATCGTTATTTTTAATAGCTTTTTATCAAAAAATTTTGTGCGCTAAACACTGAATTATGAAACTTAAAAATAACAACTAAAACGATTGCTCGTTAAAACCGAATCTAAATAGCTCATAGAAATTCTCATTCATAGCGGGATTAAAAAAGGGGTAATTTTAATTTATTTAGATTCTAGTGTTAAAAGTAAAAGAAACCGTGGTTTTTAAACACAATCTAGCAAATCAACTTACTAACGATAAATAAACATAAGTTATTAACAATTGTTAATAACTTGAAATTTGACAAAACGAATGCCAACTATGAAAACATAATTGGCATTCAGTTGAAACATTTAACACGAGTCGCAATTAATTACTTAATCACACTTTACTATTTAATGAAAAACAGCCCACTCTGCTAATATGCCTCAGGCAATTGTTCCCTTATTTTTTTTGTCCACATGCTTGCGCATATAACCAAACACAATATGTTTACAATTACCTTGTTCTTTAATCTCTAAAAAGTTCCAATTATTCATGCTAAATACCTGGTCTTTTATCACTGAAATCAAAAAACTGAAGAACGTTCTCCGTCAGAAATTATAATCAAAACTTTCTATTAAATTCATCTTGCGACTTCATTAGTAAAAAGCCTATCCACTCATAATTTCTGGAGCTAATATAGAAATGAAATTTAGATAAATGAAAAAAATCTACTCAATAGTTATTAATAAAAAATGAGCGTACTTTATTAACAAATGTTAATACAAAAAAAGCCGTTTTGTTTTGTCAAAACGGCTTTCTTACAACTAGTGATAATGTTATAGTCGTTGTTCTTTGATTCTGGCCTTTTTACCAGTAAGGTTTCTAAAGTAAAAGATTCTCGCTCTTCTCACTTTACCTTTTTTATTTACCTCAATTTTTTGTATCGCCGGTAAGTTGATTGGAAAAATACGCTCAACACCCACTGTGCCAGACATTTTTCTAATGGTGAAAGTTTCTGACGCACCACTGCCTCTTCGTTGTATAACTACACCTCTAAAAAACTGGGTTCTTGTTTTATTACCTTCTTTAATTTCGTAATAAACTGTAATAGTATCACCTGCAGAGAATTCAGGGATTTCATTTTTTGCTACAAATTCGTCTTGTACAAATTTTACTAACGATTCCATGGCTACTGTTTTTATCGTTTATCAAAACCAACGTTCACGATTTTCGTCAGAGGTTAATTTTGCGAGTGCAAAGGTAATCAAAAGTTTTTATAACAATAATTTAATCGCAGTTATTTTTTATTCTTTTTTATGAGATCTGGCCTTATTTTCTTTGTGCGCTCTTGAGCCTGATCTATTCTCCATTCTTCTATGATCGGAAAATTTCCCGAAAGTAAGACATCAGGTACTTTATGTCCTTTGTAATCTGAAGGCCTTGTATATACGGGTGGTGCCAACAATCCGTCCTGAAAAGAATCTGACAATGCTGAAGTTTCATCTCCGATCACACCGGGAATCAAGCGAATAATACTATCACATAAGACTGCTGCACCCAGTTCACCGCCACTTAATACATAATCACCAATGGAAATTTCCTTGGTGATAAACAACTCACGTACGCGCTGATCGACACCCTTGTAATGTCCGCAAAGTATCATAAGATTTTCTTTTAACGACAAGGTATTAGCCATTTGCTGGTCTAAAACTTTGGCGTCTGGAGTCATATAAATAATCTCATCGTAGGTCCTTTCTGATCGTAGCTGTGAAATGCATTTATCAATGGGTTCCACCATCAATACCATTCCGGCACCCCCTCCAAACTGATAGTCATCAATTTTACCATAGCTGTTTACAGCGTATTTTCTTAAATCATGAAAATGCACCTCAACTAAGCCTTTTCGAATACCTCTATTAATTATTGAATGTTCAAAAGGACTTTTAATAAGCTCGGGAGCAACGGAAATAATATCAATTCGCATAGCGCAAAAGTAGTGAATTTCGGCTTTAGCATTTGCAGTAAAATTCTTGCAGTTAGCCCCTATTTTTTAATGGTTCCTATCAAACGCAATCTGCTAATACCTCCAAAGGGATAAATTTTTAGTCTAACATGGGTGATTGCCTCATGGTCTGGTATAACATTGGCCAAAAAAGGATTTTCACGATGTGGTTTTAATCCCTTTCGAGATAAAAGCTCTCGCCATTTTATTTTGCTATTGATCACACCTTCGTCGTTGTCTGAAATGCAATACTCCAATGTGCAACTTTCAGGCCGGTCTTCCCAGAAATTATAAGTGTCGACAATGATCTTTTCTATAAAGCCTTTATGTGCCATTTTAAAGATGACCCACTCGCCAGCTTTTTCACTTTCAGTTTTTTTGGTAAACCATCCATCCTTATGATCAATACTTTTTCTTGGAACGATCAAATTATCGATGGACCCTATATCGGTATTACTGCAAGCCAATGCTTTTCCACCATTTGTGGCAAGCACAAGGTCAATTTCATGGCTTTCACTTAATTTGCTCCAATCTCTATAGGCTTCACCAAATACTTTTAACCGGGCAATTCCTCCTTGACCATACACATGTAACCGCACATGCGTGTAGGGCTTTTCGGAATTAATTTCAAAAAAATGTACTTTGTTGGGAGTTAAATAGGTTTCAGATAAAATCTCATCCCAGTCTAAAAAGTCCGCCAGTTGCCAGTCTTCGACCCGGCCATCTAATGAGAGCGCATCAATGCCTATTCTGGTTGCCCCATGTTCGTTCAAGTTCCTTGTGTCTACGGCAAATCCTTTAATTATACCTTCGGCACCTAGTTGCAGACCTGCCCAATGATGTTCGGCCGCTGCTTTTGGCATCCAGCCATCTATTTTGATACTTTTAGTGGGTGTTTTTACTGAAATAGGTGTTCTAAGCGCTTGCTTTATGAGGTTTTCTTTATTACCAAATGTATCATCAGTGGCAAAGGTCACCTCACCTCCAATATGCTCTGACGCCAAGTCTAAATATGTCAGTAATTTTTCTTCCAAAGCAATGGCCAAAATACCAGGTTGAGTGGTTAATTTTTTAAGTAGAATTTTTCCAGAATCTACTAGGGACTAACAACCTAAATGGTATATTTTTTTCTGTGATTTACTACGCTTAACAATTGATTTTAAATAACTTGCATGTTTGTCGTTGAAAACATCTGTTTCATCAGTATACTTTTCTCGAAAATCAAGCGTTAGTTTAAGTGCATTTAATTCCCATTCCGTGGGTTTAATGCAGAATAAGCATTTGCTTTCTAGTATTATTTTTCGCCTGCGGAATGTTTTTTATTTAAATATACGGCTATTTTGGTTAAAAAGGAAGCATTCTTTTAAATTCAAGGTTGCCAGCTGCATTGCTATACCGTCCTAATCAATATTTTTCAATTAAATTTTCGCGGTCAATTACTGGTTGAGAATATATGCCTTTTTGATATAGTCAAGCTTGGGAAAATTCTTCTTTAAGTAAGCATTCCCGTACTTTTGAATTGAATCTTGCCTTTTGGCGGGACTTTCACCGTAGCTCTTGTGAAATGATTTTATCACTTTCATACCGTGCCTCACTTTTGCAATTACAGGAAATCCCTTTACGCCACTGTAAAAAATGGTATCGAGTCGCGGGGAATTATTCTTTAAATTAATAAATAATTGTGTTGACCGGGTTTCCTTTCCACCTCGGGCGAAAGAAATAGCACCTTCAATATTTTCCTCCAATATAGGCTCATCGGGTACTTTGAATTGACGCCAGGATGCATTCAGTATCGAATCATTGTGGATGCCAAATTGTACCACGAAATCCGGTACAACCCGGAACAGCGCAATATCTGTGTAAAATTCAGATTGGATCAATTGATACAATCTATCTACGCCTTTGGGTGACCAATCGCGATGTGCTTCAATATCAAAATTACCTTTTGTGGTTTCGAAACGCGCTCTAAAAATTGCGGGGGCTTCTTTTTTAGTCCATTTTTCTTTAAAGATTTTTGGACTGCATGAAGGTATTACTAAACCTATAAATAGAGCAAAAACTTTAATTTTCACTATTGGCTGTACCTTGAATTTTTTCATCAACTACGATGGCAATTTTGTTTCCCAAAGGGCTCACGGTAAGTCTTGTAATTCCACTGAGTCCAAATTCTTTGAGTGAAATAATTTCTACCCAATCTTTATCCTCTTTAGGCTTTAATTTATAGATTTTATCCTCTTTTCCCATTAAAATGGAAAGATCGGGGGTCCAGGTCATATCTTGTGAGCCTTTTACGGCATCGGCCAAATATTCCTTTTGACTATTCAAAGGATTAATCGAGTAGATTTCGTAATCTTCATGTTCGTGGCTTATAAAGCTGATCAATTCTGTGTTAGGAATGGTGTGAATTGACCGTCCGATATTTTTTTCAATGGGGTATTTGATCTGAAATTTTAGATTTGATACCTCTAAGGTTGGTGGATCATTTAAAACAAAAGAAACCACCATTTTTTTATTTAACCAGGTATGGTAACCTACTTTCCAATCATCCACTAAAACTTTGGGTTTCTTTCTATTAAAACGATAGAGCCATAATAGTTGTGTACCGTCTTCTTCGAGTTTTATAGCTGTAAAGTATTTGGTCAGCGGAGACTGGGTTGGTGAATATTCACTACCCAATGTGTTGGTAAGCCATGATTTCGTCTTAGTTTCGATTGTATACAAGGCGACATCAGTCTGGCCATTTCTTGTAGAGGCGAATAAAATACCGGAACCATCTAATAAGAACGAAGGTTGGTTGTCGTACACTCCTTCGTTATCAGAAATATTTACCGGGTTTTCTAATTTATAGGTCTTTAAACTGTCATTAACAATAAAATCAAAAAGATACACCTCTGTCGCATTCTGCGCAGTGCCAGTACAGGTTACAAGGCTTATAAATAGTAACAGTATCCTTTTCATTTATTTAATACTTAGCGGGTACGCCTTTATTTGGTAACGTTTTTTTGATAAATGCCCTCAGGTCGTTATTGGCTTTTTCAAGGTCTTCTTTACGGAGGTACATCATATGGCCGCTACGATACCCTTTAAAATCAAAACGATCTTTCATTTTTCCGCTAGGGTCAATTTGCCACATGCTGTATTTGGCGCTAAAATAGGTAGTGGCTCCGTCATAATATCCTGACTGTGTCAAAACATTCAGATATGGGTTCTGAGCCATGGCCTGACGTAAATTTTCACGAACGTTATTATTGGTTCTATCCCATGGACGCACCGGACCAAACATGTTGTATTTGATATCTGTTTTATAATTCAGCACCTCCCTGATATAATAGTTAATAGCCGGGGTAAATGAATGTAGCCAGGAGGTCAATTCGGCACTGTAATCCGGACTCTTTCCTGTTTCTGTTTTATCAATACCCAAATAACGGGAATCTAATCTGCCTAAAGTCTGCCCGGTTCTATCGCGTAATAATTCTTTCCAAAAAAAGCGCGGTGTTACGTCCAAATTACTTTGTAAAATGGCTTTTTCGCTTAACCCTGAATAGTAAGACATTTTTTTTGCAATAGCTTTGCGTTCACTATCACTTATAAAACCACCTTTGGCCAAGGCGGGAATTAATTCGTCAACGGCAAATTCTTCAGACTCTGGTAAAATTTCAAGTAGGTCTTTGTTTTGCAGTGCTGGTGGTAGCATTTTATGATGCCAGGCCGTTGCGGTCATATATGGAAAGTCAATTCCTGTGGACACAGGAACATCAGATTCAAATACTTTATAATCAGCTGGTGATACTAAAATAACGCCGTTTAAGTACATCCATTGCCGGTTTTGTAATTCTCCGGCCAAGCCCATAACTCGGGTACCCCCGTAACTCTCACCAATGATATACTTCGGCGATTGCCATCTGTTTTTACGTGACACAAAGGTGGTAATCCAATCGGCTAAATACTTGATGTCTGCATTGATACCAAAGAATTGTTTTTTATCAGGATATTTTCCTTTTTTATCTTTGAACATACGTGAGTATCCTGTATTTACCGGATTTACATAGACGATATCAGCGGCATCGATAACGGAGTACGGATTCTCTTTTACTCCAAAGGGTTGTACAGGATAACCTTCATCATCAATTTTAAGTATGCGTGGACCCGTATAGGCCACATGCATCCACACGGATGCAGATCCCGGTCCGCCGTTGAATGATATGATTAAAGGTCTTCCAGCATCATTTTTAACATCTGAGCGTTTGTAGTAGGTATAAAATAATGAAGCAATGACGTTGCCATCGGTATCCCAAACAGGCTGGGTTCCGGCTGTAGCAATATAGGGAATTAACTTACCATTGACTGTTACCGTATTTTTTGTAGTGACGGCAGAATCAGCCTTGAGCATTCTTTCTTGAGCAAATGCAGATATGATGCACAAGAATAGTACTAATGCATTTAGAATTTTCTTCATCGAACTTATGTTTTGATTACTTGCAGGGTTAAGTAAATCACACAAATATAGCACAATTTCAATGAAAATTCGTGAATGAACTCATCAAGGTAATGTTAATTTTTCGTGTTTTTTATTTAGTGGCCTCGAAGTACCACCATACCTGTCCATTATTAGGACTGAAGCTTAATCGTAGTATACCCAAGTCACTTTTAATGACATACTTTCCTGTAATATCGAGGTATTCATCACCCAAAGTGGCATAATAGTTTCCGTCTGTATACCGAAAAACAATGCCGTTGTCTAAAGTAAAAATCAAATTCTTCTTACCTTTTATTTTTGTGGAGTTGCTAAGTATCTTTTGAGCGGTCACTTTTTTTCCGCCCACGGCGATAGTCTCAGATGGTGTATCATCGAATTCTGATGTTAAAGCAAGTTCAACTAAACCTTCATT
>JAAUYH010161947.1_pt1 | contig 10716 bp, 9 predicted proteins | sample 7278061 | NCBI WGS metagenome assembly JAAUYH01 (sample SAMN14350203, study PRJNA611818) | marine sediment metagenome | isolation source: surface marine sediment (0.6m) | place: French Polynesia: Moorea | collected 2018-08 | reverse complement strand
CAGCAGGGTCGCTCGTCAATTTTGAACTTTGAATTTTGACGAGCGACCCCGATGAGTTTTACTCATCTAGGGAACGCGCGAGTTTGAATTTTGAATTCAAAAAATGGTCATCTTCTCTATCCATTTTGAACTTTGGAAAATAAGGCTCTGATAGCACTTGCCTCGGGAAATTTCGGGTAAACTGCGATCAAAAAGCAGTAATTTGAAGCGTCTTGCAAGTTGGATTATTAAACGCTTTGAGGGAGGTGTTTACGTCTCTCCATGATAAAAACATCCTCATGTTCAGTTCGGAGCTAAGCCACAGAATCTTTTCAGACTATAGGTTTTCGTTAATGTCAAGAGGTCTAGTAGACAACATTGTCAGCATACCGTCTAGATTGTCCGGTCTTATGTTGCTACTATTCCTTAGTAAATCCATCATTACTGCTCGGGTTCTACTAAACGGCGATATTATCACCGAAGGCTGGCAGCGCTAACGGCTATCTACTCCATCTTCTAACCTCATCGTCATCCTTTGAGCCAATTAAGATTGTTTACAATAAACGAATTCAATCTAAACGTAGACTTATAATACTTCCAAATAATACAATTGAAAGCCGTTTTTATAATGACAAATATTATTAATCCAAATTTTGAGGATGAAACCACCGGTCGCTACATCGTTGTCTTTCGTGATGATGCGACAACCGCTGGTTTGGATTTTTTAAGATCATCTTGTGGAGTCAACAATGTCGCAAGTGCTGCCGACTTTGCCAATTCTGCAGTTGATCCGAATCAAGTCTCTGACGCTGATGGAATACTACTTCCAACTTTAGGAATTATGGTAGTTAGTAACATAGATTCTAATGCACTTAATCAGATCAGGCAAAATGTCGCTAGCAATAGCTCAATTCTTTCTGTAGAACCCGAGCGAATTTTCTACGCCAATAGTGCTCAACCATCATCAGACTATTTTCATGGTTTCGCTGATGCGGCTGTCTACTTACGAGATAAGTTTGGGAATTCACAAGAACAAGTCGAGTCTTTACAATCTACTGCTCCACCTTTTTTTGATGATGCTTCATCGACGTGGGGACTGAAAGCTACTGACGTAATAAATTCTGGTTTTACAGGGCGGGGCATTAAAGTAGCAGTCCTTGACACCGGAATGGATCTTGGTCATCCAGATTTTAGTGGACGGGCTATCACCTCTGCTTCATTTATTCCAAATGAATCTGTAGACGATCTTAATGGTCACGGTACACATTGTATTGGCACAGCCTGTGGTGGAACCGATCTGAATGGACGCCGATATGGAGTTGCTAGTGAAGCAACTATTTTTGCCGGAAAAGTTTTGAACAATGATCCCGGATCTGGACCAACCGGAGGTATTATTGAGGGGATAGAATGGGCAATTAACAACGATTGTGAAATTATTTCCCTGTCTCTCGGAAATCGTTTCCCTTTTAGCGAGACTGACTATGAAACAGTTGGATTAAGAGCGCTACGGGAAGGTAGTTTGATCGTGGCATCTGCAGGTAATCACCGCATAAGAGGAAACTCAATACCTCCACGTTTCCCTGGAACAGTAGGACAACCCGGAAACAGCCCTTCAATAATGGCTGTGGCCGCCGTTGATAATACTCTAAGATTAGGCAGTTTTTCTGTCACTTCAGGCTCTGGCTTTGGTGCTAATGTTGATATTGCTGCTCCGGGAGTTAATGTTTACTCCTCATTGCCAACTGTTTCAAGTGTGATAGGTCGTCGTTTGGGTGGTGTAACCCGATATGGAAGCATTAACGGAACTAGTATGGCTGCCCCGCATGTCGCAGGAATTGCGGCTCTCTATGCTGAAGCTACTGGTGAAAGGGGTGATAGCCTATGGCGTGCGTTAACTTCTCGTGCTTCACGGTTGTCTTTGCCCAATGCTGACGTTGGTAGCGGTCTAGTCCAAGCCTAATATTATTAGTGATTGACTCTCCAAGCCTAAGCTCTTCAGGTTATTGAGTTTTTAACTTCAATAGTTATAATTTGAATAGAGTTATAGAGGAACGAGGCCTTAAAACTAGCCTTGTTGCCTTGCGCTCTTTAGCTTATCTAAAAAGATTGTTCTAATCTTTATAATTGTGTATTTCTATTCAAGCAGTTATGAACTCAAGTAAAAGTAATGATGTCATAGTTACAATCAGCGATCAATATTTGGAAAATATTCAGGCTGTGGCGGCGGAGCTAGAGTCCGCTGGAATGAAAGTAAATAAAGTTTTGAAGACGGTGGGGATTATTACAGGGTCTATGCCATCGTCAATAACCGATACTCTATCTAATTTAGAGGGAGTAGTAAGTATTGAACCAGATCGACCAATGCAAGCAATCTAGGGTACTCTGTGGCAAAGTTAGTGGTGCGGTGGGGAAATGGTATTTAAATTACCTCAGTAGTTTCGAGAAGCAATAGTTCCATTGGAGACTTTTTTAAGTTCAGGAAATTTCCGACCAATATGGTCATTAAAAGCGTTCGATAGTATTTTCACTACTATAGTTTACCTCAAAATCTTGATAGAAATCATCCAAATCCCAGAAAATTTGGGTTTTATCGAGGCGGGGTCCAATATCAATCATGGTTGAGACTTGCTTTTTTTATTTCACTTGAAGTTTACATCTCAACCTTTTCTTTTCTTCAATTTTCTCGTCGAGCTCACGTTTCCTAAGATCTCAGAAGACAGCAATAGCTAAAGCGATTAGGTCAAGCGTATCAGTGGCTCAGCAGCACTATCTCAAGCATGAGAGGGATCGTTATTCGCCATAGCAGTTTGGTAGCCAGGCCGCAGTGCGATCCGATCGCGATATTCTCCTAGCGGTTCTGGTAACTCCATTTGGTAATCCAAGCACCAGTCCAGGCAGGAAGCGAGCAGTAGGTCAACAGTTCCAAACTGCTCGCCTGTAACATATTGCGGTCCACCCGTTAGCCAGCGAGCCGCTTCATGCAGTTGACGTTCAACGTACTGTTTCGCTGCATCTATCGCGACTGGTGCAGAACCGTAGGTTGCAGAGAGTCCAAGTGGCGGATCAGCATGTAGCCGAATTGTATACAGTCGCGCATCGATCTCGGTCATGACAAAAAAAGTTTTGTCCTGGAGCACTGCCCGTTCCTCCGTACCGGGCGCGGGCATCGCTAGTACATTTTTCCCACCGTATCGATCAGCGAGATAGGTAACAATTGCTGCACTCTCACCAATTTGCACGCGATCATCCTGATAGAAGGGCACCTTATGCCGCTGGCTGAGCACAACAAGCCCTGTATTCTCTATGCCAGAGCCGCGTGGCAGGATCTTTTTATGATCGTAGTCGAGTCCAAGTTCGATCAATGCCCATTGTGGTCGTAGAGTGCGGGTTGTACCGATGCCCCAGATGGTTCTTGATGTGCTCATTTTGCATCGCCTCTAAAAGCTTATCAAATATATATCCAACGATTCAAATGTATGATTCGCTAGAGAGTTTTACGCTTATATTATGTTAAATCAAACACCTTTGAGATAAAATCTTACCTTTTCTAGTTTTCAGGTAAGTTTTATTGTGGGCAATTATCCTCACTTGATATTAGTCCGCAAAACTCTTTCCTTTTCCAAAAAACTCTAGAATCATATCGGAGCTATTTGGATGTTTGTCCATAACTACGACTCACGTTTACTTTTCTAGGATTACATAAATATTAAATAGTTTGAAAGCTTTAACTTTCAACATACTGCTTCAAGGTATTGAGAACTTTCCCCCAGTAAGTGTTACAAAAAGGCAGATGTTCGTCATCTTCAGACCAATCCCCATCCGTCAACTTAACTAAGGTCTTACCACCCCCTAAGTCTGAAAGGGAAAATGAAAGTGTCTTTCCTACTGAGGAACCAGGCCCTTCAACACAAGTTTGTACAACACTTTCTTGGTCCACAAGCTCCTTGGTCTCCCAGGAAAAATTCAAGCCTGGTTTGGGGTTTAATTTCATTACTGCACCAACACTGATTTCTCCTTCAACAGCTCCGTTGTGCCATTTAGCCATTTCATTAATATCAGTTAGAGCTTTATATACTTGTTCGCAAGAGCCATTTATATTGATAGCATGTTGAAGTTTGATACTCATCTTTAATTAATTCCAAAATTAGTTTATAGTCGCCAGAAAAATAAGTTTTTTTTAGGCTGCAATCGTCAAAAGTTGCAGCCCTATTGAGTCAAGAGTGCTGATATTCTATCATCACTGTCTCTTCCTGAGGGGTGGTATTGCTGGCATCATCGGAGCTTTTTGCAGATCCTCTGGTTTTATCTTGAAGGTGGGGTCAAACTTTTCCGGGTCCGTCATGTAGTCCGGCTCGGAGCTGCGGAATGTAAACCCACAGGTTGTACAGTTATAAACCTCCCAGGCGCCTTTGACTGGGGATTTAAAAACTATCTTGAGTGTGTGGGAACCACAGCGCGGGCAAACTGAAAAATCTTTAGCCATTGTTGTTACTCCTTACTGACTCTTTATGTTCTGAAATAGCTCCTGCAACTTGGGCAGCCACTCTGCCGCTTCGGGTGGATTGTTAATCTGCATGGAATAGTCGCCATGATCATCGGGTGGTACCGGTGTAGCGGCATCGAGAATGATCTTGTGCGAGATCCCAACCGGATCTGAGCCAGGATCTAAAGCTAAAATCGAGTGGTTTGGCACGATCATGCAGTCGAACTTGGGATTAAACTTGGTCGACAAGGCCCACATTACTTGAGGCAGATTGAAGGGATCGACGTCCTCATCGACGATGATGACTACCTTGGCGTAGCCGGTGCCGTGGGGGGTTTGCAACACAGACATCCCAACCGTCTTGGCGAACCCACCAACCCGCATTTTGGTTGAGACAATTACAACAAGGCCGTGGGTATAGAGCGCGTTGACGTCAACGATCTCGGGGAAGGAGTTCTTGAGCTGCACATAGAGCGCTGCCCCAGTGTTGATGAACATATAATCGATTTCCGTCCACGGCATCCCGATCGCGCAGTATTCATAAAGCGGGTTCTTGCGGTGGGAAATCTTCGTGATCTCGACGGAACCCATGAGGCGAACGCCTGAAAGGTGACCGGTAAACTCCCCATAGGGGCCATCAGGTTCTCTGACGCGGGGTAGCACGTTGGCTTCAATCACATATTCACTGCCCCAAGGCACCTGTAGCTTGTTGTCAAGCGTAACAACTGGATAGGGCGCGCCGTCAGCCATGGCACTACACATGTTGTACTCATCTTGGTTGTAGAGGAGAGGCATGCTGGCAATTAGAGGAAGGATTGGCTCATTGCCGATTGTGATGGCAATCGGCAGCGGCTCATTTCTTTCTTCGGCGGCTTTGAAATGCACCGCAATGTCGTGGTCTGGGACCATTTGTATGCTCAAATGCTTGGGCCCTTTGACCTGAAGCCGATACATGCCAACGTTCTGATCGTCGAAGCTATCCATTCGGTCTGGGTGGCGCGAAACAATAGATGCCTTGTTGATGTAGAAACCGCCGTCTCCTGGGTTGAGACGAAAAAGCGGCATCAACTCGAATAAGTTGATGTCATCCCCTTCAATCACAACTTCCTGCCATGGCGCACTGTCCATTTCTTCGATGCTGCCTTTGTCAAAATTCTGATAACGACGATTAAACTCGCGCGCGATTTCCTTCAGTGGCGTGTTTTTTGGTAAGCCAAACGCCAGAGCGATGTTTGGCCAGGACCCGTGCACATTGGACACGAGTTTATAGTCGCTGGTGAAGCCCTTGATATTCTCGAATGCGATCGCCGGTGCTTGCTCGCCAATGCCTTTGTTATTCGCACTCAATATTGCGGATATATCGGGTTCGGGAAGCACTTCTTCCGTCATGCGGATTAACTGCCCTTCCTTCTCCAGTAATTCAACAAACCCTCTGAGGCTTTTATGAGCCATGGTTACTTGCTCCTACTATTTTGTTTACGGATAGATTTGTGAGTGATGCTTGGTTCACTATGACTGCGGCACTACTTGTCGAAGCCCCACTTAGACCAATTTGCGAGCACTTTCTGCTTGATTGGATCTGGGTAGTTCGTATCGAATGACATGATGACCTCCAGCGGTTGACCCGTCCTATCTTCAGCTGGCAAGCAGCTGTAGACGGTCAGGCCAGCGCCATGAATGAAGTCGCTCTGAACATGATATGCCTCAAGGCCAGTCCCCACTACATTCTCGATTTCAGGGAACATATAGGTTCCTTGTGTCGGGTGGTTCCGCGTCGCGAACGCCCATGTAACATCCCTAACGTTGTCGGGATCGACATCCTCGTTGACAACGATAATTTTCGTGGTTACGTTGCCGCAGTGCTGAGTCCACAGCGTGGTAGCGATCTTCCTGACAAACTCTTCCATTCCCATGCCAGTTTTCTTATGCCAGTCATTGCTAACACGGATTACGAGCCAGGCAAGGGCGGACTCCATCGTTAGCATGGCATCGATAATCGGGAGACCTTCCTTCCGCAGCGCGACAACCACGTCACCCGACATGAAGAAACCCATGCCGACCGTACAGGAATCGATGGGCTTGCCAGGGATTGAGAGCGGGAATAACGGGTTGTTGCGGAATGTGACGCATGTAACTGTCACTCGTGCTCGGTTCACCGTATCAAACGGTAAGTATCCCTGATACTCGCCGAAGGGGCCTTCGGGTTCGACCGCGTCTTTGGAAACATAACCTTCGAGCACGATCTCGGAATCCGCTGGAACTAGTAAATCGTTGGTCTCGCACTTGACCATCCGAATACCCTCACCCAGCAGCCGACTGGCGTAATCGTATTCGTTTGTGTAGTCGGGAGCCTTTGAGGACGCCTGGGATAGGGCAACTGGTGGTACGCCGAAGGCCATCGCCCACGGCGTATCCTTGCCTTCCTTGGCCCACGCGTCGTGCACCATGCCGTTGTGCTGCGAGGGCAGCCAGAGGCCAGTCATCGTGTTCTTGTTGACAATCATCGCGCGGTTGATCGACCAGCTTGTCCAGCTTTCATCAGGCGTCCGAACGATGTTCACTCCTGCCGTTCCGATGTAGCGTGCGGCATCACCGTCATGGGCTAGGGGGGCAGGAATCTTGTTAATGTCGACTTCATCGCCCGTCCACTTGTTCTGCTTACACGGTGCATCAGCAGGATCGACCATGATTGGCTCATGAACTTCGGTGCCTTCCCTTGCTTCCAGATAGGCCTTCTGGATGTCCATCAAACTAGTTTCAGGCGGCAAACCTAGCATAACGGCTAGTCTGCACCACTCTTTGCCTGGAGTGCTCGACTTGGTGTAGCCGATGTCGCAGGCACGGAAGCCCTCGGGCATGCCCTTGATTTTGTTGAAGACTGGGACTGCGGCCAGCGTCTCGTAGGAGTGGCGGCAGATAGCACCCATCTCCAGATGCGTATCGACTTCGTCGTCGATCTCAACTGCCTCGCCCATTTCTTTCAGTTTTGCGATATAGTCCCGATACGTACGGGGAATGTCGTCGCGATTAATTTCTACCATTTTGTGTGAATACTAATGATTTTGAACTTGATAAGGTTCTCTGAGCATTAAGCATGCTTTAGAGTTGTACACCTGATCTTTCAACAACTTTTGCTTTTAGCGAGCTCTACATTTTGCCCTTATCGAATTACAAATTTCGGTGGGTATGATTTAGAATACAACCTAAAAATAACCTTTAAAATAAAATTAAGATTTGTATATAGTATTTCATATTCGGTAAGTACACTATCGAGTTAATTTTATGAAATCAATTATAATATTTCCCTAAAATTATAATATTCTGCTGTTTGTTTAGTAATTTTTAAGATTTTAGCTAGATGTAGTACGTCAAATGATAAAGCAGGTATAAGATACTTTTCTCGGCGCTTTATTTGGTATAACAATGATTTACTTTCACCTAAACCTAAAAATTAAAAAGCGACTTGAAGACGCCCTCCAAGAATTAAGGCATGATTCTCCATACTAAATTCTGGATTAAAAATGTACTGAACATCTGCTGAGAGTTGTATCGCGGGAGTAATAGCAAAATTGTAGTAAAACTCTAATCCATTTTCAGCTGCACCATCGTTTGGTAGGGTATCACCTAATAATGTCGAACTGTTGATAAAGTCATTTAAATCATCACTAATACCGACATAGTACCAACCAAGGCCAAACCGGTCATACTCCCGTCCAGGAATTAATCCTATGCCACTAATCCCAAAACTAGCAAACAAACTCACTAAATTTTCACTCTCGGGACCAATTCCAAAACGACCAAAAACACCTAAACCTGGAGGTGGAGCATAGACCCGATGGGCAATATGGTGGTGGGAAGTTTCGCTGCGCTGGTGATATTCCTGGGTGGCTTTAGGATTGGTAGTAAACAAATATTGATCGAAATTTGCCAGAAAGGCAAAAGAACTATCATTCTTTTGGATGGGATCTCGAAAGTCAACAACAGGCTGACCATTCACAATTCTAAAATTGAGAGGTTCTTCTAAGTTAGTACTATCCTTAGTATTGAGAGCCCAAATTAGCCTAAGATTACCTGGGCGTTCGGCAATTTTATAAGCAAAGTTGAATTCTTGGAAGACTGTCGCATCTCTGAAAAAATCATCGGCAAAATTTTCAGCAGAAGCATTGGGGTCGAGAACTCCGCTAATAAGTTGAAAAAATTTCGCAGGTTGCCAAATGATAGCTGAACCCCAGGTACTGACGGGAGCATAAGAACCTAACATGAGGTTGTTAGTAAGGGCAAAATTTTGAAATTGATAGCGATAGCTATTGGCAAAAACATTGACTTCGGCATAAGCAGTTGGGTCAAATTTTCCAATCAACAACAACAATTTTGGGGAAAAAGATTGTAATAAATAATACTCAGTAACCAAACCAACATTATCTGGACCAGCAATCGGCCATTCAGCAGCACTATTTACTGGAGCGATTGAACCGACATCGCCATTGACATTCGAGCCAAATCTAGATTGAAAAGTTGCCTGAAAAACTCCCCCAGGCCACATTTCATTCCGTCCTGTATCAATGTTGAGATAAGCATCAAGACTTTGAGTAACAGCACTACTATTATTATTACCGCCACTAGTAATTCCTTGAGCAAGAGTGGTTGAATAAATTTCAAATAAAATCCCATTATCAGCTGCCTGGGTACGAGCACCACCCCAATCTGCCGTTACTTGCGTATTAGAGCCAAAATTTTCTACTACTGTAGTGGGGGCACCAAATGCTAATGGGCTTTTGCGCATTAACATCAACATTTGAGGTGCGGCATCCAGAAGGGACAACTTTTTGTTGGAATTAGCTGTCGTTGATCGCTCTTTTGAATCAGTTTTAGTAGTGCTTGTTTCAGAATTTTTCTCTGATGAACCGTCTTTAGTTGCTTCATCTGGCGGCTTGGTTTCCTGCTGAGCGTAGAGATTGGAAAAACTAGAGGGCACCTTTAAACTAGATTGCTGAGAGGATAAATCACTAGCTTTACGGGAAAAGTTAAATAACTGTGGCTCGTCATGTTCCTCAGTATTAAGCAATTTATCTTCAGTGAAACTCAGTCTGGGACTAGTTGTTATTGGTTGTTTAGCTAAAAAAGTTTCGAGGGAGTTCGACGGAGGAACAGTTTCTTGAGCATTTAAGTTATTAGTTGTTAAATTAATTGGATTAATTTTGGGTTTTGCTACAGCAGAAATTGCAGCTAAATCAATCACTATTAGAGTACCGAAAAATCTACTAATAAGACTTATAAGTTTTGTCCTAGAAGGGAATAGTGACATGAAGGCAATACTAAAATAATTACTCTTTGGGAAGACGGTGACTGCATAAGGATTATTCTCCATCTTCCCAAGCAACTGCCTTTCCTGCTCTAAGTATTCCAGGAAACTACGAAAATCTTTATGAGCCATTATTGGTATTTAGTTTGATTATTTCTACAGCTACAGAGCGACTTATCTTTATAAAAAGTTTCTATCTAAAGACAAAAAGTAGGATAAGTAAAATTACTTATCCTTTAAACAGTAAGGTATCATAGTACATCTTTAAATGCTCTTAAAAAAATATAAAATAGTTCGGCATCCTTCCACATGGCTTTGCTCTCCGATATGTGCAAAAAATTTACTCGTGCTTTTTTCCTTGTTTAATAGTTTTGTAAATTTATATTTGCGTTGCGTCACGAGCTTGAGTAAAACTTTTAAGCGAAGAAATATTACATTTATATTTGCTAGCGTATTAATTCTGTATTAGGATGAACCGTGAATCATTTCCCAAAATTAAATTAATTCAAAAAAAAGGATTGTTATGAGTTTCCCTACGCAAGATCTTAGTATCATCCTCGGCAAGCATATTATCTACACCTATGAAAATGGGTGGCAGTACGAAATATATTTTAAAAATCCCGAAATGGTTCACTACAGAATACATAGTGGATTGGTAGCAGGCAGATGGGTAACTAATCGTGAGGTTCATATGACTGCACTAGGTCACGGAATAGTTCGAGTAAACTGGGTAGAGCCAGTGGGCAACATCGTCACAATGGTGACTAGCTTGCAAGAGCGGTGGCTGCACTCATACTTTTTGATGCCTCAATGGATTATTGATAATCCAAAAGCTACTGTTTGTCATGAAGATGAGTTCGTCGAGGAAATGTTAAAGCTCCGCGAGCAAGGTCCGACCTGGCCAATGAATATTGCCGAGAACGCTTTTGCAGAAATCACATTTCTCGAAGAT
>JAAUYH010254188.1_pt1 | contig 10717 bp, 8 predicted proteins | sample 7278061 | NCBI WGS metagenome assembly JAAUYH01 (sample SAMN14350203, study PRJNA611818) | marine sediment metagenome | isolation source: surface marine sediment (0.6m) | place: French Polynesia: Moorea | collected 2018-08 | reverse complement strand
TTCATCTGGGTCTCCTCCGGTGGTGTTGGGTGTCCTGTGGCCGGTCGAGATCCAGCGTAGGGCCGGTTTTTTTGGCCTGTCAATTCCACGCAGCGGGACTCCGCGGACTGATGGTGTCACCTCGTTGTGAGTTCTTCTGCTCAGGGCCGGCAGAAGATGATGACATCGGCGCCCCGGCCGACAATGATGGTCGGGAGGGTTCACGGGTCATCGTCGCGCATCGGCGCCGCGCTTGCGGCCATGATGCGCAGGGGAGCGCGCACAGGTCATGGGCTATCCACCGCTTGCCGAATTCCGCCGGACGCAGAAGGTCGACTGGTATCGCTGCCCGATCGAGTCCGCGACGCTGCGCGCCCTGTCCAGGCGCAGCGACCTGCAGGGCTGGCTGCAGGCCGGCGGGCACCTGGCCGTGTTCGCGGCGACCGGGTCGCTGGTCTATCTGTTCTGGGCCCAGAGCAACTGGCTGGCCTTCGCCTGCGCGCTGTTTGCCCATGGCACGGTCGGCGGCTTCTTCCACGGCACGGCGGCGCACGAGCTCGGCCACGGCACGGTGTTCCGCACCAAGCGGCTGAACAAGGTCTTTCTCTACCTTTTCAGCCTGCTGGGCTGGTGGGACCCGTTCGACTACGCCAGCAGCCACACCTACCATCACCGCTACACCACCTATCCCGACGGCGACCGGGAGAACCTGTTGCCGCTCGAGCCGTCGCTGCGGCCCGGTCTGCTGTTGCAGCTGTTCACGATCAACCTGTTTTCGCGGCAGGAGCGCAATTTCGGCAAGGGCGGCCTGTTCCCGGCGCTCTGGCTGACATGGCGCAGCGCCCTCGGCAAGGCCGGGCCGCCGGGCACGCCGATCGGCGACTGGCTCGAGGCCCTGCATGCGGACCAGCCGGCACAGCACCGCAAATCGATCCTCTGGTCGCGCCTGCTGCTGCTGTTCCACGGCACGGTGCTGCTGGTGGCGATCGTCACCGGCCAGTGGGTCCTGCCGCTGATCCTGAGCCTTTCGGCATTCATCGCCCCCTGGCTGCGCTACTTCGTCGGCCTGACCCAGCATTGCGGCCTGCGCGACAACGTTGCGGATTTCCGCAAGAACACCCGCTCGATGACCCTCAACCCGGTGGCCGAGTTCCTCTACTGGCACATGAACTGGCACATCGAGCACCACATGTATGCCGGCGTGCCCTGCTACAATCTGAAGGCGCTGGCCCGCGAGATCGCCGACGACATGCCCGAGCCGCGCACGGTCCTCAGCGCCTGGCGCGAGATGCGCGATACCTGGCGACGACAGCAGAGCGATCCCGGCTACCAGTTCGACACGCCCTTGCCGGCGGCCGCGGGCACGGTCCGGGACGGGGCGCCGGATGCGATGGAGAAATCGATCGGGGAACTGGCGCCCGAGGGCCTGCGATAGCGCGACCTTGCGGAGTCGACCTGGACCGGCGGACGAGGACGCATTGCCGGGTTCCCGGGGACCCGTCCTGGCCTGATCGATGGCGCAGCGGCCATCGATCCTGGCGAGCCGCGATGAACCTCCGTATAGTTGATACAGTTCCCGATTCCTCTAGGCTTCCCGATCCGGTGCGCACCGCACCACAGCCTCACGGACCCGGTCCTCACGACCGCACGAGTTTGCCCGGTCTCTGTCAGATGTCGTCTGTCACGCTCTACTCGTCGCCTCGGCGATTTGGCCACTGGACAATGCAGAGACGGCATGGTGCGAAGCGAGCGACAGCACTTGCAGGCCGGTTCTTCGCCGGCTTGGTACTTGCCGTGGACGATGCGATCGGGGGCCGGTGATGGTCGCAGGAATGAAACCAGCCCATGTGTTCTATCTCGCGGGCTTGTGCGTCTGCGCCGTCTTCCTTGTAACGACAATCTGGGAGTTTCTTCTCGAGGATCTTGTCCCGTCATCGATGCGTGTTCTCGATGGACCGGAGTCGACGGAAGAGCGGATCGAGTACGTCTTGACCGCGACCGCCGCCGCCGCGGTCGTCGCATTCCTTTTCTCCCTCATCGCCTACAAAGCCGTTTCCAGGCACAACGTGGCCGAGCACGCACTGCGGCAGACGCTGGAGGACCTCGAAGAGCGCGTCGAGCGGCGAACGGCAGATCTTCGAAAAGCAAACGAGGCCCTGGCCTCCGAGATCTCCGAGCGGAAACACGAGGAAGAGCGGTTTCGCCGGTTCTTCTCCTTGCCGCTTGTCGGCTCAGCCATCTATGGGCCAGACAAACGATGGATCGCGATCAACGACAAGCTGTGCGATCTGCTCGGCTACAGCCGTGAAGAATTGAAGGAACTGACCTGGGTCGAGGTAACGCATCCCGACGACCTTGCCGAGAACCTGCGACTGTTCGAGGAAGCCCGATCAGGCGCGAGCGATACCTATGAGATGGACAAGCGCTTCATCCGGAAAGACGGCGTCGTGCTTCACACCGGAATCTCGGTGGAATGCGTACGGCATCCCGATGGGTCCCCGAACTACTACATGCTGCTGGTTCAGGATCTGACCGATCGCAAGCGAGCGGAAGCCGCTCTGCGGACAGGCGAGGAACGCCTCCGGCAGGCCGTGCAACTGTCCAACCTGGGGTATTGGGTGTGGGACACGCAATCGGACAGATGTGCCTATTGCTCGGAGGAGTTCGTTCGCATTCACGGCACGACCGTGGAGGAGTACATGTCCGGCAGTTCATCGCTGAACGGAGAGTTCCCGTTCACGCATCCTGATGATCGCGACGAGTACCGGGCAGCGTGCGAAGCCCTGGCAGCGGGCGAGGAATTCGACCTCGAGTACCGGGTGATCACGCCCCAGGGCGAGACCCGCTACGTTCGCGAGATTGCCAAGCCCATCACGGACGAGACCGGATCGGTCGTCCGGGCCCACGGCACGATACAGGACATCACCAAGATGAAGCTGGCCGAGGCCGCCATCCACGAGCGGGATGAGAGCCTGCGGGAGTTGCAGTCCCAACTGATCCAGTCATCGCGGGTCAGCGCGATGGGCCAGATGTCCCTCGGCCTGGCCCATGAACTCAATCAACCGCTCGTGGCGATGGTGAACTATGCCGGGGCCGCCAAGCGGATCATCCAGGCGGAGGGGCAGATCTCCTCCAAGGGCAGCGAAGCGATCGACCGGGCCGTCGAGCAGGCCATTCAGGCCGGTCACATCATCAGAAGCCTGAGACGGCTGTTCGAAAACAAGGGCATCAACGCGTCGTCGCAGGATATCAACGAAACGGTGAGCGAGGGCGTCACGTTGGCGCTGATCGGCGCGAAGGAGCGCAAGGTCAGGACGCAACTGGAGCTCGCCCCGGACCTGCCGCCTGCGATGATCGATCGGATCCAGATCCAGCAGGTGCTGCTGAACCTCATTCGCAACAGCCTCGAGGCGATGAAAGACCCAGCATGCCGCGAGTTGACGATCCGCACGCGCCGGAAGGACGACGCGATCGAACTCTCGGTTTCGGACCGCGGACCGGGACTCCCGAAGGACATCGAGGACCGGCTCTTTGAGCCGTTCGTGACGACGAAGCCGGGCGGCATGGGCGTCGGCCTGTTGATCTGCAACGAGATCGTGCAAGCCCATGGCGGCACGCTGCGGGGCAGGACCAGGCCGGAAGGGGGCGCGGTGTTCGTGGTCACCCTGCCGGTCGATGCCGCCGACGAATCGGAACACGCCCGCGTTGCCTGACCTTGGCTGAACGCCGGCCTGCGACCCGCGGCGGATGAATGACGAGCCGGTCGGCGTCGACGAACTCTCCAGGTCGGCCTCGGCGATGCGTCAGAGTCCGGCGGAATCGTGCCGGGCGCGGGAGGGCGGCAATCCGTACACCCGCTTGAACGCGTGCGAGAACGAGGCCGCGTCGACGAACCCGACCGCCATCGCGATCTCGGCAATCGCCAGGTGGCTGTAGCTCAACAAGGTGCGGGCCCGTTCCAGCCGCAGGCGCAGATAGTAGGCCGACGGCGTTCTGCCGATGCGCCGCTGGAACAACCGCCGCGCCGTGGAGGGTTCGACCCTGGCGCGGGCGCAGACATCGGCGATGCCGAGCGGCATTTCGATATGGTCGCGCATGATCGCGATCATCCGCCCAAGCCGCGGATCGATGCCGTAGACGCCACCGGTGCCCAATCCCGGCCTGGTGAATTCGGTCGGGGCGGCATCGAACATCATGACCTCGGAGACACGCCGCGCCAGGCCGCTGCCCTGGGTCTTCTCGATCAGCGCCAGGAGCATGTCCATGGTCGCGATCCCGCCGGCACTCGACAGCCGCCGGCCCTCGAATGCGAACCGCCGGTCCAGCAGGACCGCCTCGCCGATCGCCTCCCGGAATGGCGAGACGACCTCGGGATGCACTGCGATCCGCTCGCCGCGGACGAGCCCGGCCCGGCTGAGCACCAGCGCCCCGGTATCGACGCAGCCGATGATCGCGCCCTGGCGATCCTGGCGCCGCAGCCAGGTCAGCAGCTCGGGCGTGCAGGCGGCCTCCGGCTCATAGGCGGTCAAGACGATGCCGATGGGCGCGAAGGGCAGGTCGGCCAGGGTCGTCATCGGGGTGACGGCGGGACCGCTGGAGGACGGCACCGGTTCCTCGGTGGCCGCCGCGATGGTCCAGTCGAAAGCGGGATCGGCCCCGGTGCGGTTCGCGACCCTCAGGCCGTCCATCAGGATGGCCAGCGACAGATAGGAGAACTGCGGCGCGACCACCAGGGCCACGGCAAGAGATCGCTCGGGGTGAGGCTTGGCATCCACCATCGGCGCTCACCATAGCGATAATTGCGCGGTTTAATCAATTTCCTGCCTGTTTCGCGCAAGACTGAACCTGAATCGAGGACTAGTTTGGCCGTACGAGCGATCGAGGAGGACGGCATGGCGGCGATACTCGAGACCCTCTATGGGACCCGCGACTGCAGCGATGCGGAATGGGCGACGCGGCTTGAGCAGGCCGCGCTCTACCGGCTGCTCGACCTGTACGGGATGTCCGACCTGGCCAATCAGGTGGTCGGCGCCCGGGTGAAGGACGCGCCCGACGAGTATCTGCTGCACCAGTACGGCCTGATGTACGAGGAGATCGTCGCCTCGTCGCTGATCAAGACGGATCGGGACGGCAGGCCGACCGATCCGACGGCGCCGGCGCCGGTCGACGGGGCCCAGAACCTGGCCAAATGGATCTTCGGCACCCGCCCGGACGTCAACTTCTTCATCCACGGGCATTGCGAGGACGTGATGGCGGTGGGCTCGACCAAGCAGGGCCTGCAGGCCGTGTCGCAGCCGGCGGTCTATCTGCTGCACCTGGTGACCTATGTCGACTACGAGTTCGACGAGGACGACGAGTATGCGGAAAAGTTCGAGGAGCTGGCGGCCCGGCACGACATCATCATCACCCGCAACCATGGCTACTACGTCTTCGGGCGGTCGGCCTCGGAGGCATTCTTCCGCGCCTTATACCTGCGCCAGGCCTGCTCCGTCCAGGTCAAGGTCTACGCCATGGGCCAGGAGCCGCACATCATCGATCCCCAGGAGGTGGCGCGCTTCCAGGATCAGATGTACGCCTCGCCGCACTACAATTACGACGGCAGCACCGAATGGGCGGCCCTTCTGCGCAAGCTCGATCGGGAGCAGCCGGACTACAAGACATGAGCCCGGGGGACGCGGCGGCGCGATCCGCGGTTGCGCCCGACGAACCGCCGGCGACGCCGGATTTCGACGTCTACCCGGTGCCGGCCGCGATCGCCGCCGTCGAGCCGCTGGATGAGGATGACGGCCGCATCGTCCGGCTGCGCTGGTCGGACGGGCTGACCAGCCGCTACCACGCGGTCTGGCTGCGCGACAACGCCACCGATCCGGAAATCCTGAACCCCGAGACCCGGGAGCCATGGTCCGACGTCACCGCCATACCGCCGGACATCCGCGTCCAGGCGGCCCGGGTGGACGAGGCGGGGTATCTGGAGCTGCGTTGGCAACCGGGCGGCGCGACCAGCCGCTTTCATCCCGGCTGGCTGTACGCCCACGATTACGACAATCCGCGGCCCTGCATGGGCGTGGCAGCCGCGCCGGTTTCCTGGAGCGGCAAGACCCTGGCGGAGCCGCCGACCTTCGACGGCACGGACATTCTGGATGATGATGGCACCCTGGACGCGTGGCTGGGCGCGATCCGCCGGTATGGCATCGCCCGGTTGACCGGCGTCGCCGCCGTCGACGGCATGGTGGCCCGCGTCGCCGAGCGCATCGGGCCGGTGCGCGACACCAATTTCGGGCGGATCTTCGACGTGCGCGTCCAGACCGGGCCCGGATCCAACGCCTATAGCGACGTCGCCCTGACACCGCACACCGACCTGCCGACCCGGGAATACCAGCCCGGTCTGCAGCTGCTGCACTGCCTGCAATCCACCAGCAGCGGCGGCCGGGCGATCATGGTCGACGGCTTCCATCTGGCGGCGGTGATCCGGGATCGCGATCCCGCGGCCTATGACGCCCTCACGCGGATCGCCTGGCCGAGCTCCAATCGCGCCATCGATACCGACTACCGATGGCAATCCCCGGTCATCCGCCTCGACGGCGCCGGCCGCGTCGAGGAATTGCGGGTGGTGCCCTTCCTGCGGGCGCCCCTGGATGCACCCTTCGACGAGGTCGAAGAGGCGTACCGGTCGCTCCGGGTGTTCTTTGCGCTGGCCAATGATCCGGAGCATCAGATGCGGTTCGCCTATGCCGAGGGCGACCTGGTCGCCATGGACAACCGGCGCGTTCTGCACGGGCGCGAGGCCTACGAGCGGGCGACCAGCCGGCGCTGGCTCCAGGGCTGCTATTGCGAACGCGAGGAGCTGGACTCGCGGCTTCGCATCCTGGCCCGAACCAGCCGGGCTGCCGCCGCCGGAGACCGCTGACGCGCCGCGGCCGGTCCATCGCCCTCTCATTGACCCGTGGTAGCGCGGGGTGCTCGCCTGTTACGGTGGCGCGGGCGCCTCGGTGGCGCGCGTCGGGGAGGGCGTGAGTGAGTTATGACCGTCTGAAATCGCGGCTGGAGGCCGGTGAGGTCATCCTGCTGGACGGCGGCACCGGGACCGAGCTCCAGCGCCGCGGCGCGACCATGGACCCGGATGCCTGGTGCGGCCCGGCGACGCTGGAGCACGACCGGCTGCTCACCGAGATCCACGCCGACTACATCGCGGCCGGCGCCGAGGTGATCACCGCCAACACCTTCGCCTCCTCGCGGCTGATGCTGTCCCGCACCGGCTTCGCGGACCGCATCGAGGAGATCAACCGCCGCGCCGTCGAGGCGGCGTTGAGGGCGCGCGACACGGCGCCGGGCGGCGATCGCGTGGTCGTCGCCGGCTCGTTGTCGCACATGGTCCCACTCTACGAAGGCACCGACATCGCCGATCCGGCGCTGGCGCCGAGCGATGCGGACACGGCCGCCGCCTTCGATGAGCTGGCCCGGATCCTGGCGGAGTCGGGCTGCGATCTCATCCTGCTGGAGATGATGTACTGTCCACGCCGCATCCGCATGGCGCTCGACGCGGCGCTGGGGACCGGCCTTCCGGTCTGGTTCGGGTTCAGCGTCCGCCGCGCGCCGGATGGCCGGGTTCTGAGCTTCTGCCCGCATGCGGATCTGGCGCTGGACGAGATCACCTCGCTCATCCCCGGGCGGATCGACGCCGCCGGGGTCATGCACAGCGGCGCCGAACTGACCGCCGAGGCCCTCCGGTCGGTCCGCGACCATTACGACGGTCCGCTGATGGCCTATCCCGATTCCGGCCATTTCGAGATGCCGGACTGGCAGTTCGTCGACGTCATCGCGCCGGAGCGGTTCGAGGCGCTCTGCGCCGACTGGATCCGCTCGGGGGTGCAGGTCATCGGCGGATGCTGCGGGCTCACGATCGCCCATATCGAAGCCGCCAGGCGGGCCCGCGATGCGGATTGTGGTACGACGGGCCCTGGTGACCGGTGCCGCCGGCGGCATCGGCCGCGCGGTCGTCGCCAGGCTCCAGGCCGAGGGCGCGGCCGTGGCGGCCGCCGACCGGGACCTCCAGGACATCGAGGCCGCCGTTCTGCTGCCCGGAGACCTGACCGACGCCGGCTATTGCGATCGCCTGCCGGGCGCCGCCGCCGAGGCGCTGGGCGGCCTGGACATTCTGGTCAACAATGCCGGGCTGATGCGCCGCGGACCCGTCACGGCGGCCACGGATGACGATTTCCACCTGTCGGTTGCGGTCAATGTCGAGGCGCCGTTCCGGCTCTGCCGGGCGGCGATCCCGATCATGGCCGGGGCAGGGGGCGGTGCCGTCGTGAACGTCGCCTCCTGTTGGGGCGTTCATCCCGGGACCAATCATCTCGTCTACTGCATGACCAAGGCGGCGCTGGCCTCGATGACCCAGTGCATGGGTCGCGACCACGCCCATCAGGGCGTCCGAGTCAACGCGGTGTGCCCGAACGAGGTCGATACGCCGATGCTGCGCTCCGGCTTCGCCGCCCGTGGCTTCGACCCCGACAGCGCCGTTGCGGAGCTCGATGCGACGGTGCCGCTCGGCCGGATCGCCCAGCCCGAGGACATCGCCGATGTGATCGCCTTCCTCGCCTCCGACGACGCCCGGTACATGTGCGGCGCGCTGGTCGAGGTGAATGGCGGGAAGCCGGTTCTATGAGTCGCTTCGCGGGCAAGGTGGCCCTGGTGACCGGCGGCCGCAGCGGCATCGGCCTCGCCTGTGCCCGCCGGCTCGCATCGGAGGGCGCCCGCGTGATCACCGCGCAACGGCGGCCATCGGCGGAACTGGAGACAATCGAGGCGGACCTGACCGACCCATCCGTGCCGGAACGGCTGATCACCGACTGCGTGACGCGGGCAGGGCGCTTGGATGTGCTGGTCAACGCCGCCGGCCTGATGGAGGAGGCGCTGGTCGCGGAGACCAGCCTGGAGGCCTGGCGGCGCGCGCTGGACTTGAACCTGACGGCGCCGTTCCTGCTGATCAAGCATGCCCTGGCGCATCTGAAGGGCGGCGGCGCGATCGTCAACATCGGGTCGATCGAAGGGCTGGGCTCGAATCCCCGGCATGGCGCCTATGGCGCGTCGAAGGCCGGCCTGCACGCGCTGACCCGCGCCGTCGCCGTCGACCACGGACCGGACGGCGTGCGCTGCAACGCCGTGGCGCCCGGCTGGATCGACACCGACCTCAACACCGGGTTCATCGAGTCCATGCCGGACCCGGCCGCCTTCCGCCGCCAGATCGGCGGCATCCACCCGGTCGGCCGGACCGGCACGCCCGAGGAGGTCGCGTCCCTGGTCGCCTGGCTGGCCAGCGACGAGGCGGGTTTCGTGACGGGCCAGGTCTTCACGGTGGATGGCGGCAGGATGGCCAAGCTCAGCCTGCCCTGAGGGCTGCGGCTGCCACTCCGCCTACCAGCCGTCTTTCGCACTGCTTCCATGCCTCTGCCGGGTGAGCGGCCGGTGACCGCGTGCACACAGGCGTCACTCCCGGTATGATCGGCTCGGCGAGAACGACCCGCTGAGAGGTTGCTCGCCCGGGGGCCAAGTGCATGCGAGCGTTACGGATTTTTCTATCGGGATTGGCGGCGTTGCTGGCGCTCTCCGCGCTGGGCGTTGCCTGGTTCGTCTGGCTGGCCGGCCCCGACGTGCATCGCTGGGTTGCCCACAAGGCGCTGGAGGCGGCCCTCGACCGTGACGTCCAGGTGGATGGCACCTTGTCGGTCGATATCGGCGCCGAACCGGTGCTGCGGATGACCGGTCTGCGGATCGACAACCCGGAATGGGCGGAAAGCCCGACCCTGCTGGAGATCGAGCGCGCCGAGATCCAGATCGCGCTGCGCCCGCTCCTGCGCGGGGTCTACGTGTTCCCGCACATCACGCTGGACGGGGTAAAGGTCGATCTCGAGACGGCCGAGGACGGCCGCACCAACCTGGCCGCCGATGGGCAGCCGGCCGCGCCGCGGGAGCGCCCGGACAGCGTCAGCCTGCCGGTGTTCGAGAGCATCCTGGTCAGCAATGCGACCGTCATTCGTCGCGACCTCGGGAACGGAGACCTGACCGAAGTCCATATCGCCGCATTGACCAATGACCTCGATGCCGAATCCGGCGGCACGCGTCTCGACGCGCACGGCACGATCGACGGCCGCGCGTTTCGGATCAGCGGCGCGAGCGGCAGCCTGGAGCTGGCCTTGGCCGGGACCGAGCCCTATCCGCTGGCGCTTTCCCTGGAGTTCGCGACCGTCGATGTCCAGATCGACGGCACCATCCAAGATCCCGCCAGCGGCGAAGGTCTCGATCTCGGGGTGCAGGTCCGCAGCCGGTCGTTGCGGGACGCGCTGGCGATCTGGGATCTCTCGGCTCCGGTCGACGCGGACGTCACGGCCGAGGCCAGGCTGACCGGCGATCTTGCAGACCTCGTCCTCACCGATCTGAGGGCCGAGTTGACCGGTCCCGACGGTGAGCGCCTCACGCTCAGCGGCGGCTTTGACGACATCTGGGCGGGAGAAGGGTTCGACGGGCGGCTTGCGCTTGAGTTCGGCCGGACGAGCGAACTGGTTCGTTCGCTCCCGGATGGCTGGCAGATAATCGAGACGCTCACCGCGGAGGCCGCGCTCTCCGGAGGCATCGCAGCACCCGTCTTCGAGGATCTCACGGTCGAGGTGCTAGGGCCCGCCGACAGCCGGCTCGGCCTGACCGGGAACCTCAGGCTGTCCACGGAACCGTCGACGACGCT
>JAAUYH010216121.1_pt1 | contig 10717 bp, 6 predicted proteins | sample 7278061 | NCBI WGS metagenome assembly JAAUYH01 (sample SAMN14350203, study PRJNA611818) | marine sediment metagenome | isolation source: surface marine sediment (0.6m) | place: French Polynesia: Moorea | collected 2018-08 | reverse complement strand
CAATTAGTCTACGATACCATCAAAATATTAAATATCATGCATTCACCATGATTTCTGTTATTGTCAGTTCTGGTTTGCTGCAATTGCTCAACGTTTTCATCAAGCCTTCATACATGAAGAAAAAACCAAAGCTGTTCTTCTTCTTCTATTGTTTTATTAGAGAATGTAATTTTATGTTGTAGAATAAATCACTATGACGGCAATTTTGTCATTAAATAGAATTTTTTAAAACTCTGCTTCCGGTACATTATTTCAAAAGATCGCGCAATACACGGTAAATCAGATAAAACAGGATCACATCTAGGGATTTTTTTCAACTTGAGTATTCTTCTTGATAGTTAAAATCAGGAAGGCTTTGGCATTTAGACGAAATTTCAGTTTCATCGATATCCACATGAGCCTCTTTACAATGTAAGAATTTTAAAGTCTCTCTAAATTACGAGTACGTAGCATTAAAACTAAAAGATTCTTGTCTTGTATATTCCACCATTGCATTAATTTCACGATATACTCGGAAATCAAAACTCTGATTTTTTTATGCATATTTTTCATTCTAGAATAGCTGTTTGCTTAAATTCTACCATGTCTCAAGAAAATGTTTCCAAACTATGCGATATTATTCATCACTCAAAAATGTTTTTGGAAAATCCTTCAGTATCTATTTTCCTAACTTTATTTTTCAATAGCGTTTCGCCGGAAATCATAGCCTCATAACCTCTATTCTATATCGGATATGAGCACAGATTTCGAGGCTCAGACTAACGCAAAAATGTAAAAAATTGCGTTGTTTTGTGGTTCCAAATACGTTTAAGCTTAATCAGCGGAAAGATGTGAAGCCAAATTATTCGAGTAAACTATTCAATAATTTTTATTGAGTACTTGAAAAGTTGTACGTGTAGGGGCATGACTGTAGAACGCTCAACTTGATCAGTATACTGAAATGATCCAGTCTTTTTTAGATCTACGTAAAATATTAAATAAAACACACTGTTCTAATTATTGAATTGTGGAAAAGACAAACTTTAATGCTGTTACTCAGGGTAAAGGTATAGAGAGATGCCATAAGAATACTATAATACGATGTACATCAAGATGGTAACTGCATTGAGCGAGTACAACTAAGAAAAAATTTCAACCATGAACATGTTAGCAATCCGCTGGTTCAAGATAAAAGACAATTCTTGAAGATAATTGATTTCAAAACACAATAAAACCCTCTCGAATACCCTTTTATTCATACACATTTATTTATTGGTGCACTTATAAATGTATCCACGTCTTAAGTCACCCAGAAAAGGTTTGATCTCAAAAAAATTTACGAATGAATCTCTTTTTTCTTTACTAGATTTTTCGTTGTGTGATATTGAAAATCATGTTCGCTATATTCATGCCTCTTTTCTCGTCAAACTAAATCAGATCCTCACTAATTATCAAATAATTGACTTCAAAACCCCCAAAATAGAACCTTTTCTTTCGACTACAAAGCAACTGCCATATTTCTTTTTAATTGCTTGAATAGAACTATGGCTTGAGTAACAACAGTGAATTATCCTCCAGTATTCATATTTCTACCGAGAACTAATCACTCCCATATTAAAAACAGAAATGCGATGGTAATTTCAACAGGAATATTTGTAGTTATTTTTTACCACGGTACAGTACCTTACAGAAATGAATTTCGTTTGTATTGTAAATTATTTATTGGCCGGCTCTTAGTATTCAAACTATCTCGCCAGTCAAAGACAATCAAATCTTAAAAAATTTTCATTGGAAATAACTTTCCACATTATACTTCCAAGAACTGATATGATTCAACTATTTTTCTTGAACAAGCTCTCCATTTTCTAGAAAGAATTTACCATAATTAAATTTACCAATTAAGTTCGGTCCATGAAGTTGTCTGCACCTAGTGTCTCTTAAGTTGTACGTTACCGTACACCGAGAAATTAGTGTCTCGTAGAAACTCTCAAAAAAATAATACTCAATTCATACTGGGTATTACTGTAAAGTACGACAAGTTGGTCCCGTCGCTTCGAAGTCTAATTTAGGTGCTTTTCTGTACAGGCATATCTTTCTATGACTTAGATCTAGCTTGGAGATACTTACCAAATCCAGAAGTACTTTCTCATCACACGCGTTCTATATTAGGAAAGCGTTACAAACAAGCACACTCTTCAATTGGAGAAGAATATGCAACAATTCGGTATAATGCATACACGTAATTGTTTAAACCATCATTAGATTCCGGATGCATGCTTTTAGCCAAAGTTTCTGAACAAGAATAGATAGAGCTAGAGAGTTTTAGTCGATGCTGAAAGAATTAGACGCCTAGCTTTCCAGGGAAGAATATCTGCATACTAAGGAAGCGTTCGTCCAAAAAGAAAATTTGAAAAGCCTCTATTCTATTTGGAAAGTCCCTTTCATCTGAGCTCCTCTGCCTGAATCTCAAAAAAATACTCAAAAGTCAATCGATTTGCTACCCACCAAATATACTTGGAACTAAGGAGATCTAGAATTTTGTCACCTAATCTGTACTTCAGTGTACAAGTTTCTCAAATTTGGTGGACGGACTTTCGTGTAGCATCGCATTTTGGGTGGACTCGATCATGCTGATAATTCCTAAACCGAAGAAACTGATATCGGAGATACTGCGTAATGGCAACTCGCTGCGTTTGCTCTTGCCTTACTCTGTACACAACCACTCATTATTGTTTTAATACTTCTTGGTGATGCCAGTACCTGTGACAGTGTCTGCGACACTAGACCTGCTAGTTATCGAGCGATTTTCCCCGCCACCACTAAGCGTTGAGTATCTGCTCCCAGGTTCTGAACATTTATACGAATCCGACGGAAAAACCCTTTGACTTCTTACTTCCGACGATTTCGAAATCGCCTGATAGCAGCACCAATTGTTTCGGCACTGCTTCTCTCCTCTATAACAGATCTGTTGTTCGATGCGGGGTCCTATGTATCCTACAACTTCCGAAAGAGTGTACGGTACACAAGCGAACACACATTTCGCGTTAATCTGTAGAATGATATTCTTAGTCGCACTATTCACGAGTGAGTTCTAAATAATTAAAATTTAACCGGTTCCATCTGAACCCTAGACACCCTCTCTGGACCCTCGTACTCGACTACTAGGTTTTGGAATTTCTATGGAACACTAATTTCACGGTGTACCGTACGGTACCGTATTGTTACGAATTGATTTGGACATATACACAAATAGTGTATAAACTGTAATTAAATAGATGGTATTGTATCAATTTTGACGACGTCGGTTTTCCTGCATTCCGGCTCACGCGCAAGCTACCCTGGACCGTCGCCGAGATGAGGTTGGAGAAGTGTTATGTGTGTTCATCTACAATATACCCCGGTCATGGTAGTATGTTTGTGCGAAATGACGCGAAAATCTTTCGATTCTGTCGTGCGAAATGTCGAAAGAACTTCAACATGAAGCGGAACCCGCGCAAGCTTCGATGGACGAAGGCTTATCGAAAGGCAGCAGGCAAGGAGCTTGTGGTGGACTCGACATTCTCGTTTGAGCGCCGTCGTAATCGCATTGAGAAATATGACCGCGACTTGGTGGCTGCAACACTGCGCGCCATGCCGGTAATTCAGAAGGTGCAGACCGCACGCGCGAAGGACTTCCATAAACAACGTATGGTCGTACGCGTGAAGGAAATTAGGAAGGACGCATTGAGAGAACTTGAAACCAACGTGGAACTTGTGCGGCCTCTCATTGTGCGTGAGGCGCTCGCAAAGAAGGACAGCGTTAAAGCTATGGAAGATGCTAGCGATGATAAGATGGTGGAAACTAACGACTAAGATATCGGCTACGATTAGTCAGCGTTGTCGCGACGAAAATCATTGAGCATTTCATTGTTTGAGCTCAATGGATTAGCTTATTTTTGAAAAGCATAGTAAACTGTTTGTACTCTCCTTGACAAAACCTTGGGCCACCTGCGGAATTACAAAGCTGAAAGTTGAACAATCGTGGTGATTCGTCTACTGTACATCCTTGTTGTAATAGATATTCGAAAATGCGAGGATAATCCGCGTATCCGGACGCGACACCTATTGTGCTGATGAAGGAACACTCGTTGAAATGGTCCCCGCACGAAGAGGGTAACAAAAATCCCAAGAGCGAAAACCAATTGCGCAACACAGCAACATTCACAATGAACGATGCACATTTTATCAAATTTTTCCAAGTCTAATAAGATTGATGAAGATAATGAAGATGGTCAAAGAGTGTAGGAACGTTTCGGGCTGGACACACTAGTGGCAGGAGATAGAGACAGTGGTGATAGCAGTATTCGTAAGAAAAACAAAATTCGAGCAGAATAAAACACGCAAAGCAGGCGATACCTCAGGCAGCCATAACGTAATTAGGCGCGGTACTAACTCTTAGAAACGAGCATGGTTTCGAATAAGGTGCAGAATGATAACGTGTTATACTTTTAACGTACACATGCCTTTTTACCACACACAAAACAATTTGCAAAACTTGGAATAGACAATTAGTGTAACATTCAATGATAATGACGACGAGAACGAGAGCGCGTGATTGAATCGCGACGACGATGGTGCCTATAACGCTCCGATTCCGCTTCTTCAGCTTCCTGTTCCTCTTCGAGTTTGCGTACTGTTCTTTTCAAGTTATCGAGAACGCGCTTGAGACGACGGTTCGGCCATTCCTTAACCAATTTCAATTCGCGCAAAGTGTACTGACACTGAACATTCGACGATGCACTCTTGTAAACGCCAAGCGCTGTGAGAAAATCAGCCTTGAAGTTGGCAATCACTCGTACACCATAATTCGCTACGATGTTGTGCAGATTATACAACACTCGCTGGCATTCCGCCACATCGTTAAAGTCGCGACAATACACACAAATCAAGTGAGTATCAGAAATACGATTATGCGCGCAAACCTTGCAGCACCCTCCAAGTTGTCCAGCTTCATTGGCAGCTACAATATCAGCCCAGAGCGCATCCGCTACAGAAACGGGCGCGAACACCATCCATTTGCCACACACATGCCCATGACTGGTGGCAAGGTCGTAAAGTCGTTTCATAAACTCTTTTCGGTCGCTCACACCAACCTCTTCTCTTGTCATTCGATCCTTCCACCATTCCAACCACGACGTGCCCGTCTCCATGAATCCCTCTTTATCAACAATTTTCACGCGGCCAGTCTGACTCCAGCGCGAATTGCGGGATAACAGCCAGCCAGTCGCTTTCTCTTCTTCGGTCCATCGACCAGTTGGTCGTGAAGGCGAGTTTTCATTTCGCACACGCGACTTGGACCTCGCGCGGGCGGCGCGCCTTTCTGCGCGTCGAGCAGCGCGTCTTTCTTCACGTCTCGCAGCGCGTCTCGCTTCTTTCTCTTCTTCACGCGTCAATTGACGCGGCATCCTGTCGTAAAAACGGCGGTAAGAGGTAGAACCACGTAACCACTAACAACACGACGGATTGAACAATCGAACGGGACCACGAAAGCGGGCGAGGTACGAAAGCGACGGCGACAGGTGGTAGACGTGAAGCCAAGGTTGAATGATTCACGAGTGCGCGGCAATTGGGCACCAGCAATCGGTGCCATATCATCAATTGAATCGATACAGCTATACACGAAGGGCGAGGTGCAAACTAGAGATGTGGACGTCAATGATTGGCTGGAGGAAAAATTAAAAAAGAAAAAATTTAGGTGAGGAGTGATCTGGAATAATTCACAGCCCAAAAAATATGAAAAAAACAAAAAGTGTAAGTCGACAAAATGTTAGTAACCGTTTCTCCTACTTGACTGCACACAACGATCTAAGAAAAATAGATAAAATTTCAAATCAAAAATTACGCGACAAGCCTTGCGAGCAGTTGCTACCCCCAACGGGCATCACCAATCGTACGCTATAGTACAGTCCAAAATGCACAATAGTCGTACTCGTTGATTGGAATTGAAACGATAGAAAATGGATCGGACTGAGTGATGATTAGCTGTTATCTTTCATAAAAGACGCATGGAAAAGATAAAAAAGGACAGAGGAACAGAATATTCAGTATACAGTACAGTACAGCGTCTCTGTCTACTACACGATGACTCAGGTACAGAAGCGCGAATGGGACACGCTGAGACCAACACCACTACTATTGTACTCACGCAATATCCACAAATGACAAGGGGTTAGTGCGGTACAGTAGGGTAGCACACACTCACACTCACACCTCTACCGTACAATATTGTACCCAGTTCTGTACAGGGTTTGGTGGGGCCAGCTTGGAGGGGAATGTAGGGACTGTAACTGGGTGCTGTACAGTGCAGTAGAGTAGAGTGCTGTACTGTAACCACAGAAAGTGGTGATCGTTTAATCCAAGTGATACAGTACGGTACAGTGGCCAATACAGTACAACGGTGTGCAATGATTGTGTAGGAGGTAGAACATAACAAAAGCAGATGAAGAAAGAAAAAAAGTCGAAGGAAGACTGAAATGAATATACAGTGAGAGTCTAAAGTCTAATGATTAAAGAATAGGACAAATGATCGTGCATTATTGTGTTCAAAGCAAGCACGAGATGGGATCGATAATGTGCTAAGGTGCCATTAGAAAGACAATAATTGAGAAAGAGATTGTGATGAAATCAAGATGTCCAAACATAAGAACGATCTGGTAAGTTGAGTTTTGCCCTGCCCTGTCTTGTCCAGTAAATTTCTACCGGTAATGTTCAGTACAGAACTGGTATTGATAAATTTACTTACCGAACTCATTAGTAGAATAAAATACCGTACTTTACGTAGAGTAAGCTTTTGTACGTGTGTAAGGACCAAAATGTGGATTTGATGGTTTCTCGCTTACGCAACATCGTACATTCCAAAACTATTATGGTAAGCAGAATGAATAAAGATGAAAGAAAGAACTAAGTGCGGTAGTGATACAGTATAAGATCGTTTCATGCTCACGTACACTGTGATCAATAAGAAGAGTAAATTTAGAGGGTAAAGAGTGGACAAAATGTACTGTACTGTACAATAGCAATAAATTAGGACATGGACTGTGTAGTAGAGTAAATCAAGCGGTAGTGAAGAGTAAGGTCGACATTGACGTTGGTCCTGAGCATAACACGCAGGATTCCAGTTGATGGTTATCGACACCATCATCGTTATCGTCACAATCAGTAAACAATAAATAGAGTATGGCACCCTGTTGTCCTGCATTTTGCACAGCAATACTATACAATTGTGTCGAATAGTTATCGAATGTTGTTGTGTAAAGTAAAGTACATTATATCAATACGGTGGAAAGAAGAGCGGCACAACCATATTGTAATTGTTCACACATGCTATCAGCAGCAGTATCGATGCATCGATGAATTGCTAGGTCTGTGAGTCGGTCAGGCGGGCGGGCGGGCGGTGGGTGTGTCTGTCAGGTGGACTGGCAATAATAATTATGACGACGACATCACGCAGAGTCGAGTGGCATCAACAGGTATACCGTACAGTACAGTTCAAAGAATCACGTGACAACCACTATGTCGACTATCATCTTGGGTCGCGCGAGTGTTTGCTCTTGTTTACAGTCAAATTAGTTCTGTTGATTCATCCTTCTTCAACATGTACAAGTACAGTAGAATATCAACAAATGTTAGTTGTGTGCTTGTTCCGTTTCGCATTGGACGAATTCCGTTTCGCCTCTCTTTGTGTGCGTGTGTGTGCGTGTTTGCAGTGTAACATTGTAATTTGCAACCAAACATAATTTACTATACAATACTGTACTGTACCACATCAAACTTATTCTCGGTTACCTCTGCCTGTGTCATCTTAACTACTGAACTGTACATTATCGCACTAATAAGACAACACGTCTAGCTTGCACTGCATAGTACTGCGTTTCTTTGCATTGCCCTATAAAAACACGTCTTTTTCTCTATGCATCTGCCTCTCACCTTCAAATTCACTTTCCTACGCATGGTTCTAAGGGTTTGAGACCGACCGCCCGACCACCTGCTCGTCCTCACCTCATCTTCACAGACTAAGCTACCGTACAATAGCTCCTCTTGAGCAGTGATTCCTGCTCGTTGTCAGGTTCACTGTGTGCGGCGTGCTTCTTGGGCGGAAGGGCAACCGAACACAAACCTCGTTCTGACGTTGCTCATTCGCAAACTTGTACTGTACAGTACTGTATTTTGTGTAGCGTGACGCTACATATCGCCAGCGGTGCACTGCACTGAACTGCACTGCACAGTACGGTAGCCAGTACTGTACAGTCGGTAATGTAGCATACTGTACGTACGGTGACTAACTCGACCTGTCAGGCTTACAGTTATTTCGAAACTTTCATTTTCTAGTAGTGCAGTAAACGATCGATCATGTGGGGTCGAGTCACGCCTCTGCGTGTGTTTACCACATTGTGTAAACGATGCAGTTTTGCCAAATATAGAACTCGCTTTCTTGTCCTCTCAACTCTTTTCGCTCATGACGCAAGATCCTAGCGTGCCTTCAATCTTTTCCGCCGCTTGCATTTGTGGTGTTGTCCAAACGAATTACTGGTGGCAACGGCAGCCGTCGAACGCAACATCTATGTCGATTTGTGCTTGTTATCGTTTGCGAGCGCACTTCCGCCGAGCCATGCAAACATGTGTCTGCACCTGATTCTCGAACAAAGCACTTCAATAGGAAATTAGTTCATTTTCAACTCGATGCATCCCATCATATCCGATGCAACGCAATCCATTTCATCGCAGTCCATCTATTCGTTAGATCAACAATTGAGTGTGTACATTATTTGTGTGCGAAGGTGCGCGCCTGCTTCCTCGCGTAACAATGGGGTACCGTCTAAGTTGCTGTAGTTGCCGTAGTCGATTGTTGACGATAAATGGAATATGGTCGAATCTCGTTATGGATTCGAATTCATTTGCACCACAATCGAGAAAATACTACAAATGCTAATCGATGAAGTGGCACTTAGCCAGCAACCGTGAAAGATCGAGCGTTTTATGCTTAATAAGCAGCGAAATTATTGTGTGCAGTGGCTACCAGAATCCGATATCTACCTTCCAAAGCAATCAATCAATCGTGGTGCACCATATTTCTCTGCCAAGGCGCTGCTGCGGCTGCTGTACTGTACTGTACTGTCCAGTATTATACTGTACAGATTGAAAAGTAGCGAGTCGTGACGTTATTTAACTACTAGACAGTTGGTGATTAAACGAGCAAACGAGACAAAACCACGCTCCCCAGCGTTGGACTGACCAAACCCCTAAACCAACTTGTCCAAACCCATACAATCTTGCCTCTTTTCGTCACCTCGCATCACACCTCGCCGTCCCAAACTGAACATACACCTCGGAAAACAGCGACTCGATAACTAGTGTACGAAATATCCTACAAGCAGGTTTGGATAACCCGACTAGTTCCACCGCCATCCATCCATCCCACCGCCCACAAAATCAACCCTATGCTGTTTTTTTATTACAGTGTGTTCCATACACGTTCCTGTTGTGGTCGACGACGACGACGACGACGACGGCGGCGGGCGCGGCGTGGTGGCTGCGCTGTAACCAACAAGCATCCACACTAAGGCACAGCGTACGCCATCCGCTATAGTACTGCGCAGTACAATATTGCAATAAGTGCAATAAGAAGTCTAATAGGGAATGTCAACACGATAGAGCACAAATGAAGCGAGTCTACTGCACAATACGGTAGCACTTGAGTGCAGGTGGCAGTGGGCGTCGTGATGTGTTAGTGGGTGAGTGTGCAGTGCTGACTGTTGAGGTGAGAAGCAATCGCCACGTACCACGTATTGCAAACTTCATCGTGGAAACGTGTGCTTCTACCGTGACCTCCTTCCGCTACGCTTACATTTCACGTCATTTATTATTATTATATTTTAGTTGGTTAGCGCCGCGCGCCTACCCGCGCCCATCCGGCCTCCCCACCCACCCACTGTTGATGTAAAGTCGTTTTAGTTTTAAGGCCAAATAGACGAGGAATCAACATGTTAGCGAGCGAATAAGTCGAGTCATCGAATATGGATCCCAACCCAACCTGACTATATACAGTACAGTACAGCACAGTATTAAGGTAAGGAATAATGAAAGGATGAAGGAAGGAATGAGAAGAAATATGGACCCACGTACTCACACTCATCCGCACCCATTTCGTTAGTACGTACATATAGGTGGGACTTGGAGTTTGGAATCAAGTTGGATGATTGGTCTATTCGGCGCGGCTTACAGCAGTACCAATTGAATTGCGGTATCATTCAAGTGCAAAATGCAGAGCGCATTATTCGTGGGTGTGCATAGTGAAAACACAATTCTGAATTGGAGACACGCCGACATGGCCTTACACGGCGCACGGACGAGGAGCCAGCCATGCGCAGTGCGTGACGGGCAAGTACGTGACATACGGAATTACCCGAATTATGATAGACGTCAGCAACGCGTGACCGCTTCCGTGGAGTTCGAGTTAACACTTTCCCGTTGCACTGCACACGAGCCGTTAGGGCGTAAACTTATTTGTTTTCGCCTTTCCTGCACACTGGCCCCACCCGTCTGGCCGCCCAACCCGCTAGCCTGGGACCTTGCCCAATCGATTCCGAACCTTTCCTTTACCCCGCCACTCGCACCACGACTTGCTCGCCATATCCGTTGCGATTCAGTCCCTACTCTGTACTGAGTATCGCCACTGGTCGTCTATTGACCACTTTGCTAT
>JAAUYH010137524.1_pt1 | contig 10717 bp, 10 predicted proteins | sample 7278061 | NCBI WGS metagenome assembly JAAUYH01 (sample SAMN14350203, study PRJNA611818) | marine sediment metagenome | isolation source: surface marine sediment (0.6m) | place: French Polynesia: Moorea | collected 2018-08 | reverse complement strand
AATTAAGGCGTGAATCTGATTTACTGACCTTACTGAGTGAGCATTTTCATCTTGAGTTTCTGGGCATTCCAGCTATTTGCTAGCTTCTAGCTTCTTTCTGAATTGTCAGATTTTGATCGGGAGACTCTCCCACACCTATCCATTGACCAGAAAAAGGATGATAGCCAAATAGCAGATAGTGAATTAATACTCCTATACGAAAACGGTCATGAGTTACTGTTTGATAAGTCGAGGAAAAATCTTTGCCTAACAGTTCAGCAGGAGTAAAGCCTTCTGAACCTACAGTACAGCGATACACTTTATTCGATCGAGAATCCCGCACTTGAAAAGAATCAGTATCTATTACCGAAACCATAGCGCGGTCATTTACTAGAATATTTTCTAGCTTGATATCTCCCAACACGTAACCCTTTGAGTGAATCTCCTGAATAATCCAAGCGGTATTTAATGCGGTGACATGGAGATAATACCAGTTAAAACCAGGAGCAACTTTTTTTCTTCGGCGAGGATTATAAACACTAGAAAGTTGCTTACTATCTCGTATCGCTGGCATCAAAAAGCCTAAATATTTACCACTACTATCTTTAAGTAAATCCGATGGCCAGGCAATAGAAACATGATTATATTTCAACATCGGGTCTACTGGAGGATTCGCCAGCATTACCTTTAGTTTCTCAATTCTAGCTGATGTAGGATCGTGATAAATCTTGGCTAGATAACCACTTTGATTGGTCTCCCAAACTTCTCCTTCTCCACTATCAGCAATCTGCTTAATTAAAGATACAGGTTGATTATTACTGGCGCGATTCAGAAGCACTATCATATAAACACAAAAGCAAGGTTTTATCGTCGTCGGTACGGGCGTTAAGTCTGTCAGAATTAAGAAAATCTATCAAATATTCGTCTGACTCTTCTGGGTTGTCAGTTTCTCGCAAATATTGTTCTAGTGGTTGAAAGAAGGGAGAAAAAGGTGTCCAGTCGCTCATGCGAATTGCTAATCTTTCCAGTCCATCGGTGGAAGCACAGATAAATTCTGGATGCCCTGTTTGTACCACTACTCGCATGGCTTCTAGGGCATTAGCAGAGGTAACAAAAGTTGTCTCGTTGATATATTCACCTTTATCTGGAGGAAAAAGTAATTGTGGTTCTTCTTCTGGATAACGAACAGTGATAAATCCATCGCCAATCTGCATCGCAGCTACTTTATTAGGAGTAGCAATAACTATCAGTAGAGTACAAGCTAAATCATCAATAGAGTAACCATTTTTTTCTGCTTGTTCTTTTAAAATAGTCACTACTTGTTTGACACTTTTAGCAAAAAGTTGACTAATTTTTTTTTCAGGAGTAAATTGTGCTACACCTATGGAAGCAGAACTATTTTGCTCGGTTTCGTCTAATAAATTCCAAATCCCAACTGATTTGGTTTGATTATCGGTTTCGTTGACACTATCTGAAGTAGATAATTCCGTAACAATAGAAATATCTTGTGCTGTAATTCTTTCCAAGACCGTATTAACAGATAGTTTTGCCCCAATATCGCTATATTTGGCACTACCAGCCCCATCTGCTACAGCACCAATTAGAGCATTGTTAGTCATTTTGTAATTGCCGTAATCTTGACAAGGCATCTGTTGCTTTTCATGACTCGTCCCAATTGCCGAACGGGCTATTGCTTTCCATTTCATGGCATTTTCTCCTATGTAGCAATTTGACCCCAACCAACAGCAGGTAATTCCACCATCGAACCACCAACTTTACTACCCGAAACTCGTTTCATGGAAGTAGATAACCATTGGAACATCGAAGTAAAATCTAAACCATTGAGTAGTACAGGTGGACGCTCTGGCAAAGCAATTTGTCGCAATTTGTTCATATCAGCCCCTTCTACCCCCACAGCAAAAAACAATAGTCGGCGTTGTGCTTCAGCTTCTCTAATTCTCTGGGCTGCATTTTTCCATCTATCGGTAGGCGCACCATCAGTAATCAAGAATACCCAAGGGCGATAATATTGAACCCCGTTATTTTTATAAGTCTCTTTGCGCTGTTCCAATAAATCCAAAGCATATTCGATCGCTTCTCCCATTGGAGTAACTCCATTTGCTTCTAGCCTGGGCGGATTGAAATTATCAATAGTGACAAAATCTTGGGCTAATCGAACAGGGCCAAAAGTTACTAATGCCACCTCAACTCGCAAAGACGCTATTTCATCTTTATACACATCTTTTTGAAAAGTAGCCAAGCCTGTATTTAAAGCATTAATTGGTTCTCCCGACATCGAACCAGAAGTATCACACAACAAAATTACTGGGCAACGGGGTTCAGGGTTTTCCACAAACTCTGGTAATCCGATAGGCATCCTAGATTCTCCCTATGCTAAATTCGTTTAATTTAATTCTTTTAGAACTGTATTGAGGCTTAAATAAGGAATATTATTAGCCACTATTTTTAAAATGCCCAAAAAAATTAGAGAATTTCACATTGCCACTGCCAAAGTAATCTTCTGACAATTAGGTTACAAAATAAATAAAGCAGATGATGAACCTTGACCTGAACCTACTGTTACCAATGCTGCTTAAGGTTTGACATACAGAAATTTTGAATTCTCTCTTTTAAGAAGATCGAACAAGCAATATTTTTTTATCATCATAGAGAGTACTAGTAAATTTTCCTATGACGGCATCTACGGCAGCAAAACCCCTACTAAAAGAACCAGAACGCTTAGAAACTCGCTTAAAAGAGATACCCACAGAAGCGGGAGTTTACTTTATGCGGGGGAGTAATGGGGATATTCTCTATATCGGCAAATCGAAAAAACTACGATCGCGGGTTCGTTCTTATTTCAGAGATTCTCAAAGACTAAGCGATCGCATTGCTATGATGGTACGTCAGGTAGTGGAGATTGAGTTTATTGTCACCGACACAGAAGCAGAAGCCTTAGCCTTAGAAGCTAATTTAATTAAGCAACATCAACCCTACTATAATGTACTGCTTAAAGATGATAAAAAATATCCCTATGTGTGCATTACTTGGTCAGAAGATTATCCCCGCATCTTTATTACCCGCAAAAGAAAGTTAGGCAGAGCCAAAGACCGTTATTATGGCCCTTATGTAGATACTCGCTTGTTACGATACACTTTGCATATTATTAAACGAGTTTTTCCTTTACGCCAGCGTCGCCAACCTCTATTTAAAGACCGTCCCTGCTTGAACTATGATATGGGGCGTTGTCCTGGAGTATGTCAAGCTTTAATTACTCCTGAAGAATATCGCAAGATTATGCAGAAAGTAGCTATGATTTTTCAGGGGCGAACAGATGAATTAACCAGTAAGCTGCGATCGCAGATGGAAAAAGCTTCAGAAGAATTAAACTTTGAATTAGCAGCCCAGTTGAGAGATCAAATTAAAGCCTTATTTGCTTTAAACGCAGATCAAAAAGTTTCCTTACCCGATGATACCGTTTCCCGTGACGCGATCGCGCTAGTGGCTAATGATGAATATTGTTGTATTCAATTATTTCAAATTCGTGCTGGCAAATTAGTAGGACGTTTGGGCTTCTTTGCTGATGCTAAAGCTGGGACACCAGGAGCGATTTTACAAAGAGTATTAGAAGAACACTATACAACTGTTGAGTCGATCGAGATTCCTACAGAAATTATCGTTCAACATGAATTACCAGAAGGAGAAATTTTAATTGAGTGGTTAAGTCAAACTAAAGGAAGAAAAGTTAGTTTAGTCGTTCCCCAAAGACAAACCAAAGCAGAGTTAATTGAAATGGTGGAACGTAATGCTAATTACGAATTAGCCAGAACTCAAAGATACAGAGATTATAATAATCAGGCTTTACAGGATTTAGCTACCATACTCGATTTACCCGATTTACCCAAACGTATTGAAGGTTATGATATTTCCCATATTCAGGGTTCTAATGCAGTTGCTTCTCAGGTAGTATTTATTGATGGTGTGGCTGCTAACCAACATTATCGCCACTATAAAATTAAAAACCCCACAGTAACTATTGGTCATTCGGATGATTTTGCCAGTATGGCAGAAGTTATTCGCCGTCGTTTTCGTAAGTATACAAATTCTCCCCCTCTCCTCGTAGGAGAGGGGGCTGGGGGGAGAGGTGATGATTTTCCCGATCTAGTGATGATTGATGGTGGTAAGGGACAATTATCTGCGGTAGTCGAAGTATTGCAAGAAATGAATCTGTTAGAAGAGGTGCGAGTAGTTAGTTTAGCTAAAAAAAGAGAAGAAATCTTTTTACCAGGAGAATCACAACCTTTAACCACCGAAGCAGAACAACCAGGAGTACAATTATTACGCAGGGTAAGGGATGAAGCCCATCGTTTTGCAGTTAGTTTCCATCGCCAACAAAGACTGAAACAAGGAAGACGATCGCGTTTAGAAGAAATTCCTGGCTTGGGTTTTCAAAGGCAAAAACAACTTTTAGCTTATTTCCATTCGATCGACTATATTCGTGAAGCCTCTATTAAACAACTTACAGAAGTTCCTGGTATTGGCAATAGTTTGGCAAAAGAAATTTATAAATATTTTCACCCGAATTAGTTGAAAAGAGTAGTTCAGGATGAAAAAAATGTTTGAAAAATGAGATATGGTTACTTACTACTCACTACTCACTACTTGCTACTTTTTACTAAGATGTCCTAACTTTTTTTAGTATTGCTATAGTTATCCTTAACTTGGTTCTTTTAGCTGTGCTGGAGAATATGGGTGTGATTTAAGCTTGATTGTAGAGGCTGGTGCAAAAGCAGCATGGTCAGATTACGAAGCGGTAAATGCTTGATAATAAATAGTCTATGTAGCTTAAGTGAGGAAAAGCGAATGTCGAAAGTAAGTGTTGAAGAAGCGATTCTTAATCTCAAAGCTTTTTTAGAGCAAGTTGCAGCAGGAGAAGAAATTGTTATTGTCGATCGAGATAAACCAGTGACTCGTTTAGTTCCACCATCGATTGAAGAGGAAGTGTTCGCCGATATGAGACAATTTCGGGAATCTCTGTCTGTTAAAGGTGAGTCTTTGAGTCAAACAGTAATTAGAGCGCGTCAAGAGGAGCGATATTGATTTATCTAGATACCAACGTCATTATCTGAAAAGTATAAATACTTAAAAAATCTCGGGGAGTGCGATCACGCAGTGCCAGCTTCGCCGATCGCTAGGCAGAAAATATAATCTTCTCATATAGACACGGAAAGATAAATTTAAGCTTGATTGTAGAAGCTGGTGCAAAAGCAGCATGGTCAGATTACGAAGCGGTAAATGCGTAAATAGTCTATTTCATGATGTGATACAAACGTTTTAACTGAATAGGAGGGACTTTAAGATAGTAACCAAGAATAATTAATTGATTAATAAGGGTAGTTTTAAATACTCCTAGTTTTTGCCAACGACGACCAGAAGTTAAGACGGCAGCAGGAGCGATCGCAATTTTTCCCTGTTTTTTTAATCTTTGGATCAACTCAAAATCTTCCATAATAGGTAAGTCGGCATATTTACCAATCTCTTCAAAAACAGTTTTGGTTAAGAAAATAGCCTGATCTCCGTAGGGAAGAGAACACCAGCGCGATCGCAATTTAACCATTGTTTCTACTAAGCGTAAAGACCAATTATCACCATCAATAGCTAATTCAAAAGCACCAGCGATCGCTTTTGGTTGAGCCAAAGTATCTTTAATTATATTGAGATAATCTGATGGTAGCTGAGTATCCCCATGAAGAAAAAGTAAGATATCTCCTGTAGCTAATTCTGCTCCCGCATTCATCTGATTAGCACGACCCCTCTGAGGTGAAAGAATAGTTTTAACTCCTTTCCCTTGAGCTAGTTCAAAAGTATTATCTTCACTACCACCATCAACGACAATCACCTCAACTCCTGTAGAATCTTGAAATCGCGATAAGATTGACTGAATAATTGCTGCTTCGTTTAAAACTGGGATAATAATACTCAGAATTGGTTTCATAACATTGAACCTTAAACACTTATCGTTTATTTCTGTCTGAATTCTTCCCCTTAAAGTCAAAAATATTGTTCATATTACATGTTGTTATTGCCTATTTTGAGAGTTCTTGCTTGTACGATTTTAGCTGTATTCTTGACGTTTAATCACAGTGCGATCAGCGAAGCTGGCACTGCCGTGATCGGGCGGAGCCTGCCGCCTACGGCGATCGCTCTTTCTTTAAGTCAAAGGCTCGATCGATTTCCGCAATGGAAAAGTAAACCTCCAGTACAATTAGCCAAAGGAGATTTAGCCTATCCTGAATGGATGGAGGGAACTTGGCAAGTAACTAGTACTCTGATAGAACAAGTAGCACCTTTAGCACCAGATATTGTTACTCCTGGTTTTGAAGCGAGTCAAAAACATGTAAATAAACCCTATAAGTTTCAGGTTAGATTTGGCGCAAAATATTTTTCTGCTGGTAAACAAATTATTAAGAACCTTCCTGTAGTTGCCGATCGAGCTTTTAATGGGAAAAATATTGCTCAGGCATATCTAGGTAAAGAAAGTGTCCTCTCAGTCAAAGTCGATCCCGATAACCCGAATAAACAAATTACCCAACTTAGGGGCGGTCGTCGTCTCATTGCTAAAGTTACTGGTAGAGGAACAGAACAACCCCAAGAAGAGAGATTTATTGCCACAGAAATAACTCAACAATTATTCCGTAGTAATGAGCGTATTTATCTCAATGAAGTAGAAACTACTTCTGCTTATCACCTACTCAAACCAGGACAAATAGAAGCAGAACAAATAACTGCTATTTATTTATCACCCCAAGACCCAGACTACTTTACTGCTGTTGGTCGTCCCGTAGCATTATATCGTTATCATCTAATTCTAGATAAAGACGGTTAGCAATTAACCTTAAGCGAAAAAGCCAGTAATTCTTCTCTAATTCCCCGTAATTGGAGCGATCGCCCTTGGTAAATTTCTTTTTCTTCTATCCAAGCAGCCACTACCGAAGAAATCAGAATACTACCAGGATTAGCAACTTCTTCTAATCTAGCTGCAATATTAACTGTTGTCCCAATTGCTGTGTAGTCTTTTCTTTGTCCGCCACCAAACATCCCTACTACGGCTTTACCTTGATGAATGCCACAACGCAATTTAAGGATAGATACATTTTCATCCAAAATACCTTTAGCTTGCCAGCTGTGATTTAACTGTTCTAAATATTTTTGCATCGATCGAGCAGTCGCGATCGCTCTTTGTGCTTGTTCTTGAGGATGTAAAGCTTCTGGCGCACCAAATAGAGCCATGATCCCATCACCAATAAACTTATCTACTGTCCCTCTCTGTTCAAAGACAGCTTTAGCCATGGCTTCTAGATATTCATCGAGCAATTTTGCCAGAGAATTTGCCTCTAGATAACTTGATAAAGAAGTAAAACCAACTAAATCAGCAAATAACACCGTTATTACCTGAAGTTCAGGACTTAAATCTAAAGCCAATTCTCCCACTGCTGCTTGATTAACGATCGCTTCTGGTAAAAAACGCTTGAGTACAGACTCAGTCAGATAATTGTTTAACTGTTTAACTTTCTGTTCTCTTTCTTGTAGTTGTTGAGCTTGTTGTTTAGTCGTTTCATATAATTTTGATTGCTGCACGGCGATCGCTGCTTGGGCTGCTACGGCTTCTACTAGTTCAATGTCTGAGAGGATCCAAGAACGAGAAGATTGAGATTGTCTGAGAGTAATACTACCAATAATTTCTCCATCCACAATTAGAGGGGTAACTAGCAAAGCTCTTGCCCTAGAATGCCAAGATAATTCATGTCTTGCCATCTCTTTTTGTGCTTCTAAATCTTTTAATACGGCTGTTTTTTTAGTTTTTAATAATTCTTGTAAGATAGGATTTTCACTGATGGGTACAGAAGAAGTCTTAAGAATCTTTTTTGACTGAAACCGAATAGATTGAACCTGATTATTTTGCTCGTGAGGATTATAGATTCCTACACACTTGACAAATTCATCATGTTTCGTCCATAGAGAAAGAATACAGCCATCTACTTGTAAAGCTTGACCTAATTCTTGGGTAATAGCTGCAAAAATTGCTTCTGGCTCTAAACTAGAACGAATAGCTGCCGTAATCTTATTAACCATCGATTCTCTTTGCGCCAAAACTTGCAATTTGTCATAAGCTTTGACTTGAGCAATAGCTAAAGATGCTTGAGTAGCCATCATCACAGCTAATCTTATTTCCTCACTCTCCCACAGATGAATATCTCCACAGTGGTGTAAGACTAAAACCCCTAATAAATCCTGAGAACAAACCTGGTCAAATTTACTCGCTAGTTGGAGATGTCCTGGTTGACAAAATAAAGGAATAGATAAAGAAGAGCGTATATTTGCTTGTTGGTAAGCGATATAAGTGGCGGAGTTGAAATTTTGATTTTCTTGCCAATGGCGGTGATGGTCTTCAATGATGGTTATATCTTCTGTTGTCTTTATAGCTAATTTTAAAATATCCCAGTTAATGGTTTGATGAGCATTTTCTTCAAGACTTAAGTTCTGATAAACAAAATACTTTTCTTGACTGCCATCTAAGCACAAAATGGCTATGTTTACCTTCAAAACTTGTCCTACTGTATCAACTATCGTTTGACAAACCTGACCTAAAGGCAGATTATTTATTTTTCTCAAGGAAGATTGAACTATCATACTGTTGTCAATTAGAAACGCCGAACAGTAAGCTATTAAGGCTTAAAGCACGATTTTATTGTTCCCATTTACTGTCAAAAAAAGTGCATTACTAGACAGAAACAATTACAATAAATGGGAAAAAATTTGCAATGTCTTCGGCTTGATGCCTTTTAGGTCAATTGACAACAACAATAATACTAATATCTCACAACTCATTATTCGACCAGCTAGACTCGAAGATTTGAGTGAACTTACAGAAGTTCTTGTCTATGGTTTTTATCAATTTCCTTACTTATTAGAATGGATATATTCTTTACTAAAATTGGGTATTTATGAAGATTTGCGGAATCGCCTATCGTCTCATTCACCATTTTACTGTTGTTTGATTGCGATAGTCATCGAACCGCAAGGCAAGCGCTCGATTGTGGGAACGGTAGAAGTAGCAATTCGCTATCCTTCTCCATTTTCTCTTGATTCTCAGTATCCTTATATTTCTAACTTGGTAGTTATGCCTAATTATCGTCGCCGGGGAATAGGCAAAAAATTATTAGCTAAATGCGAACAAATTGCTCTTAACTGGGGATATTATGAAACTCGCCTTCATGTCCTCAAAGATAATGAAGCAGCTAAAAAACTATATTTACATCATGGTTATAAGCTCGATCTATCTCAATCCACTTGGAGCGATTTTTTCTTTTTCCCTTCCCAACGCTTGTTACTTAGTAAACAATTATCAACAAACTTTCCTTCGCAGTTATGAACAAGGATTGCTATAGTTAGTTCATAAATACCAAACTAACTTTGGTCAAGGATTAATTAAAAGAAACTAAAAGAGTGAACGCTCCAAACTTGAACCATAATTCTCAGAATAAGGAAATTCTAGCTCAACTACAATCGCAAGAATTGTTAGTCATAAATCCTCGTCGTAAAAATGGTCTTATAATATACAAAAAGTTTCATGCTGAATTTGCTGGACCAGGGGCATTTATTGGCGGTAAACTAGACTTCGATGCAATAGAAATTATTACTGTAGGGAAACTTTCTCTAATTCATCCCCAAACTTCGGAAGCTAAAATACAAGCCTATAAGATGCGAAGACAATGGGTCAGACTAACTAAACAGATTACTGACAATCCGATCCCCACAGAAAGAGCGCAAATTGTTCTCAATCAATTTGAGCATTGGTTCGATGCAGAAACAGTAGCTCAGCTACCAGATCGAGCTTTTGCTCTTCTGGTAGGAGTTTTACCTCAAACTATTAACAAGGTTCGTAATAGTGGTAAATTTTGACCAAGCCCCTTCGGGGCGGGGGAATAGGGAATAGGGAGTCGGGAGTCGGTCAAAATTAGCCCCGAAGATAGGTTTCAAGCCTCGCCCTTCCAGGGCGAAAATCAGACAAACAATTAAAGAGAGAATGCGAAGCGTGAATCTTTATAAATCCACACCTCAAGCTCCTTCCGTGACTGTAGGAGTTCCCTACTCCCTATTCCCTAACCCCTACTCCCTGCGCGGAGCGCATTTGACCAAGGCTTCGCCCTTGAGGCAGAGGGCAGAAGGAACAAGGCAGAAGGGATAAACCTAATTCCTTCTTCTTCCTTGAGGATACAAGCTTGGTTTTTCTCCAAAAGATATTTTTGATTTTGTGGAAGAAAATAATTTATTGCGTTTTAGATGGGAAATTGAGAATATATGTCAAGAAAATGTAATACGCTTTTTTTGTCCCAGATACAGAGCAATGCAACAAGAATATCGCAAATTTAGACATAAGCAGAAATATAATTTAATTCAAGATGCTATTAACAGTATTTGGACATGTTTTTTTTAGAATCGATCGCCACCTAAGAATTTAACTTTCAATAGGTCTTGATTAGTACTATAGTTCTGAGCGAAGAACCAAAAAATAAGTTTTATTTATATTTAAATTGAGTTTTACTTGAGTTATATATGCTGTGAGAATTTTGGGTCTAAAAAGGTTAAATTATCATGCGTTGTTTAAATACTCATTGATAAAAAAATAATTGACTAATTCAACTGAAAACGCAGTTTTAACCGATAAAGATACCTT
>JAAUYH010100780.1_pt1 | contig 10717 bp, 8 predicted proteins | sample 7278061 | NCBI WGS metagenome assembly JAAUYH01 (sample SAMN14350203, study PRJNA611818) | marine sediment metagenome | isolation source: surface marine sediment (0.6m) | place: French Polynesia: Moorea | collected 2018-08 | reverse complement strand
TTATTACTCGCTGTTAGAAACTGGCGAGCATGGAAACTAGCATATAGTCCGTTTTTGGCTAATAATTCTTCATGGTTGCCAGATTCAACTATTTTCCCCTGTTCTAAGACTAAAATGCGATCGGCGTTTCTGATAGTAGCCAAACGGTGAGCAATGACAAACACAGTCCGCTCTTGGACGATCCTCTCTAAAGCCTCTTGAACTAAGGCTTCTGATTCTGAGTCTAGGGCTGAGGTAGCCTCATCTAAGATTAAGATGCGGGGATCGAGTAAGATAGCACGGGCGATCGCAATTCTTTGTCTTTGTCCCCCTGACAGGTTTACCCCCCGCTCTCCCACATAGGTATGATATCCCTGGGAAAGTTCGCTAATAAACTGATGGGCATTGGCGATTTTGGCTGCTTGTTCCACTTCTTGGAGATCAAATTTGCTTCTGCCAAAAGCGATATTTTGGGCGATTGTGCCTGAAAATAACAGGGTTTCTTGGGGAACGATGCCGATTTGCTGGCGCAGGCTTTTAAGGGTGACATCTTGAATATTCATCCCATCAATTAAGATTTCTCCTGCATTAACGTCGTAAAAACGGGGTAGAAGATTAATTAAAGTAGATTTTCCCGCACCAGAAGAACCAACTAGAGCGATGGTTTCCCCTGGCTGCACTAGTAAATTGAGATTGGCGATCGCCTGTTTATCAGGTGTATAACGGAAATAAACCCCTTTATATTCAACTGTCCCCTTAATAGCTTGCAGAACAGAAGCATCAGCTTTTTCCATTACTGTTGGCTGAATATCTAACAGTTCAAAAATGCGGTCTACCGAAGCCTGTCCTTGTTTAAACTCGTTATAGTTACTGGTGATATGACTAATGGGATCGATGAGCAGTGCTACCCCAGCAATGTAGCTGACAAATTCACTACCCGTCAGGTTTTTTTGCGAGATTTGCCAAGCACCCAAGAGGAAAATAAACACGACGCTCATTGCCAACAAAAAGCCCACCACTACAAATTGAATTGCCTTGGCTTTTTCGGCTAAATACTTGGCTTGACGGTGTGCCTCAGCTTCAACACTAAAACGCTCTAGTTCGTAATTTTCGGCAGCAAAAGCCTGAACTAAACGCATGCCGCTAAATACTTCTGTCAGCAATGCCGATAAGTTAGAAATGCGATTTTGGCTGCGGCGAGAATACTTGAGTAATTTTTCGCCAAAAGCACCGATAATCAAAGCCATGACAGGGGCAAGAATCAAAGTGGCAATAGTTAATTGCCAATTGAGATAGAGCATATAGCCCAACACGACGAGCAACTGAAGAATACAGGGAATAAAATCATGGAAGAAATTATTAATGACCTCCCCAATGCGATCGATATCTTCGGTTAAGCGATAGGATAAATCTCCTGTTTTGGCGACTTGAAAATAATTTAAATTTAGCCCTTGTAAATGACCATAGACAACCTTACGCAACCTTAAGGCGATCGCCAAAGCCGCTTTTGCCATTAAAGAATCTTGTCCGTATTGAGCAAAACCTCGTAACAAAAAGATAATTGCCGCTAACCCTGCTAGTCGAGCAAGATTAACCAGATCTCCTTGTCCGATATAGTTTGCCATTCTGCCTGCTAACCATGCCTGAATGGGCCAAAAAACTGTAAACAGGAGGGTACAGACTAAAGCGCATACTACAGTGATACTCTGAGAACGAAGATAGGGAAGCAGTTGCCAGTAACTAGAACGAGTTTTCAAGTTGATTAAAGTTAAATAAATTTCCTCTTCAAGACTTATCTTGTACCCTTTACTGCTGCTGTTGTCCAGTACGGTTTTCAACTTTAACTCTTCGAGTTAGCATGGTAATGCCATCACCACGAACCACGATCGCTGAGAGCCAATGGCTATCAGGTAATAGAGGCGCAGTTACTACTTTATAGATACCACCTGCGGGTAGAGATTCTAATTCTAGGGCAGTGGGATTGAGATAGAGTTCGCTGGCAGTTCGTTCTTCTTTAACAGCACCTAGCAGCACGTTATCTCCTAATGGTTCGTTAACAATAACATCAAAATTATATTTTTCACCCACTGCTACTGTTTTGGGGGTAATTACATTAATTTTGGGAGGATTTTCTCCAGAAGTTAATTTTGTGTGTTCGTCTAAAATTTCTTGACGAACTATCTGTTTGTCCTGAAAATATTGACGCGATCGCAAAGTGGAATTAAGGCGAACTATTCTACCTCGATCTTTTCTAATGCCTCTAATTCTGGTGACTGTTTGGGCAACTAACTTATCTCCCTCCTGGGACCAAGATTCAATTTCTGTCGTGTATTTAACCCGTGGATAGGTTTTCCATACTTTTGCTAGGGCAGAAGAAAAAGAATTATGAGTTAAACCATCAGCCGAGGTAAATTTGGGGCTGTAATATTCCATTACCTCTGGTAAATTGCGATCGTTAGCCGCATCTTCTAGTCCTTCGATAATTTCAGTTAATTCTTCAGGTGCTGTCGCGCCATTTTCGCCCTGGACATTTTCTCCATGGACAATGTTACCCCAACCAAACACCAGACCGAAACTAAGTAATAAAGCCCAGGACAATTTCCCAGGCTTAATTGTTGAAAGATGTTTGTCAGTCAGTGGTGTTTGCATAATTCTTACCTAGTAAAAATAATCAATATTTAGAATTCTAACTCGGCGATCGATTAATCGGGCTTCGCCCTTGAAGGCAGAAGTTATAAGACAGATGGCAGAGTTATTTTAACTGCTTATCGTACCAATAACCAAAAGAGTCGCCTGCCCCAAGGTTCAGGCAATTGTAGTTAAGCATATATTAACTACTCAACTAGCGTATGATATAAAGTCCGTAATAATACAGAAAATATCTAAAAAAGTTTTATGAAAGCAGAGTTAACAGCAATTATTGAGGCAGCAACAGAAGGAGGATACTGGGCTATTTGTCCAGAAGTTCCTGGTGCAAATGGTCAAGGCGAAACTATAGAAGAAGCTAAAGAAAGTTTAAAAAATGCTGTTCAACTGATTTTTGAAGATCGTTTGGCAGATATCCGCAGGGGGTTACCGAAAGAAGCAATTGAGGAGAAAATCTCAATTCCATGAAGCGGAAAAAATTAGAAAAAAAGTTACGTCAGGCTGGTTGTTATCTTAAGCGAGAAGGTGCTTCTCATTCCCTTTGGATTAATCCTCGAACTGGAGTTGTTGAAGCTATACCAAGACATGCGGAGATTAAAGAATTTTTAGCCAAGAAAATCCTCAAAAGCTTAGATGCTGATTGAAACCGAACAAACAACCGTTCAAGCTATAGATATCTATCGCCTCCCTTCAAAGTCTATCAATTGCGATCGCCTGCAAGAAAATGAAACTTTAATAAGACAAGCGATCGTTCTTTCTTTCACTCTTCAATTCTTTTCAGCTTATTTAAATATTTTTTTATTTTTGACAATTGCCAGGAACTAATCATTAATCCTAGAATAGTAATTGAGTCTGGAAATATATTTAGCATTTTTTTAATCTAATAAAACATACTTTGGCTGATAAATACTTCAAGCTAAAAAATTGAGTATTTATGACTAAAAAAAGCCCTGGATAGTTTGTGGTGGATATTAGTTTATTGCACCATAATCTCCCCTGATTTTTTGTAAATCATCCTCACATTACCTCCAAAATGGAATGAAAGCCATTGTAGCAAATCTACTCTCTGGCAGCATTTTATGTTGCTCTTTGCTTCCCCATCCAGTTTTAGCCGATCCCCAGTTTAAAAAGCCGTCAAAATTACCAATCTCCCAGATACTTCCTGCTAAGTTTCTAGCATACGATAAGCTACCTATTTTTTCTGGTATTGTCAACAATCTCGATTTAGTTTTTAAATCTCAGGATATTCGGCAAAACCAATTAGTTTTTCTCCCAAATTCAAATCGACAAACAACTGTTGTTCACAGAGAAACTTTGTCCCTAAACAAAAAACCCTATGTTCACAAAAATTCAACAGGAGGTGTAACTCTGGGGTTTCAAAAGACTTTTTGGCCCAGTCACAATTCTGGGAAATATTGGGGTTTAACTACTGTTGAGTATTGGGGCGACAAGAATCAGCCAGAACAAAATTTATCTACATCTGCTGGGATCGATACTGCATCAATTCTTGCCCCAGGAAATGGGAAGTTAACTGTTTCGGGTGGAGGCAATACAAATTTAGTTACTAAAACTGATTTATTAGGAGAGTTTGATGAGTTTCGGGGAGGAGTAGCCTTTCATCAAGGATTGTCCTCAGATGTCACCATGGGAGTTGGTTTCGTCTACGAAGACTTATTGATTGGGTTTAGCCAATTTATCTTTAAAAGCGATCGCCTTCCTTTGCAGACAACTGTTTCTTTATTAACAGGAGCATCAGGATTAGAAATTCATTCTCAACTTCAGTTTAAACCAGCCAAAGATTTTGTTCTTAACTATTACAATCAACAACAGCAGCAAAAATTTGACCTCAATTGGGAATTAATTCCTGGATTAAATCTGCTCGCCCAAGGAAATAGCCAGCATAAATCTTTATCTACAGGAATTAAAATTAATCTTCACAGCCATTATTTTTCTTTATCTGCTAAAGCTGTATTAGGTAATAATCACCGTTGGCAGTGGCAGTTAAATTCGCGCTTAGGAGCATTATATCTAGTCCACGGGAGTAATCATCTCAAAAGTAATTCTGAACTTAGTTATGACTTCTGGCAACCTGAATCTCTAGGCTGGAAATTTTCCCTAGCAGTTAAATATCAAACTCGTAACTTAGAAACCAGTCAAGAAAATCTGACCGTTTGGACAGGACGTTGGCACTCAGGCTCAAAAGTCAATAACGATCATCGTTGGAGGTTTGATATAGGCTATGGTTATGGTTCTCAAGGTAGTGGAGCGATCGCTTCTGTGACAACTACTCTCAAGCCCAATCTCAAGTTGAAATTAACCTATCAAGAGATCTCGGTAGTTTCAGAGCGGCAGAATTTAAAATTAGAGTTAAGTTCTCATTGACCATCCCAGAGATAGAATCTATAACAAATCAATCTTGCTACTTGCTACTTGATTTGGTCAGCTCGTTTATTATCAATGGCAATAAAGCACTAACGGCAATTATTATAGTATCTAGCCTACCAATCGCCGTCACCTTGAGTAAACTGCCCATACTGGGAATAATTAAACAGATAAATTGCAAACTTAAAGAAATTGCCAAAGCTAGGGTTAAATAGTGATTGGGCTGAAGTTTAACTCGCCAGAAAGGTTGCTGGGTTCTACAACTGAGGGTATGTAACAGTTGTCCTACAACCAAGCTCATAAAAGCAATGGTACTAGCGCGATCGCCGATGCCGTAATTAATTAAACTATAGCCATATGCGCCCAAAGTGCAAACTGCGATCGTTCCCGCTTCAAAACCTAGTCGTTTAAACTCAGCCAGGTCAATAATTGCTGCTGTTGGTGAACGAGGAGGCACATCTAAAACATCTGGTTCTGGGGCTTCTAAGCCCAATGCCAAACCAGGAAAAATATCAGTTACCAAATTGAGCCATAAAAGCTGGATGGCATTGAGGGGTTGACCGATCCCCCATAAATTAGCCAAGAACATGACCAGAATCTCGCTGAGGTTAGTAGCCAAGAGAAAATGCAGGGCTTTTTTAATATTGCTATAGATAGTTCTGCCCTGACTGACAGCCGCGATCGCTGTAGCTAAGTTATCATCTTCTAAAATGATATCGGCGACTTCTCTGGCAACATCTGTGCCACTCTTACCCATAGCAATGCCTACTTCAGCAGCTTTGAGGGCAGGAGCATCATTAATCCCATCCCCTGTCATGGCTACTACTTTATCTGTTGTTTGTAATGCCCGCACGATTTTTAGTTTATCGGCTGGGCTAATGCGAGCAAAGACGTTAATTGGGTTAGTGGTTAGTAGGTGGTGGTTAGTGGTTAGTGGTTTGAGAGCGCAGGAGTCTACAACTTTTAATTCTCTATTTTGACTGAGATGCAATTGTTCGGCGATCGCCCGTGCCGTATTGGTCTGATCTCCTGTAACCATTACGGTGTCAATTCCTGCCCGATGAAAATCAGCAATTAATTCTTTAACTCCAGGGCGGATCGGATTGGCAATCCCAATTAGTCCCAACCAGCGCAAATTATTGGTAAAATCTGCCTGTTTAGCCTCAATTTCGGCATAGGCAACACCCAAGACGCGGAGGGCTTTAGCGGTCATACTCTGATTGCTGGCGGCGATCGCTTCTCGCGCCGCTGGGGTTAGGGGCAGGGGTTTGCCAGGGGAGAATTGACTGGTACACATTGCTAATACTTCACTGGGATTACCTTTAACCGCCACTAAATTATGTCCTGCATCGATTTGATGCACCGTAATCATGTAATTGTGACCGTCAGCCCGATGGTTAGTGGTAATGGGGGGATATTGGGCTTGTAGGGCAGCTACATTCAATTTAGCGGCGAGTGCCACCTCAATTAAAGCTTTTTCTGTGGGTGAACCATCAATGATGTAGTCTTTATCTTCTCTTTGCTCCACTTGACACTGATTGCACAGAGCAATAATCCGCAGCAATTGCCATTGTGCCTCATTGTCAGGAGAAAATTCTGCTTCCCTAACAGTAATATTGGTAGTTGGGGTATGGATTTCTGCCACTGACATCTCATTAGCAGTCAGCGTTCCTGTTTTATCCAGACAGATAGTTTGTACTGAACCCAAGGCTTCTATGGCATCGAGACGGCGTACCAGTACCTTTTTTTGTCTCATGGTGTAAATTCCCAGTGCCAAGGTAATGGTGGCAACGGTAGGCAATCCTTCTGGTACGGCAGCAACCGCCAGGGCAATGGAGGTTTGCAGCATCTCTAGAAAACCATAACCTCTGACGATTCCCAGTGCTAAGACAACAATGCACACTGCACTAGAGAGTAATACCAGTTGACCACCAGCGCGGTCGAGTTGTTTTTCCAGAGGGGTTGACGGACTGGTTGTTTCGGTGACTAAAGCTTGAATTTGCCCCATTTCTGTCTGCTGTCCTGTCCCTACTACTACCCCTAAACCCTGTCCCCCCGTGACAAAAGTACCGCGATAAACCATATTGTGGCGTTCGGCGAGGGGAATATCTGACTCGCTTAGGGTTTGAGGGTTTTTAAGTACAGGAGTACTTTCTCCTGTAAGCGCAGATTCATCCACGCTCAGGCGATCGCAGGTAATGATTCTGGCATCGGCGGCAACATAAGTACCGGGCTTGAGAATTAAAATATCCCCGACAACTATGGCGGTCGAATTAATTTTGGTAACTTCACCATCTCTAATTACCCAGGCAGCAGGATTAACTAAATTTTTTAAAGAGAGAATAATCCGCTCGGAACGACTTTCGGTGATGTAACCTAAAACAGCATTGATAACTACCACTCCCATAATTACCGCTGCGTCTACTATACTATCAGTGGCAATTGATAGTATTGCCGCCAGGGTTAACAGGGCAACGGGAATCGACCAAAAGTAGCCCAGAAAAATAACCAATCCAGAACGGGGTTGGGCTTCAGCTAAAATATTTGCCCCATATTTAGCCAAATTTTCCTCTGCTGCCTGGGATGATAGTCCAGATGTTACCGAAGTTTTGAGTTCGGCTAAGATTGATTCTGCCTCTTGTCGATGAAAGGGGACAGCAAATTCTTGAGATTGTTGCCAGGTAACAGGCGATCGCTCTGGTACGCGATCGCGTAATCGCTTCATAGCTAAAATTAGCGAACTATAAATTCATCATAATTGTTATTTCCTGCCAAGCGGTAATTATTCATAGGAAGAATGAGACTTTTAGCTTATCCTAAACTCAGGTTATTTTTAAACAGAGACAAAGTGAACTAAAAGTAGCAGGCGATCGCTTTTGCTGTATTGCGGTTAGATTCAGCAGTGGCAGTAAGAGAATACATCTATAGTGATGCCTTGCAGTGTCAGTAGTTAAATAAATAATTTTTGATAAAAATCAGTAAATATACTCTCTATTATTCAATAATTACGAGCTTAAGGTTGAAATGTTGATTAGTATTTCGATTTTATCTGTTCTGATATGAAATCTATAAACACACCAAGATTTAACGACCGGACTATTACTTTAGAGTCTTGTTTCAGTATACCTAATATGAAAAAAGCCTGGAAAATAGTAAAGGAGGGGATGAGAAAACAAACTTTACTTGACTTACATGATTATTATGATTTTCATTATAATCAAGATTGCTTGATTAAAATAATTCAAACTAAAATTATCAAAGGAGATTATAAGCCTAAGCCTCCTCAAATTATTAGATTAGAAAAAAAATATGGAGTTTGTAGACATCTTCAAATTCCTAGTCCAGCAGATGCTTTAGTATTACAAACAATAGTAGAAACTTTATCTCCATTAATTAAAGACGCGCAACCTTCAGAGCGAGCTTATTATAGTAGGTCTCATAAACAACAACCCAAAAAAGAATCAGATATTGATGAAACTTTTCCTTATCCATGGTGGGAATTATGGTCTGCTTTTCAAAAAAGAATTTATGAATTTACATCTACTTTTGATTATGTAGTTGTAACTGATATTGCTAATTATTTTGATAATGTTTCATTAGCTGGGTTAAGAAATGTTATCTCAAGCTATGGTCATTTTGAAGAGTGCTTGCTTGATTTTTTATTTTTCATACTAGAAGCTTTCATTTGGAGACCTGATTATTTACCTTTAAGTGGATATGGTTTACCTCAAGTTAATTTTGATGCACCAAGATTATTAGCTTTTGCTTTTTTATTTGAAATAGATAAATTTTTAGAACAAGAAACTTCTGGTAATTTTGTACGCTGGATGGATGATATTGATTTTGGAGTTAATGATATTGAGCAAGCAAAAAAAATTTTAAGAGGACTAGATGAAATTTTATTGACAAGAGGACTTCGGCTAAATATGGGGAAAACAAAAATTCTATCCTCTTCAGATGCCAGGAAATATTTTTTACCAGATGAAAATCGCTATTTAACGATTATTACAAAAAGAATAGATAAACTAATAAAATTACAGAAAAATATTGAACAAGAAAAAAGAAAAATAAGACTGAAATTCAAAAAATTTCTTCAAAAAGACAGATTGGGACGTTGGGAAAAAGTATATGCTAGGTATTTTACTATTTCTTGTAAAACAAAAGATAGATTTTTAGAAAAATATGTTCCAGATTTACTCAATTATCATCCTGGATTAAGAAATAATATTTATCGTTATTATACTGATTTGGGATTTAATAAAGCAAGATTTAATCATTTAATTACCTTTTTCAAAAGCGATCATTGTTCAGACGATAGCTCAATTTTCGCTACTGCTAAAGTTTTTGTTGATTGGCAAATCAAAGCTGGCTCTGCTATAAGACAAGATCTAGTCAAATTAGCTTTTGAAACAGTAAATAAATCTTTGCCCAACTTTATTGCAAGTCTTTGGTTATTAACAAAATATGGTTCTGGTGAAGAATTATTTACTCTTGTTGAAAATACTATTGCTAGATGGCAACATTCCAACTTTTTAGCAAGACAAGTTGCAGCTATTGTCCCTAAAGTCAGAGAATATAAAGTTGACTTTTTAAAAACAACTTTTACAGAGAATGGACAAGTCGATTCATTAAGAGTTATTGAAAACTTAGATAAACTAAGAAACAATCCATCTTTCTCTAGAGACGTATTATCCTATCTAAAACATGGAAGTAAACCAATAAAAGTTTATCCTCTTGCCAAATTTCTAATTGTTGTTGATATTTTAAACAATCAAACTTTAGATTCTTCTATTAGACAAGAATTACGCGATGAAGTTATAAAAAGAATAAATGATCCAGTTTATATTAAAGAAATTAATTGCATTAAGATAAATAAAAAATAATTAGTAATCGCAATGCTAAAACAGAAAACCTACTGATAAACTTAAGCTACATCACCCCCTATGTTGAGAAATACATAGAATAAAAGAAACGAAAACATTATGTACAGCATTGAGGAATATGCTCGGATCGCTCAGGTTTCTAAGCAGTTGTTGCCTTATACCAAGTTGCGTACCGTTCTGTAACTTTCAATTTCGCTAAAGTTAGGTTGTTCCAACATGTGACGATTTTCAATCTTACGCTTTTGAACGCAACTTGGTATTACTACGATGAGATTGGTCTGTTTCAACCCATTAAAGTTGACTCTGCAAGCGGACATCACCAGTACCATGTGCCTGGGAGATAACATAAAGTGGTTTAAAATTATTGCACCCATTGGCAAATTTTTGGGGTTGATGCCCTCCTTGGTTAAGGTATTTACGGTAACAGAATTAGCAGCAAGTTTGACCGATGCTGGTTTTGCGATCGCCTATCAATGGCGACCTAGTAAAGATAAAGCAGTGTTTATTGTGGCGAAGAAGGCTGAGTAGGAATTATTAAATAATGAAAAAAGTAGCTGTATTTGGCAATACTGGCGGAGGTAAATCTACTCTGAGTAAAAATCTGGCAGAAATTACGGGACTACCTCTTTATGTTTTAGACAAAATCGAATACGAACCTGGTGGCAAAAAAGTTGCTTATGAAGATTATCGACAAGCTCATAATCGCATTTTAGAGCGCGATCGCTGGATTGTGGATGGGTTTGGTTGTTTGGAAACTTTGTGGACGAGACTTGATGCAGCAGATACCTTAGTTTATGTAGATTTGCCCTTAACCAGGCATTTTATGT
>JAAUYH010044336.1_pt1 | contig 10717 bp, 10 predicted proteins | sample 7278061 | NCBI WGS metagenome assembly JAAUYH01 (sample SAMN14350203, study PRJNA611818) | marine sediment metagenome | isolation source: surface marine sediment (0.6m) | place: French Polynesia: Moorea | collected 2018-08 | reverse complement strand
TCTCCATCGGGATTAATCAGCACATAAGCTCCAGGAGTAACTATAATGTTGTCGTTGACAGGAAACTTATAAAGGGTTTCAATCAGGAATGGAGTATCGTCGTCTTCTCCCTCTACAGCATCATTTGCGACGACAGTAGGAACTACACCACCAGTTAGAGAAAGGGCGGAACCTTCTTTAATTAGATCCAGATAGGACACGCTACCAGAAACAGTATAAAGAGTAGCACTATTGCTAGTATTTCTTTCATCCGCAAAAGAAACAGCACCATTGAGTCCTAAATTGAATTTTCCGATGTCATAAGAGGCAGACAGACCAACTTGATCGGCAGTGACATCATTAGCATCTTCAAGATCTCCGTCATCGTTTAATATAGCGAAGGGGTTCTCTGCTAAATCAGAACCAGTATCACCCGTTAAGTCTACATCACCCTCGTTTTGGAAACTGCGAACATAAGCAACTCCCACGCTGAGACTATCAATTGGCTCAAATGAAATCTGAGCCCCCGTACTGAACGAACCGTTAAAGATACCTTCTCCTGATTCTGGAGATGCACTTTCACCATCTTCAGCAAGGTACAAACCAGTAACGGTGATTTTGTCATCTAGGAATTTAACGCTGGCACCAGCACCAGAACCATCGGTACCACGGAAAAGTATGGGATTACGACGGCTGAAACGAGACAAAGCACCAGTTCCACTAGAAGCAAGTACGGGATTATGAACATCAAAAACGTTGTTAAGGCCTAATCCACTGACCCCAGCATAAAACTCAATTTTGTCGTCATACAGGCGGGTTTGATAGAACAGATCATCAATTTCGAAGTCGTTACCAGTATCAGCATCAAAACCAAGACGGGCAGAATCAATACCAACACCAGTGTCATCTTCGTCAAATTGAGGAACGTTACCAGCTTGCAGTCTGGTACGCAAACGATCTTTTCCTGTGAAACTAGTTTCAAAGTTTAACCGAACGCGATCGCTGAAAGTGGTTTCTGTGGGGTCATCTTCACCACCAATGTCCCCGAAAGTATCGGCGATCGCAAAGATTACTTCACCCTTTAGTTTTGTAGTTGTCGAAAATTGATTATCTTCTAATACAGCAGTGCGACTTTCCAGTTCATCAACTCTGCCACCAACAGTAGCTAATTCCGCCTCAAATTCTTGGGCTAGACGGTTTATGGTATCCAAATCTTCCTGACCAACAGAACCTTGAGAAGCAATCAAACGTTCAATTTGATTTAAGCAAGAGTTCAAACCCGCAGCAAATTCGTAACGAGACAAGGCTTGATTACCACGGTAAGTCTGGTTAGGGAAACCAGAAATACAACCATAACGATCCACTAAGCTACGTAGCGCTTCATAAGCCCAGTCTGTAGGGGATACATCTCGTAACTGATTGACGTTGGTTACCTGGGACTGAGAATTATCTTGTCCCATCTGTTGGTAATTGTTGATTTGTTCTAGAGTATTGTCTACTCCTTCCTTCTGAGTAGATTGTGTCTGTGCATGTGCACCGTTAGCTGTTGTAAATAAAGAAACTGCAATCAGAACAGGAGTTACTTTTAAAGTCTGCCAAAATAATCTAATCATTTTTTATATATCCTCACACACCCAATATGGTTTGCTTACAAGAACTGTAACAATAATCAAAATTAAAATTCAAGTCTATTTTTAAAGTTCAACAGTCTTGACTTGAGCCAATTTTTAGATTGACATGATTAGTGATTGATTAATACTGTCAACAGATTTGCACCAGAAATAATGCTAGGAGATTAACTTAATGAAGGGATTAATACTATATGAAGTCCAGGTTAACTTGCTTCCAAGAGCAATCATCCTAAATTCGGCAATCAACAACCCAGCTTTGTTTTGAGGGGTGAATTTTCTAACTCCGTTCGCGTAGCGTGCCCGCAGGGCATACTCCGAACTCCGAACTCCGAACTCCGTTCGCGCAGCGTGCCCGTAGGGCATACTCCGAACTCCGAACTCCGAACTCCGAACTTGTCTCCTATCCATCATTTCAAACTTGGCAGACTACTAGACGCGATTTAATTTAGCTAATTTCTTGTGCCCGTCACGATATAAGTGACTCTTTGGCTAATATTAGTTGCGTGATCTGCCATTCTTTCTAAATGACGGATGATTAAGCCCAGCAGTAAAACTGGTTCAACTACCCCTGGAATATCTTTCTGGAAAGCGATCGCCTGATAGAGACGATCATAGGCATCATCTACAATATCGTCGTATTCTTTAACTCTTGCTCCAGCACTCTGATCCAAGTCGGCTAAAGCCACCAAGCTCGTAGCTAACATTAACTGAGCATGTTCAGACATCTGGGCAATTTCTGGTAGCAATTCATGGGGAGGATATTTCAGAAGCTTAATCGCCATTTCAGATAAATCTTGGGCACAATCTCCGATACGTTCTAGATCTCGCACGAGCTGCATGAACGCACTGAGCATCCGTAGATCTTGAGCTACTGGTGCTTGTAACGTCATTAAAGTTGCACAATCTGATTCAATTTGGCGGTAGTAGAGATCAATTTGACGTTCTATGGCTAATATTTGATGAGCTGCTTCAACGTCTCCCTCAAATAAGGATTGATGGCTCAAGCGAAATGATTCTTCAACCAGAGTGCCCATGCGAAGAACGTCTTGCTGCACTCGCTGAATCGAACGCTGTAATTGACTTGGTTCTTGGCGACTAGCCTTGGGGGATAAAGTCACTGACCTTACTATATATTTTAATTAAATGAAAACAAACTAAATTAAACGAAATTTGTCATACTTCTTAGTCCTATATTAATAACAAAAAAGCTTAAATTTTGCTGATAAATTGTATCTTATGTAACCAAAATGGGCTATGAATTATTACTTCTTATCCATCGGCAGAATAATTTCTAACCAAGCACCGCCAATTTCGGGATGATTTTTAGCAGAGATCGCACCTCCATGAGCCTGAATAATCTGCTCCACAATAGCTAAACCCAAACCGCTACCATCAGAGTCAGAAAAGACTCTATTTTGTTGCTCTCTCACCCGAGATTTGTCTCCTCGGTAGAGCCTTTCAAAGATGTAGGGTAAATCTGAGGCATTAAATCCTAGACCAGAATCGATCACATCTATTTTAATTTGCTTAATTTGCTTAATTGCAGAAGGTTCAGGGGGAGTATGGGGCAATATCTGGACTAAAATTTCTTTTTGTGGTGGATTATGTTTGATGGCATTATCCAATAGGTTAAGAAAAACCTGAATCAGACGAGATCGATCAGCGGCAATAGTTAAATCGCGATCGCCACTATAGGATAAGCTAATGTCTCTTTTCTTGGCGATGGGTTCTAAGGTTTGCCAGACTGACTGAACTAAATCGTAGAGCTTAATGTTTTCATATGTTAAAGCGCGATTGGGAGCAGCCTCAAGCTGAGTTAAGTCTAACCACTCCTGTACTAGCTCGATCAGGCGATTAGTTTCTTTAAGCATTTGCTCTACCCAACGTCGTTCGGGATCTTGTAAACGTTTGAGCAAGTTCTCTGCCACTAGAGAGATTGAGGTCAAGGGGGTGCGTAATTCATGGGTGAGATCGGAAAAAGTGCGATCGCGGGATTGAGATAGTTCCACTAAAGGTTGGCGATTTTCAATAAAGACTCCTACCTGTCGATTAGATAAAGGAAATCCATAACCTTTGAGGGCGATCGATTCGACTATTTTTCTTTGTGGCTGCTCTGTATTCTCTTCCAGATCAGGATCTTGCGGGGAAACGTAACGGGTAAAATAAAAGATCCATTCTTTAATATGGGAACGTTGAGATTTGCGAGTTTCCTCAATTAACAGATCTAAGTCATAGGAACGTACTAGCTCTAATAACAAACGAACTCTCAGGGATCTTCGAGAATCAATTCGCAGTAGCGTCCTGGCACTCAAGTTGCAAGCTATAAGTTGGTTGTCCGCATCTACCTGAAGATAGCCAATGGGAGCTAGTTCAATTAAATCTTGCCAGGCTTGTTTATCTTGTTCCAACTTCTGACGCTGGCGGTCAAGATCGCTCAATTCGCGACGTATTAGGGATTGCAATGGCAAAGACACCTCTCCATCTTCCACATTAGTATAGGAACGAAGCGTTTTTTTTAATTGCTGTTTAAACCGATATTGTTGACCTGCATAAATGCTCAGACCAACTGCTAATCCCAAGAAAAAAGTTAGAGTTGTCACGGAGTAGTTGTTGTTAATTTACTCTGACTAACTTTAGTTTATCTTTTCTTTCATTAGCCAAAACGGTAGCCAAAGCCTCTCACGGTAATTAAATACTCTGGCTGGCTGGGTTCTGCTTCTAGTTTTTCTCTCAACCAACGAATATGAACATCTACGGTTTTAGTATCTCCTAAAAAATCTGCCCCCCACACTTGTTCAATCAACTGTTCCCGTGACCACACCCGACGGGGATAGCTCATAAATAATTCTAATAAGCGAAATTCCTTGGGGGACAGACTAACTTCAACATCTCGAACCATAACTCGACATTCTTCAGGAAAAAGGCTAATGTCTCGGTATTTCTGGATCGGACTGGTAGATGAGCTACTGTATCCCTGACGGCGTAACAAAGCGCGACAGCGAGCAATCAACTCCCTCATACTAAAGGGCTTGGTTAAATAATCGTCTGCTCCAACTTCAAGACCCAATACACGGTCAGTTTCACTGCTTTTGGCACTGACTACCAAAATAGGCGTGATATCGCCCTGATAGCGCAGTAAACGGCAGATATCTAAGCCATTTACCTCTGGTAACATCAAATCCAAAATAATTAAATCTGGATTAAATTTATCTCGGCTAAAATCTGGGCTTTGCAGCATGTTTAAGGCAGATCTACCATTATTGGTAGTTTGAACCTCGTAACCTTCTTCCTCTAAAGCAACCACAATCATATCCCTAATCAAGTCCTCGTCTTCAATTAGTAAGATACGATTTGTTTGAGCCAATTTAGATTTATCTGGAGCCTTGTTAGTTTGTAGAGAAAGCATAAATAGATACTTTTTATTGTCCTTACTATTACATATACACTAATATTGTCGACGATGAAATATCGGTGAGATGAATTTTGGCGGTGAAATCTTAAGTTTCTCGGAACATACGATGACGTTTAAAAGCTTGAGCAAAAATACTAAGGGACTTGCGTGTAAATTAAGTTACTAAGTAATCTAATTAATGGAGCTGGTTGTGATCGCTTACTATAAATGCTAACAAAAAAAATCAAATCAACCTTAAAATCAACCTTAAAAAATGCTGCGAAAAAATTAACTGGTTCCAGGAAAAGAGCTTTCATAGCTCAAGTAACAATTGATTATTTAAAGAGGGTTTGTTATCAGTTATCAATTACCAGTGAGAAAAGATTTGGGAAAGTCAATATGCAGCTTTGAGCATGTGATACGTGATCAGCAGTTGAGTCAATGCCAAAGGATAGCTCTGTAAGATTTCGCCTGTAGTTCCCGTAAGCTTGCCTAACTCTTGATTGCCTTCGAGACTGCAAAATTGACCCAGGTAAGGCACTTCATGACACATAATTTTTTCTAATTCTCGCACCTGTTCTAAGTTGGCATGTCCATCTATTTCTAGAATATCGACTGGTTTTCCCATATCTCGGCTTAAACCTAAACGAATAGCTGCACCTAAATGATTTCCTTCAGCATTGAGAATTGTGCTTAACTCTGGATGAGGAATTGTCGGACGTAAAATTAAGTTGGCATTCAATAACAAGTCATCACTGGTACTTTCTGTCTCATTTGGGGGATAAAACGAAACGATCATGTCCGCCCATTTGCGTTGAGGGCGAATAAAAGCTTCGGAATCTGGCTCTCTTTTGCGCAGTTGTTCCAATACTTGTGATTCGTCATATCCCCGTTTACGGGTATCCCGTTTAACTTTCCAAGTTGTGCGTAAAGATTCTGGAGGAGCAAGATAGGTTTTCACATCATAACTATCTCGCATTCTTCGAGTAGAGTAGCCTAGTAAACCTTCTACAATAACGTATTTGCGTGGTTCAATATATTCTGGAGGATCGAAGACACCTGTACTGTGGTTATAAATCGGCTTGAGGATTGCTTGTCCCTCTCGCAGTAGCGCCAAATGCTGTTCGATAATATCAAGATAGTTACAGTCAGGATGGAGTGCAGAAATCCCCATTTCTGCCCTTTGAGCGCGGTCATAACGATGGTAGTCGTCGGTACAGATAACAGTAACATTATCTTCTCCCAAGACCTGAGCAATTCCCTTGGTTAAAGTAGTTTTTCCTGCTGCACTATCACCAACTATACCAAGGATAATATTTTTCTCGTTCATCCATCTCTCCTTCCTGGAAATTATTGCTCAAACATACAATAGATCGAATGAGTAACAGTTGTAAAACTCTATTCAGTACAAAAGTATTTATAAATGAAATAGTAAACAAAAAAAAAGAGACATAGAGTCAAATTAGACTTAGACTACTGCGTCTCACAATTAGATTTTTTGGTTTAGACAAAGAATCTTTATGTAGTAATAGTTTCAAGTGTTGTATAATACTTTTGTACGTAAAATCTAGCTATAAATTGCTGTAAATTCGTACAAAGCAGAACCTTGATAACTTAGAATATGGCGTTCGACAAGGTAGTTTTGTCGGTAAAATTCTAAACGCATAAAGGAAAATACAGTATCTTAGATACGTTAGTACCCAGGGGCTCTGGGGGAAAGAAATTGCCTGTAAAGTCGGGCTGTCGGGGAATTGTGATAGCTGTCATGATTCTAGATTAGTGGCGCAGTGCAGGAATGCCTAGCGGCGACGTTGGGAAGCTTGCGATAAATCGCAGGAGGATGTCACTGAGATAAATAGGCGATCGCTACTAGCAATACATTTGTCAGATAAAATAGTCCTACTACCTGAGTTTCAGTCCAGCCACTCAACTCAAAGTGATGATGAATTGGAGCCATTTTAAACAGACGTTTCCCCTGACCATCGGCACCTTTGGTGGCCTTGTAGTAACTAACTTGGGCAATAACTGAGAGGGATTCGACAAAGAAAATACCACTAATTAGAAACAATGCCCATAAATTACCGCTACTCAGCCCAACTGCTGCTAATGCTCCTCCTAGGGCGAGAGACCCAGTATCTCCCATAAATACTGTTGCGGGGTTGCGATTATGAACCAAAAAGCCCAAACAACCGCCACTGAGACAGGCACAAAATATCGCTAAATCGGGATCATCTAGACCTAAAATTGCGCCTAAGCCCAAAAATGCGATCGCTCCTGTCCCAGCAGCTAATCCATCCACGCCGTCAGTAAGATTCGTGGCATTACTTTCGGCAGTAAGGACAAATATTGCCAGAGGTAAAAATAACCACCCCAGAGACAAGCTTAATCCCCCTGGAAGATCAACGTTGGTGATAGCAGAGGATTTATACCAAAATAGCCAGCCAGCGAAAAGTATACCAAATATAACTTGTAAAATCAGCTTCATGGAGGGAGATATTCCCTTATTAGACTTACGCCGCAGCACTTGCCAGTCATCAATCCAGCCAATTAAGCCATAACTCAGAGTTACCAGACAAACGGCAATTAGCTCTGGAGAGCCGACTCTTCCTCCCCTGTTAAAGTTACTCCATAGCAAAGATAAAATTACCGCTGCTGGCACAAAAAAAATCCCCCCCATTGTGGGAGTTCCCGCTTTTTTCAAGTGCGCTTGAGGGCCGTCTTCCTGGACGATTTGCCCTGTCTTGAGGCTGTTGAGTATAGGGATAATCACCACTCCCAATAAAGCACTGACAAGAGCAGAAATGATTAGAGGCAAGAGTAGCAAGCCAAATTGTTGTTCTGGCCCACTACTAGAGACATATTCAACTGCGATCGCACCTAAAGTTAAAACGCATAGCAGAGAAACTAGTAAAACTTTACCTGAAGGATCGATTAATTTCTCTGTAGACAATGACTTAACATCCACAATTAAACTACGTCAAATTATTTAAGAGATTACTTGGTTAAAGCGATTGCGCTTTGCTAGAAGATAATCTGTGACTAATCATCATCATCGTCAAAATCTTCGTCGTCGCCATCCATCAATATATCTAAATCATCTTCAGTTTTAACCTTTTCTGTTTCCAAGGGTTCGCGAGGAATTAGACGATTATTTGCTTTGAGCCAATCTAAAAGAGAGGCTTCCTGTTTGAGGGGAATGACAATTGCTGGTTCATAACGAGCTTCTTGAACCAAGGCAGGGTTTTTATGTTCCATATTTAGAATTTAGAGAATTTGTTACTGTATCCAAACAATTTTATCTGCTTAAAATGAGATTAACCAACAGCAGTTGCAAATTATTTGCTCTATTATTTTGATGATCAATCTTAGATTAGTCTAGCTCATCAAATATACTCAAGACTTTGTTATCCCAATTTGCGCTAATATTTTTTTATAATTTTTGATTTTGTCAGGAGCAACAAAATCGAATTGTTAACGTCAATGGCATAATAGATATTTTGCTCGATCATTACGTATTGTTGACTACTCAAGATAACCATTAATTAATCTAATAATCTAAATGTGTGCTTATGACAGAAAGAGAAGAAAATCCTCTAGTTGAACTCTTGAAAACCCTAGTATCTGCTGGGATTCTGGCAATAGGTATTCGTGCTTGCGTTGCAGAGGCTCGTTTTATTCCATCTGAATCGATGCTTCCTACTTTGGAGATTGACGATCGTTTGATTATCGAGAAAATTAGCTATCGCTTTCGTAAACCGAAAAGAGGAGATGTCGTAGTTTTTTCTCCGACAGATACTTTGAAGGAACAAAACTATAAAGAAGCCTTTATTAAAAGAGTGATCGGCATACCTGGCGATGTTGTCAAAGTCGAAAATGGTAATGTATTTGTCAACAATCAGAAGCTAACTGAAAAATATATTCTTCATCCTCCTGAGTACGATTATCCTGCCATGAAAGTGCCTGAAGATCAGTACTTTGTATTAGGGGACAACCGTAATAATAGCTACGATTCTCACTATTGGGGATTTGTTCCTTTAGAAAATCTCATTGGTCGTGCGGCAGTTCGCTTTTGGCCTCCTGATCGATTAGGGCCTCTCGATGATCAGCCTCTCTACCCAGAAACGGAATAAATAAGTAAATAAATTTAGTCGTTTATATAAGGTTAAAACCCAGGCGCTTTAGCCATGGGATAAAAAGATACTGTGAGCGAATCAAATAAAAGTTTCGTGTCACTTAATTTTTTGCAGCTTGATAGCAAGTTTCCAAAATATGGGGGCAATCCCAAGAAATTTCAATACGTTTAATCAACTGCTCTTGTCGTTTCAAGTTGTCAGCCGTAAAATATATCCGTCCGTCCAGTTGATGTGATTCAATCTTCAAAGCCAATAAACAGTCCCAGAGAATCACCGCAGAAATTTGATATTGTTCTGAGAGACTCTCAAATCATTGATTGTTTAATATTACTTGATACGTGTTACAGGTTAAGGATATCGCTAACTAACCAGGCGGTTATGAATAGCAAGAGAATGGCGACGGATAAGTCTAGGGTTTCAGGGGCAAGTTTTTTGGATAACCAGTAGCCAATAGATACTCCGATCAGACTAGTGGCAATCAAGGCTAAAGCTGAACCAATAAAAACAATCCCAGGGGATTGAGATTCGGCACTCATCAAAAGAGTAACTACCTGGGTTTTATCTCCCATCTCGGCGAGAAAAATAGTAATAAAAGTGGAGCTAAAGACTAGCCAGAAGCTATTTTGCTGCTGGGTTTGTTTATTAGATGGTGCTGTTTGAGAGACTGTTTTTAAGGATTGGCGATCGCTAGTTTTCATTAAGTTGTTTAAGTATAAGATAATTAGTACTTCCAAAGTCTGACTAATTATTCGTTATTGTCGCAAAATTTTGTCGCGATCTTCAATGAAGACGGGCAAAGGCTACTTGCACGATAAACTAAACAATAGAACATTGATGCTTATTCTTCGTTGTCCATCCCATATTTTTCCTTGTTTTTATGCCTTTTTTCCGCCAAGACGAACAATTAGCTAAAATTGCCAACCAGATTTTACAAGCTTCTAGAGAACAATTTCCTCGCCTAACTAGAGATAAGATTGCTTTAACTTGGATTGTGTATGAAGAACCCGTCATTGTAAATACGGGAGGTGCCCTGTCTGCTCAAGAGTTTTGGCAATATGAAGTCAAAGGATTTAGCTATCGAGGAGTCGAAAGAATATATCCCGCTAGCGTCGTCAAGCTATTTTATTTGGTGGCGATACATGAATGGCTTCAGGGAGGAATGGTTACCGAGTCACTAGAATTAAATCGAGGGATTCGAGATGCCATCGTAGAATCTAGTAATGATGCTACTAGCTTGCTCGTAGATGTTTTAACCGGCACAACTAGTGGCCCTGAATTACCTGCAAAACCCTTTGAAACTTGGCAAAAACAACGCAACATTGTCAATCGTTACTTTCGTTCTTTGGGTTGGGAGGAATTGGAAAGTATTAATGTCAATCAGAAAACTTGGTGTGACGGTGCCTATGGTAGAGAGAGGGCTTTTTTAGGAGAATTAATGGAAAACCGTAATATGCTCACAACTGATGCGGTTACCAAACTGTTGCACAGTATTATCGGTGGTGTGGCAGTGTCAGCAGAGCGATCGCAAAAAATGATGCAGTTGCTTAAACGTAGCCTCAATCCCACAGATTTTATTGATAGTG
>JAAUYH010000685.1_pt1 | contig 10718 bp, 12 predicted proteins | sample 7278061 | NCBI WGS metagenome assembly JAAUYH01 (sample SAMN14350203, study PRJNA611818) | marine sediment metagenome | isolation source: surface marine sediment (0.6m) | place: French Polynesia: Moorea | collected 2018-08 | reverse complement strand
CTCGGTATTGAATTACCGACAACAACGCAATCATTCTGCTTACTTATCCCATCGCAGGCGTAGGCTAAGGAGGCTTGGCCAGTCCCTAGAAGTCTCGTTGTAGTGTTAGGGTGTAGCTCAAAAACTGGCTGACTGCGTTGTCGCCACTCAGTCTCAGTGACTAGAGCAAACCCCCTGGAGCTTCGAACTAATTGGACAGGAGTTTGTTTGGAGCGGGAGACAAGAAGGTGTGTAGGGTTAAACATGGCTGTAATCTCTTATTAACTCAACTGTTAAGAAGAATAAAAAATTTTCAGAAACTGCTGAAGGGAAGATAACCGCAATCAGCTCAGAAAAATGCCCCCACTGCCTTTCAGCTAGGGAGAAGTACATATACTCATACGGTTATCTCCCTGCTCTATCTTGTGGAGTGGCGATGGAGTTTGAATTAAGCAGTCAAGTTGTTGCAATAAAAATTTACATTGCGTTACATTTAGTTAAGTAACGTTCCAGGACAAAGGAAATTAACCCAATGCTTCTCAACACTGAAAAACCGTCTTACTCCAATGCTTTCGCCGCCGTTCCCGAGGCTGTTGAAGCGATCCGGAGTCTAACTGTAGATGATCAGCTAGGGCTGTTGTGGATCCTCTATGAAAATATGGGGGGCTTAGTGACGCCAGCAGCTCCCGGCGCCACTGAGCGGATCAGGCTAGCGGGCGGCCTTATCTATGAGGTTGCTAGCCTGTCCTACGAAGAGCAACTGCAAGTGATGCGAGACTTAGCAGCAGGTGTCAATACCCCTGTTTCCCGAGATTACGGGAAGCTGACCAGCAACAACAAGTTGGCCTTCTGGTATCAACTGGCTGAGTGGATGCGCTCTGGAGAGGTTGTTCCAGTCCCAACAGGCTATCAACTCTCAGCGCCAGCCGCCAAGGTCTTCAAAAAGATCGCAGCGCTGGGATTCAACCAACAAATTGCTGTTCTGCGCCTGATTGTTGGCAAGATGGGCATTGACTCACTAGCAGCTTAGACGACTTAGGCAAATACGTGAGATCGTCCTTCAAAATCGCAGCGAGTTTCTAGTTCAAGAGGTCTCTAATGGCCTCTTGACTTAAATTTAATGGATGTTGCTGATCTGGGAAATGAATGGGCGCCCGAAAAGGCTAAAACTAAGCTCAGCATCAGATCCAATCATTTCTGTTTTCAGCAACATCGTTTGATGAGACGCTCCTTCTGCCCAGACTCTATTAAGACTTTCACCCAGAAGCCGTCAATTTTAATGCTTGAAAGAGGGGATGATGACCATGGATAGAAATAATTCCAAAAGCCTGCAAGTTTGCCCAATTTGCAACATTTCCATCACTGAAGATGGGCAGGTTAACTTTTCTACGGGAAGTCCTGGAACCCGGGCTCGACTCTATGCTCGAGTTTGCCAGTTCGCCCAGAAACCAGGATGCATCAATCAAGATTCTGAACTTATCGGTGAACTCACCCGTGGAGATGGCTTTGAAACGGGTGAGGAATTGGTAAAGCAGATGACGTTTTCTAACACCTCCAGACAAACCAACTAGGCAAACCTGATGAAGTCGAAACTAACAGAAGGTCCGGTTGGGCTTCAGCTGCTCAAGCTCACACTTCCTCTCGTTTGGGGAGTCTTTGCTGTCATCGCCTTTAGCCTCGCCGATACTTACTTCGTCGCTCAACTGGGAACTAACGAGCTGGCGGCCATGAGCTTCACCTTTCCCGTCGTTATGGTTCTAGGCAGTGTCGCCATGGGCTTGGGGATCGGGGCTTCATCAATCATCGCCCGGGCGATCGGATCGGGCGATCGCTACCGAGTGCGGCGACTAACCACCGATAGCCTCATACTATCCCTGCTAGTGGTCGCCATCCTTGCCGGACTGGGCTTAGCTACCATCAACCCCTTGTTCACGGCCTTGGGAGCTGGCCCTGAGGCTCTCCCCTTGATTCGAGACTATATGAGCGTCTGGTATCTGGGGATAATTTTCCTGGTCGTACCCCTGGTTGGCAACAGCGCCATTCGAGCGTCAGGAAACACCATTGTTCCTAGCCTGATTATGACCGTCGCCGCTGCAGTCAATATCTTGCTGGATCCTTTACTCATTTTCGGTTGGGGCGACTTTCCCCCCCTGGGAATCAAAGGCGCGGCCCTAGCCACTGTGATTTCGCGAGCCGCCACCCTCGTCGCTTCCCTAGCATTTCTCCATTTTCGGGAGCGCCTACTTTTATTCGCGCTGCCGAAACTAAAAGAGGTTTGGCAAAGTTGGATCAGCGTTCTGTCCGTCGGCCTGCCAGCAGCGGCCACTAACCTAATTGTGCCGATCTCAGTCGGATTGCTCACCAGTTTGATGGCTCGCTACGGTCCCGAGGCAGTCGCCGGATTTGGCATTGCTTCACGGGTGGAATCGTTCGCCTTAATTGCGCCGTTAGCGCTTTCAGCCAGTATTGGTCCATTTGTTGGCCAAAACTGGGGGGCTAATCAGCGCAGTCGAGTCAATCAGGCGCTGCGTTTAAGTTTCTGGTTTTGTTTGGCTTGGGGTGGGCTGATCGCCATCATTGTCGGTGCTAATGCGTCTGGAATCGCCGCTTGGTTTGACAGTGAACCGGCAGTCGTTGCCAGCGCCGTCGCTTACTTAACGACTGTGCCGCTGAGTTATGGCGCGTTGGGGATTATTTATATTTTCAGCTCCACCTTTAATGCCCTGGGGAAGCCATTGCCATCGGTGGCGATGACGCTCTCGCGGATGTTTCTCCTTTATGTGCCGCTCGCTTATCTAGGGAGTTGGTTATTTGGACTTCAGGGCGTCTTTGTCGCAGCCTGCCTTTCGAATGTAGCAGTCGGTCTGGGGGTGTATATTTGGCACTCTCATCAGAGTAGTTTCAAAGCTGAGATTAAGTCAGCCCACTTGTCGCTCTCGCCAGGTGTCACCGTCAAATAAAGCTCGTCAAACCGCCAATTGTGTTGAGTTGACCGAGGGTTATTATCTCACCACCATTTCACCACCTCTTATGTCACGCTCAATCAATGCTCAAACTCTTAGCAGGAGCCAAGTGGGGTTTCAGGGGCTCGTCATCGCCTTGACGATTATTTGGCTTTGGACAAGCTCATTGTTATTCTTACTCTCCTGGAAAATTTCCCCGCTTCATTCAGGGCAAATCTTAATGGCGATCGGGTGGCAAACTTTTCTTTACACAGGTTTGTTCATTACTGCTCACGAAGCAATGCATGGGCTAGTTTGCCCCCGCAACCCTCAACTTAATCGTCTAATCGGCTCCGCCGCCGTCTTGCTATATGCTGTCTTTTCCTACAAAAAACTGCTCACCAAGCATTGGCTGCACCATCGCCATCCCGCCAGTCCGCTTGACCCAGATTTTCATGACGGCAGAAACAGAAGTTTTTGGGCTTGGTATGGTCACTTCCTGAAAGGATACTGGAGTTGGCCGCGAGCAGGATGCTTGCTTGCCGCTCTTAGCTTTATCAGCTATGCGCTGCATGTCTCTCTACTCAATCTCCTTTGCTTTGTCCTGCTGCCTTCACTGTTGAGTTCACTACAATTGTTTTACTTTGGCACCTTTCTACCGCATCGGGAACCTGAGGGAGGATATCGCCATCCCCATCGCACTCAAAGCAGTTCACTCCCGATTTTCTGGTCATTCATCACCTGCTATCACTTTGGCTACCATCAAGAACATCACGAACAGGTCGACGTTCCCTGGTGGCGGTTACCGGAAATTTACGCTTGCCGTCAACCAATTTTGAATTAATGCTTGCGGCTTCACTCAATTTTGTTGATCCACTTCGAGTGTCTCCATTAGTAACAGTACTCTAAGCAACACTTCACCAAATTCCAAAAAACAGCCCATTTTTTGAGTCGCTTAGACAAGTGGTTTCGACGACATTATCCCCTTGCTTAGCTCATAAGAGAGTAGTTACTCTATCAATCCCTTGGGAAACCCCTAATCAACGCTGTGGCTATCATGATTATTTCTGCGTTTAGAGCTACATAACTATACAGCTTAATCCGTCAATATCTTAGTAATAAATATTTGCAAAATATTAAATTTTTATTACAATATAGATGTAGTGAATTCATAAATGCCTGCCATGTTGATTCCTATTCCAGCGCCTCTTGAAGCTAAGTCAAGTGTCTATGACTTGAAAGAACGTCTCGACTGGGGCGAGCCCGCTTTAACCATCATTGACGTCAGAAATAGAGATGCTTTCAATGCAAGCCGTATCATGGGAGCAATTTCTATTCCCTTGAATCAACTAGCTCAAAAAGCTTCCGCAAGTCTCGAATTAGTTCGGGATATTTATGTTTACGGTTCTAGTGACCAAGAAACAGCTTCTGCAGTTGCTTCTCTCAAGGAAGTAGGCTTTCAGAACATAGCGGAACTCCAAGGTGGACTAATAGCTTGGAAGGTGGCCGGTTTTCCAGTTGAAGGGAATACTGCTGTTACTGCATAGCTGATAGGTTCTATTGACACCTTATCATTCATTAATCCCTCAAACCATTAGAGCTTAAAAAGATAGTCCATATTATGTTTAACCCCTCCTATTATCCTCTCTTGGATAAGGAGGGGTAACATATGCTTAAACATAGCCTTAAGCATCTTTTTTCTGCAAATGAATTGAAGAGTGAAGATTTATGGTGTTCACAATCTTAATTTTAATGTTCGTTACCCGAATAGCGAATTTATCTAGAAAAAATTAAAAAATATTGTCAGTAAGTAATGAGATAGAAATGGTGCGAAAAGACATCCATCAATCAGAACATTATAGATGTAGCGAGGTAATGATGGTCGCACTATCCAGAGATAGAATAATGTTACGCTTGTCGCAACTATTGCCTCAATTTTAAAGGGAATTAAGTCTGTTTTCCATCCCCAAACGAGTAAGCCTAAAAGTAAATTTAGAATCGACAGGAAAATTTTCATCCTCTCAATTCCAATGAAGAGAGGAAAATCATATGAAATTAGAGCAGCCCAGAAACAGAGGAAAGCTGGCTGAAAATTTTTGGGTAAGCCAGTAAAAAATTGAAAGGTTAAAGGGAGTGAAGCAATGCCTGCCGCCACCCAAACACCAGGAAAAATAAATAGTTCTAAAAAACGACTATAGATCCACTTTATTTTGGAGTTTTGACTAAATGCAATTTTCCGCTATATGTCATAGCACTACAAAGACACAAAACACTACAGACAGCGTATTTTTTAAATTGGTCAAAACTCCAGTTTATCGGAGTTTTTTGGAATTTAGAAAACCCAATCATAGGAGAGGTTCTTAATCCAAACTTTCAACTGAATAACAATCAAAAATTCTAGCTAGATTTGGGATGAAAAGTCTCATTAAATGGGCAATCTTGAAGGAATAAAATTCCTTCAAGATTGCTCTTTCATAAGTTAAATTCAGATATTAGGGAGGCAGTATTGACACGCATTGAGTAGATTTAGAACTTGAAATTGCTCGCGAGGGTCTCTCGCTCATGGGGAAGTTTATCGGCTATCTGTGTCTCTAGATTTAATGAATCAACAAAGACATAAAGGTTAGGAATCATCTGTCCCTTGCGTTCAAAGCGAACCATTTTGGTTTGCTTGATATCATAGTCCTTAGCTAGGTTATCTAGAGAAAGATACAGATCCTGACCAGAGGAATCTCCTTTGATTTCCCGATTGGGGTTATAGAAGCGGCCATAGTTAGGTTCTACAACGACCATATCTGAAGTGAGAACAGGCTTGATAAAGTAATCCTGATTAACCTCACTGCTTTGAGCCAGCGCATCATAATTGAGTCCAATGAAAGCCAGGACTGTTAGAACAAGTGATGAGACAAAAAATGGCGCAATAAATCTTCTGAGCATGGATAAGTCTCCTTACAATTAAGCCTAACTTTTGGGCTGTTTGATTCTGGTCAAGATGCCCCCAAGACTCATGGAAATAGTGAGGTCTACGACTAGAATTAACTCACTCCTGAACCCGCTTCCGTTGCGTTGTCTGATGCAGACGTTTGGTAAGACTTCTCCAGAGATTGGCGTTGTGATTCTTGCCTGGAGAGAGCTTGCTTCTGGAGCCATTGGGCGGCTAAAGCATCTATAGAGAATGAACCCGCGCCGTTGATGGTGAAGAAGAGAAAGCAGGCTGCATAGATGGCTGAAAGCTCCAAATAAGGAACGCTAAAGCCAGCTACGAGAATGTGGTGGTACATTGCCACTCCCATCGTCGCTAACAATCCTAAGGCGGCGGGTCGAGTTAACAGACCAACAGCGACCAGAGGAGCGCCGATTAATTCGGTAAAAGCGGCGACATAACTGAGGAAAATAGGAAAAGGCAACCCGATGTATTCCACATATGCTTGGGCGAAGCTTTCGATGTTGCCTAACTTATCTAAGCCGTTGTGAACCATTACGACACCTACGACGACCCTTAGTACTGTCCAGGCGATCTGAAACTGTGTATTGGTCTTTAAATTGGGCTTGAGTATTGTTGTGAGAGGAGTAATTCGTTGCATGAGATTCCTTTCAAGAATGTGTCCAAGTCTTCTAAGACAGTGATTGAGTATCCATTAATTCAATAAGGGCCAATTCTGAGAACTGACCTCACTTGACGGTGCAATTCAGCCAATACCTACTCCTTCTTTCCGGAGTTTTACCTAACCAGGAAGGTCTTTGCGCCGAATTGACTCTCTAGCTCTAGATGCAGAAGATTCTTTGAGACTTAAATCTGAGAGAAGCATTAACTCATGTAAATAGTGTAACGAAAAATCAAGTTTATTTTCAAGGAAGAATTAAAGTTTGATGGTTGTACAGAAAAGCGAAGGACTTGAATAAGAAGGAAGCCTGCAAAAAATCAACCGCTCTGCAATGAAAGGGCTGAGCAGTTGATTTTGAAGAGCCTGATAGCAAGGGTTGACAGAATCCCTTAATTTGCAAATATCTCTTCCAGCAGAATTCGCGTTCTTGTCAGCTTCGCATTATCCAGGCCGCGACAGCAGCGCTCCGTCACAATGATTGGCGCAAAGTCTGGAGCTTCGAGAACAACCCTGTCTGCAATCATGTTTAAGCCGTCAGACACATAACCAAGACAATCCAAGGTCTTCTCCAAATCCACCCGATCTGCACAATAAATGATGAGGGCTCGATCTCTCAGCACTACAAAGTGTTGGGACAACAATAGTCGGGCGAATTCGCTTAACTCTGCCAAATACACGGAAAATTCGTTTATGGCTTTGTGATTCATTCAACAAGACCCATTCGATTCAAGTCAATATCCAAGGCTCGCCGACATTATGTTAACTTATGTAAATGATTTTCATATACTTGTGGGGAAAATAATGAAGCTACAAAATTTGCTCTTACCCCTGGGTGTTGTTGCGATTGCAGCCCTTGCATTTAGCGCCTATAAAGTCGCCTTCGCCCCTTTGCCTGAGGGGTTTCCATCCCCAACGGCAAACGGCGAAATAGAGGTTAAACGATATCCGGCGTATCGCGCCGCTACTGTTCGTCGGACCGGAGAATTGTCTCAAGCAGCAAATCGGGCATTTAGCCCTCTTTTTCGACACATTAGCGCCAACGACGTTTCCATGACGGCACCTGTGGAAATACGCTATCCACTCTCGACCCTGGAGGCCAAGCAAGGTGCTTCACCGGATGATGGCGAAGCCTATGTTTCTTTCCTATACAGGACCACAGATATTTATCCTGAGCAAGTGGCTCAGGGTATTCAAGTCGAGGATATGGCGCCTATGACGGTTGTCAGTCTTGGATACAGAGGAGGCTATAGTTTTCAGAGCTATGAACAAGGTCTTCAACGTCTCAAAGTCTGGCTTGGGAAGCGCCAAGAGTACCAGGTTGTGAGTCCGCCTCGTCGCCTTTTCTACGATGGTCCCTACATTCCTGACCCACTCAAACGCAGTGAAATTCAGATCCCGATACAGCAAGTGGATGAATAGGATAGGTTAGACTTCTATTCACTCAACTTGAAGATGTTAAGAATTAGATATGGTGATAATTCATTCACCCGTCGGTAAAACCTTGCGATCGCAGAATCTCGTCCAGGTTAACCTCTGTTTCCAACAGAAAGTAATGATTTAGCCTTCCTCTTTGCCTGCCTCGATACTGTCGCTGATGTTCATCGGTAATTCAGATGAGACGACCGAGCAGAAGATTGACGCAGTGGTAGACAATCGCAGGATACCAGTCCCAACCGTCAAATAGAAGTTCTGAGGGGAGTCAAATAGACTTATCCCCCTCAGAATTTGCTAGCGAACAAAGTTTAATAATTCTTGCGGTGACGCGAGTAGATCAACCGCCACAAAGGAAATCTTGTTCTCAGAATTGAGCAAGAATGTCCAAGCAACATTGATCCAAACCCCGGCGCTAAACCAAGATGTTCTCACCTGACCAGTCACTCTAATTTGAGCGTATCCCTCTTCTTCGGCAGGTTCAGAAATACCTCGCTTTGGCATGAGCTTGAGATCCTGGCCCTCCTCTTGAAAGAACTTAAGTAGATTGTCTTTACCAACCACAGGGTTCTGAAATGGCGGTTGCAGCACTCCGTCAGGTGCAAATAGCTCAATCAGGGCGTCAAAACTATTCGCGCCCAAATAGTTCATGTAGCTCAGCACCGTTTGATTGGTAACACCTTCGATGCAGACTTGGGGTTGATGCGACTTCTCGTTAGGATGAGCCGCTCGTTCAGCGATGCACTGAGAACTACTTAATTGAATTGAATCGAATCCTGTATCCACGGCTCTAACTCTCTTGTTGTCACTGTTGTCTAAACAGGAAGCTTGGAAAAACTTGTGATGAGGCCAAGGTAAGAGCGTCAACGACTATCGTATATCAGAATGAACGCCTTCCCGTTGCTGAGAACTAATGGCGCTGATTGTGTCGTAAGCAGCCTCCCAATCAGTTCGAGGTTAGGCTGCTTCACTACATCTCAGGCCAACAAACCCAGACGCTTGCCGTTGTCACGAGCCAAGCGGATCAGATTTTGTCGCTGGGTGCGCTCAATCCCAACTGAATTGCAAAAGCGGGTAATAGCTTTGGAATGAAGTGCAATCAACTTACCCCTTAGCTGAATGAACTCGGGCTTTCCAATCAAGTTGCGAGTCAGGATCACGATGGGTGCAAACATGAGTACCTTCCTTATCTGAGGCTTGTTGTTTCTTGCTTGGAACCTCATGTAAATAATCGTAACGAGAAAGTTTAGAAATGTAAACTTATCTTGCAATTATTTTTTCTGCATGCATCCAGCCTCATCAATACGCGGAAAATCCTCCCCAGTCGCTTGGAGGGAATGCCTAGAAAGCCCCAGAAGGACACCGATTAAATGGTTGAGGCTCTTCTCTTCCGGATTGATTCAGATCCTTGGAAGTTTTTACTGCCTGGAACAGAACAATAAAGTTAGCCTCGTTGAGCAGCGAAGATGAATACTTACGCTATTCAAATAGATAAGTCAAGTTTATTTGACTATTTGTAACATTTTGGCTACATTAGTTTACATAAACGAACAAAGGGATTTTGCCGCCATGTTTGCCTGTCCTATATATCGTTCCATCACTGCCGCCTTGGACGGAAAGCAGACGAATATTCAAAAGCAGACGAATATTCAAGGGAAAACAGCGTTGATCACCGGCGCATCTCGGGGGATCGGACGGGCGATCGCCCTTGAATTTGCTCGCCAAGGAGCCGCCCGTCTAATTCTGTTGTCCCGCAATCCGCAACGCCTCGACAAGGTTGCGAAAGAAATCAAGGCGTTAAACGAGTCCATTGAGGCAATTCCGCTGGCGGTGAATTTGACTCAGACTGCAACGATTAGCAGTTCAGTTGCTAGAGCATGGCAAGATCACGGCCCCATTCACATATTGGTTAACAATGCAGGGGTGGCTCATCAGGTGAATTTTCTCAATTCCCGACTCCAAGACATTGAGGAAGAGGTCAATGTCAATCTTTTGGGCATGTACGCCATTACCCGTCAAATTGCCCAACGCATGGCGGCGCGACAGGAAGGAATCATCGTCAATGTTTCCAGCTTGATGGGCAAGCTGCCCGCCCCCAGCATGGCGACCTATTCCGCTACGAAGTCCGCCATTTTGGGATTTTCACAAGCGTTACGCGCGGAGTTGGCGGCTTACGGCGTTCGAGTGGTTTCTTTGTTGCCTTCTCTGACTGAGACCGATATGGTGCAAGACATGCACTCGTTCGGATTAGTCCTATCCGCTCAACCCGAGCAGGTAGCGAAAGCCTTAGTTAGGGGGCTAAACAATAATTCAAAAGAGATTCTCGTGGGTTGGCAAAGTAAGGCTGCCTCACTTTTCAATCGGCTTGCCCCTGGATTAATGGAGAAGGTGATTTTGCTCTCTGCCGCCCTCTCAGGTTCACCACAAAGATCGTTTCCCAACACTCCCGAAGCTGCGTAAGCCTCGCAATGGCGCCTTTAGTTCTACTGATCGGCAGGTGCTTGCTCCCTTTTGGCGTCCCGTCGCATTTTCCCAGAACCTCAAGCATTGATGCTCTGCCATTGGAATGCTGAGAAAGCTAAATCAAGCTCCATTAACTGCTTTGCGGTTGATGGAGCCTGGTTTTAGGTAAAGTTTTCGACCAGAGCAAACAACAGAACGCCATTCCCCAACCCAGTCCAACCCGCGATCAAAAGCTGAGTTGCCGATATCAAGAGAGCGCCAAATAAAAGCGCATGGATAGCGCCTGTCGCCACAGTGT
>JAAUYH010164475.1_pt1 | contig 10719 bp, 12 predicted proteins | sample 7278061 | NCBI WGS metagenome assembly JAAUYH01 (sample SAMN14350203, study PRJNA611818) | marine sediment metagenome | isolation source: surface marine sediment (0.6m) | place: French Polynesia: Moorea | collected 2018-08 | reverse complement strand
TGTACAAAAAATGCATCAAGCAAGAGTGGGGTATCGGTGACTTTCCTGCACTGTAACTATTATCGATAATTTTCGAATGAGTCCAGCGCAGTCAGATTTCCGCCATTTAGAATGAGCAATCCTCAAAAGCGTTGATTTTGCTCGTTAGCAATTTGCTCCTGCGGAACTGCTGCGCTTGTACTTCTTTTACGGTCCTTCTCTGTAAAATGAGGCTTCAATTACGATATTGGTCCTTTTGAGCACTCTGAAGAAGGCTTGCTGCTCACCTCCTTTTTGTAGTTCATAAGCCATTAGATGAAGGCTCTGATTGAGTTCAAGTTCTGCTTTGGACCAAACTCGAACGGATTCCAACATTTCTTTACGATCGGACAAGTAGTTCAGCCACAGAAGTATTTTCCTAACCTCAGTTTGAGTCAAGAGAAAGACTCAAAACTTTGCTCTACAAAGCTTTAAGGAAAATAAGCACAACAAAAAAATATCAATAAGCGTTAATAATAAGAAAATTCTTAATTGCAGAACTTACTTAAGAAAATCTGGAGCCATGGCTTAAGTGCAAGTCATCTAGAATCAGTACTTCCAGCGATTTTTCATCCCGAACTAATGCGCCCACCTTCTCCAGCTTTGCGCACCCAGTATGAATGGATTTTCATTCATATAAGTGGGCATATGTCAATCTATGTTAATATATTGATAAATAGAAGTTGATACTCAACTTTATGCCTTCCTTCAAGTGGGCTGGAGGGTGTGTAAACGAAAGAATATGAAGATGCTTCACTTGCTTGCATCCGGAGTAATTTAGCAAAATAGCAAAGTCATCTTAGTATTTGTTGCTGCCTCGCAATGACAAGGTTGAGTAAGTTTGCCTGAAGACAATTTCTCCGGCGCGCCTACTGATTATAATTTTGTCTCTGAGAGAGCTATATTATGTTACCCGAACTTCCCGATTTTTCATTGAGTTACGAGCAGCAGTTCGATCTGCAGAAATACAAGCAGCTAATTAAGGATATCTCTCGTCCTGATTTGGAAGAACTGATGATTCAGGTAATGCGGCTTCAAATGGCGCATGAAAATCTAGCTAAAGGCATGATTAAAAATTGTGTAAGCACAAATCATTAATCTTGGAATACCTTGAAAGTTTGATTTTCAAAGAGAGCGTTAAGTGGTAAACATCCCAAAAGGCCAACATTAGCCCTAGTTGAGGAATGCGTCTAGAGCTAACGTAAAATGCCTAATAAAAAGCTGCTTGCTTCTGTATAAGTAGATCTAGGCTCCCTCAAGACGGAAAAGGCTCATTTAGGGGCCTCTAAAACTTATTCAGCTGTAACCAACTCCGTACTGCCCCGGGTGAAGCGACGGGTTAGAGTGTTGAATAGCATTTGCCCAATCGCCTTAACCAGGTTGCCTTCTAGCTCATTAAACATAGCCATGTTCATGCCAAAGGCGGCATTGGCTTCATCAACAATCCGATCAGCAGTGGCTTCGTCAACTGGCAGACCGTCCATGGTTTGACGGTACATATCCTTAAACGCCTTTTCGTCAGCAATAGCGTCAAACTCATAAAACGCCGTCCCTTCTCCATTAGCCAGGTTCATCCCTCTTTGGGTAATGCCCTTAAGGATTTGACCGCCAGACAAATCTCCCAGGTAACGGGTATAGGAGTGAGCTACCAATAACTCAGGCTCTGTATTGGCGATCTCATGAATTCGCTTCACATAAGCCTGAGCCGCAGGAGAAGGCGCCACCTGCTCCTGCCAATCGGCGCCGTAATAGTAGTGGAGATCCTTCTCCAAGCTTTCTTTGCGGTCCAACTCAGAAAAATAGATTTTGGAAATAACGGGATGGTCATGGAGACGCACCATCTCTTCTTCCATCGCCGAATAGACGAAATAGAGATTAGAAACCAATTTTCGGTAAGAGGTTTTCTCAACGACACCCTTTAAGAAACATTTCACAAATCCCACATTTTCTGCCATTGTGTGGGCTTTCTTTGTGCCCTCACGCAGTTTAGACGCCAGATGGCTGCTCATGCTAAATATCCCAAAGCTATAAAATGGACTACTGTCTACTGATCCTACAAAAGGATATAAACCTACCTGAATCGTTAGGTTAATCTGATTTGATACACGTTTTCATTAAAATTTCTTACGATAATTCACTTTGATCATACCTCGGAGATCTCTATGGAGCTTGTGGGGTAAGGTGTTCGATGACTTTGGCAAGAGTCGATGGAGGTTTGGATCTTTGTTATTCGTGACTAAACATTCGTCATTTGTCCCTTTTCATTTGTCACTAGTTGTTAGTTATTTGTTCCATTAACTTCGATGATTCGTAGCTAATGTCAAACGAGTCGGTTCTAAATAGCTCTATGTCTAAAGCTATTTCATTGTTGAATAGTCCCCTTCGCTATAGTTTGCACAATCTGCGAGAAGAGCAAAGCTCTACACTCCCTGACCCCTTCTTCCAAACTTGGGAAAAGGGGCGCCTGGTTTACTCCCCTCTCCCAAACTTGGGAGAGGGGTTGGGGGAGAGGGCCTTACAGCAATCCAATCGCGTGGAGGGGCCCCCGTCCTAGCCAGAGTTCTATCAAAACTGCAATCAGTCCTAACATGGCTAAACGACCATTCCAAACTTCGGCGGATGGGGTCAACCCCCAGGCCCAGCGTTCTTGGGGGTAAAGTTTGACGTTCTCTTGCGGCCGAACGGTATCGGAGAAGAGGACGGGGTCTTGATGGAGCGCTTGCACCACCAAATCCGCCAGCGCTTTGATAAAGGTGGGGTCGGTATCTGGGGCGGGGACTCGGGCGAAGGTTTCAATACCCGCTTCTTCAGCAATTTCTCGGTATTCCATATCGATTTCCTCCAAGGTTTCGATATGTTCTGAAACGAAGCTGATAGGAACCACCACTAATTCTTTAACGCCGCTCTCGGCCAGGTCTTCAATCGCCTCATCGGTATAGGGTTGTAACCATTCCACGGGGCCAACGCGGCTTTGATAAGCCAGTGTGTAGGAATTAGGCCGATTCAACTGCTTCATGATTAAAGCGGCGCAATCTTCAATTTCCCGTTGGTAGGGATCGCCCGCCTCTTCCACGTAGCTGACAGGCACCCCATGGGCGCTAAAGAACACATGCGCCTGACCGGGATCAGACACCTGATCGATTTTTTGTCCGAGCAAATTGGCCATGGACTGCAAATAACCTGGGCGATCGTACCAAGAGGGGACAACGGTGTACTTGATTTTTTGCAGTTCTGGATCAGCTTGCCAGAGGCGCTCAAGCAGTCGGAAACTGGAACCGCTAGTGCTAATTGAAAATTGGGGATAGAGGGGCAGAATGACGAGTTCTTCAATATTGTCTTGCTTGATTTGAGCAATGGCCTCTTCGGTGAAGGGGTGCCAGTAGCGCATACCAATGTAGACATTGATTTGATGTCCATCCTGTTTCAGCTGTTCCCGAAGCGCCTGGGCCTGGGCTTCCGTGATGCGGCGTAGGGGAGAACCGCCGCCAATTTTCTTATAGTTTTCCTGAGATTTTTTAGCGCGTAGGGTAGAGATCAACCAAGCTAGTGGAGCTTGTAGGAGGGGCGACGGTAGCCGAATAATTTCTGGATCGGCGAACAAATTATACAAAAATGGCCGGACATCTTTTAATTTGTCTGGTCCGCCCAGATTGAGCAATAAAACCCCGACTCGCCCCATGTCAATCCTCGCTTCCTTATGTATTCTCAATTTTGTCACTAATTTTAACAATACAACCCTTTGGTAGGCAGATTAATGTTGTGAAGCGGTTCTGTCCCATAAGCTTCCAATGCCTCGCTGAAGTAAGCTCAAAAATTGCTATCCCTTCTATTGTGGTTTGGTCTTGGGAAAAAGTGGAACAATGCCCTTTGTCAGCGCCTCTCCTGATGTTCTGCAACCTCAAAACGAGGTGATGAATAGCTCAAAATCCCTCTTGTTAAGGTTTTTGCAGTTTAGGGTTGGCATGCCATCTTTGCGCATTTTGGGAATGCTCTAGCCACTAGAAGAATATACCTCAGCCAAGCTTAACCCTTTGGCCAAGTCCTAAACCTTAGTCACGCTTGATCGCAATATCTACCAAGGAGAGAAATTAGGAGTTTTAGCATCCGATTTGATTGACATAGTCAACCGTGCAATCCTTTCATTAGGGGAGCGACCTATTAAGATTGGCGACGCCAGATTAGATCTGTAATTGGAATGTGCTTCTAATAATCAATTTTCAGGAGTAAGTTAGCAATGAATCCTGGTGTAATCGCAGCTATCGCCTACGGAGTGCTTGCCATCATGGGAGGTATTTGGGGCTATGTCCAAGCGCAAAGTAAGATTTCACTAATAGCTGGAGGCGGTTGTGGCATGCTGTTATTAATCAGTGCGCTCTTACAATCGCAAGGACAAACCTGGGGACTTTCGGCTTCCGTAGTGGTTACGCTCATCTTATTAGTGGCGTTTACAATGCGCTTGATTAAGACGCGGAAGTTTATGCCTGCTGGCTTGATGTTGATTCTTGGAATTCCCGCATTGATGATGATGATTAGCCAACTGATTTAATTTAGAGGTTGACTCTGAACTCCCCCAGTGATTTCAACCAAGACTACATTGGTTTGGTAATCTAGCTGCTTGAGACGGTATTCCATGCTGTGAACTGTCTCGATAAGATCTTATGCGTAGGAGGCTTTAATCTTTTGGCGCAAGCTGCGGATATGCACTTTGAAGCATATTTTTCTGCTGCGATTCTAATGACCAAGTATACTCAATCCTGAGGCTGCGACTTAAGACGCGGCATCGATTTCTAAATAACAATTCTAGTGGGCTATATTCTGTCGAGGTGAGATAGATGGGGGCTGACCCATCTATCTTTCCAAAACGCTTTATATGGAGAGATTTCAAACAATTTTTAATTGTCTGTTAGTTTTTCTAATATCTCCTGGATATGTTCAGCATCAGATTTTGCTACAAAATAATTTGGATTACCTGGAAGAAGGCGAATAGAAGTATTGAATGTATCTAGAACCATCGGCGCTAGCTTTATCCGATCTTGAGAAATCTTGCTAAGTTCTATCGCTTTTGCTAGCTCTTGTTCAAGTTCACTGATGCGCTGTTGATTAGCAGCTAGGTTCTCAGTCAACTCAATAGTGTGTGATTGCGCATCTCTTTGAGATTGCTGGTATAGTTCATCTTTCTCTTTGACCATTTGATTGATCAGAGTGATCGATTTCAAAGCTTTTGCTAGCTCTTGCTCAAGTTCATTGATGCGCTGCTCCTTAGCAGTTAGGTTTTGGGTCAGCCCGATGGAGTGAGATTGCTGATTTAGTTCATCCTCTTTCACTTTTTGGGTGATCTGGGTGATCGATTCCAACGCTTTTGCTAACTCTTGCTCAAGTTCATTGATACGTTTTTCTTTGGTACTTAAGTTTTGAGTCAGTTTGATGGTGTGAGACTGAACATCTTTTTGAGATTGCTGATATAAGTCATCTTTGACCGCCGACCTTTGGTCTAGTTTGGCGGACTCGAAAGCCTTTGCGAGTTTTTGTTTAGTTATCCAAGACGATATAACAAGGCCGATCAAGAGACCTATTAAGAAGGCTGCTGCGACGTAATGGGATGAAAAGAGAGCGATGATTCCAATGACTGCGATAACCAAAGCCCCATAGCGAGGATAATTCATGAGTTTGCGATCTATCACGAGGCAGTTGATCTGATGATACTGCAGCAGAGTGAAGGTGCTCTGTCATGCAACATACTCTTTAGATTCTTGTCAAGTTTTAGTGATTCGCTGGTAAGTCGATTTAAACTTGCCTAGGATAGAAATTAGTATTCGAAGAATAAGCAGGTTTGAATGTCAGTATGCCTGCTCATTACACACCCGAAAGTCAGAAATGCAAAGGCTACTGTGGAACCCCCTTGCAATTTTTCTTCATGTCTAACCTAAATCTTTGATAAATCACAACCAGGCTGAAATCTACACAAGCAGGTGTGCATACACTCCAAAGGCAGCGGAAGGCTAACAAGGGGATTGAACTAACTACTATTTCCCCTTGATATTGCTTGTCCGCTGCAACATCTGAAACAGTCTTGTGAGTCATGAACGCAACCGTGAAATATCTTCGCTATTTCTTCATTGGCATTGTTATTGTGGTGATTATTGCTTTTTTCTCAGGGCGGCAATTGATAGCAGCGTCATGGATGGACTTTGTATGGTCTTGTTTAGGAGTAGTTGCGATCTCGACAGCCGTACTTTGTTGGTTTAGGGAGCAAAAAACCATACAAGCTTACATTACGGAACTTAATCATCATCAAGTGTCGCAAGAGTCTCGCAATCGAAGACTTGAGAAGTTGTTGGCTCAATCAAAGGAAATATTGGCGGAGCAGGGGAAGTACAATCAGACTCTTGAGCAATCATTATCAAAATCTAAGAAGAAATTGGCGGAACAGGAAGAGTACAGTCAAAATCTTGAGCAATGCCGACGCAATCTAGATGACGCACAAGTTGGACTCAATTTTGCCCTAACCGCTCTGGTTTCCTACAAAATGGCGAGTCGACCCATCCCGGGGAATCATCAAGGAGACTACTTCGTCGAGAAGGTTAGCATGGAAAGGATAAATGAGATATCGACAAGGTTTCTTAGCTGTTGGCTTCGAGTTCTTCAGGATAAGGATAATGAAAACAGCAAAGAAATTAGAGAAGTGTTAGATCGAAGAAATACTTCGACACTTGACCTTTCTACTTTTGAAACAGCTATTTACGACTTGATCAGTTTTGAGAAGGCTGAAACCTCTTGATTCATCGTGTCGCTCTGACAGAAATTATATTTGTTGAGCCTAACTGTGCGATCGCAAGCATGAGAGGATGTCACCCATGCCCAACAGAAACTCAATACACGACATCATCTTTCAAGGAAATGATACTTCACTGAGGCTTAACCCAAAAGAAACTAATTTTCAGCCGGGAAGTGTTGTTGGACATTACAGAGTTTGTTGCGAAATCGATTGGACGTTGGCGATCGCAGCGTAGCGCCCATCATTTAACGTTTGGTCACTTTGAAGCGGTTGAGTCTGAGATCGAAATTGTTTCCCTGTCGACAGATGACCCAGCGGTAATTGATCTCTGTAAGAGCCATAATATTGATCCTGGGTTGGTGGTGTCTCCATTTCGGGTCAGTTGGGATGGGCAATCAGATTGGAATGAGGATGAGGTCCTTAAAGGGTCTAATGTCTTGGCGCCCGTTCCTGATCCTGATCAGGCCAGGCGAGGTAAGCTCTTGCGCGATCAAGGCTATGCTGAAACGATGGCGGCGGCGGGCGATTATACCATAACAGAAGATGGCACCTTTGTGCTGGTGACGGGCTACGATCGCGCCGCTGCTGAAGAAAAAATCTGGTTTGTCAATCCTAATGTTCGTTGTCGGGTGTCCTTAATAAAAACCAGTGCAGTGTCAGGAGTCGTTACCGCCTCCTTTTCCTCAGAAATCCGACAGGGAGTCAAAAGTGAGCAATGATTTAGTTACCCTGGCGCGTTGGATGTCTGGGGATTTTAGTAACTATAAGCAGGCGTATGACAATCCTAAAGATTACGCCCATATCCACGTTTTCTTTCGCCCCCTACCGGTCGAGTTTTTTTCCGGCATTGGACTGTATTCAGAACAGGTTTATGATTACGATTTGTGGAGTCCTTATCGACAAGGCGTGCATCGCTTAGTTGATCAGGGGGATCATGTTTATATCGAAAACTATGGCTTAAAAAATCCCATGCTCTACGCCGGTTCGGCGCGTGACCTCAATATCCTCAAAACCATTACCCCAGATTGTATTGAGCGCCGATATAACTGCTCGATGATCTTTACCCGAGAAGAGGCTCGATTTAAAGGCGGTGTAGAACCTGGAAACCGTTGCTTGATTGAGAAAAATGGTTGTCAGACCTATCTAGATAGTCAGGTTGAAATTACGGAAACCACCTGGGTGAGTCTGGATAGAGGCATGGATGTTAATACGCATAAACAAGTTTGGGGCGGGTCCTTTGGTCCCTTGCGCTTTGAAAAACGGGAGAGTTTTGCTCATGAAGTCCCAGATATCATATGATGTTCCTCTTTCCTGTCCTGAATCCGTTGAAAGTAAAATGCTGCCCCCAGAAGCGCAGAAAAAAATGCAATGCTGGATTCGGAGTCGTCATTTAATCTGTTCAGGAAATTTCTTTGTCTTCGAAACCGTAGATTATGGTGCGGTGGAGCGATTTACAGACTGTGTCAAGACGTTTGGCGGCACAGTCATTTCAGTTGACCCGATTGACAAGATTTGGATGGGGGATCACCGTCAGGTGGTTTTATATCAAGCTAAAGCCAGTTTGCATACCCCTAACCATAACTTGAAGCAATATTGGGTTAAGTACGGTAGTTTCCGCACCCGATTTGATCGACGCAGTTGACCCTATTGGTAACTCGGAGGGTAAGACGGGGCCTTGGGAGGATAGTGTCTCTCGCTTAACTGGACGCCCCTAGTCCGCTATGGAACCGGGTTTGTACAATTTATTTTCAAGGTTTCTATGGCTATGAATCCTGGTGTAATTGCGGCTATCGCCTACGGCTCCCTTTCCATGGTGGGCGGTATTATGGGTTACATCCAAGCGCAAAGTAAGATTTCTTTGATTTCAGGGATGGGATGCGGCCTACTGTTACTGATCAGCGCTTTCTTTCAATTCCAGGGTCAGACTTGGGGCCTTATTGTCTCTGTGGCGGTTACGATTGTGTTGCTGCTAGCGTTTACGATGCGATTGATTAAGACGCGTAAGTTTATGCCTGCCGGGTTAATGTTGATTCTGGGAATTCCCGCCTTAATGGTCATGATCAGGCAAATGATTTAATCCAGGGGGGGATCCTGAATTCCCACTGATGGGATTCCTCTAGACGACATTAGTTTGGTAATCCGGCTGATTGAGACGGTATCCCATGCTATGAACGGTTTCGATCAGATCTTCGAAGGCGCCTGCGGCTTTAAGCTTCTGGCGCAGACTGCGGATATGGACTTTGACCGCGTGTTCTTCTGGGGGTGATTCTAATGACCAAACATGTTCAATCATGACGCTGCGACTAAGCACGCGGCGTCCATTCCGCAATAGCAATTCTAAGAGGCCGAACTCTTTCGGCGTGAGATGGATGGGGGTTTGCCCATAGCTCACTTCGTAGGTGCTGGGGTTGAGGCGGAGGTCTCCCCATTCCAGAATTGGCGATGAGATGACGCTGCCTCGGCGCAGCAGAGCTCGAATGCGGGCAAATAGCTTTTGTAGATCGACGGGTTTGACGACATAGTCGTCGGCTCCCACATCTAACCCGTTGATTTCATCGCTGAGGGTGTCACAGGCGGTGAGCATCAAAATCGGCAGCTTGTAGTTGTGCGATCGCAATCGATGGCAAAGGCTGACGCCGTCTAATTCCGGCAGCATCACATCCAGCAATAGCAAATCATAATTCAGCGCTTTTACCTGGCTCCACCCTGCTTCCCCATCATGCACCACATCCACCACATATCTTTGGTCGGTTAGGGCTTCCGCTAACGTTTCCGCCAACCGCACATCATCTTCAACCAAGAGAATCCTCATAGCCTAGAGGTAAAAACACAACGATTCAGCGTGGGTCAAAGATTGAGTTAGCTCTCTGTTTCCACTCACTTTCTATAACTTTGTGCGAATGGCCCACCCCTCTCTAATTTTACGAGAAGTTGCCCCCTAAATTTTGTCCATACTGGAAACGGAAACCTTTATCAACCATAGGTTACGACCAATTGTTAAAAATAAATGTGACAGAACCTCAAGAAATATTGATTTGGCCGATTCTTTCCGATTTCTTTACCGTTCTCTCACCAGTTTCCTTACCCTTAGTGTGCGATTCTTGAGTCGCGACGGGGGTGAACTTAGATTCTTCTGACTTCTTCCCCATCATCATCTTTCAAGCAAACGATACTTCACCAAGTCTTAACCCAAAAGAAACTAAGTCTCAATCTGGAAACATTGTTAAGCATTTATACTTATTCGAGGAGGTTGCTTTACCTAACAGGTGGTTCTTGGAGAAATACTTTCTAGAAGTTTGAGTTTGGCCTTCTTTTGAGAATGAGTAGCGTTTGTTTGAAGGTGATTATGCTTATGGGTGGTTGTTTTAATTCCTTTTGACTAATTAATAAATGGTCTTTTGAGGAAATTCTCAACCTTGGTGGTGGGATTTCATTTTAGGGGCCGATGTAGATCACTCATAAGAGCTATTCTCAATGACTGGACTTCTGCGTAAGCCTGAGTCCCACAATGGTTTTAACAAGATATTTCATGAGCGCTTCCGTTGATATTGCCACCCTCACCCCCCAAAAGAAGTTGCAATCCGCTAAAAAAAGGCTGCAATCTTGGATTCGCAGTCGTCATGTCATTAGTTCGGGGAACTTTTTTGTATTTGAAACCGTTGATTATTCAGCCCTTGAACGATTTAAGGACTGTATTGCGGTGCTAGGCGGGGCTGTTATTTCTGTGGACCTAATTGGCAAGATTTGGATGGGCGATCATCGCCAGGTGATTCTTTACCGAGCCAAAGCCAGTTTGCATACGCCCCACCATGACTTAAGAGACTATTGGATTAAATACGGCAGTTTTCGGACGAGATTTGCTCAACCCAATTAACTCATTCTCAGATAATCGTCGAGGATTAGGGTGAAAGCCGTCCTTAGCGCTT
>JAAUYH010215049.1_pt1 | contig 10720 bp, 3 predicted proteins | sample 7278061 | NCBI WGS metagenome assembly JAAUYH01 (sample SAMN14350203, study PRJNA611818) | marine sediment metagenome | isolation source: surface marine sediment (0.6m) | place: French Polynesia: Moorea | collected 2018-08 | reverse complement strand
AAGCGAATCGGTTAGTGCAGCAGTTGTTTAGCGATCTGAAGGATTACCAACCGACTATTGATCAGGGAGAAATTCAGTTAAGAAATGCAGAGGCGAATAAGCCTGTTTTGGTTTGGCCTGAGTTGGTGGAGGATGGGACGGTTTCAATTAGGGAATCTGACACAGTTCTGAAGAAATTACTGTTGGCGGGGCGAGTGATTTCAGAAGTGACTGTCAGCGCCAATATTCGCTTAGGGTTGATTGACAAATTGATCTTGACTGGCCTTGGGATAGACGAAGATTTTGAAAGTGATACTATCAAAACTCTGCTGAGAACGCTTCGACAAATTGAGCAGTTTAATCAGAAAGGTGAGGTCGTTACTCGACTCAAACAGTTTGCCAGTAAACTAACACTTTCAGACGAAATTCGGGCTAAGGCTAAAGCAGCTGTTCTATACATTATCTGTGGCGAACCGAGAGAAACCCTGGTTAAACATGCTTTAGAGATAGTGATTCGATTGGATCCCACTCTCTTTGTAACCATTGAAGATATGGTTGCAGAACTGGGTGGGGATATGACATCTGCTTTGGAATCTTCTCGTCAAGAAAAAGTTAAAACTCAGGATGCCCAAAGTGTATTGGATTTCTTGACCGCCATGTCTTATATGCGGACAGATCATTACCAAAAAGCAATTACATTGCTGGAGGGATTACGAGATAAATCTGATGGAGATCTGAAACCTTATGTTGCCTGGGCGTTAGCTGTCTGTTATAAAGCTGAAGATAAATTTGAACAAGCGCTTGAATTTTACCAAGAATGTTTTGAACAGCTTTCCAACATTATTGAGCCGAATGCTTTAATGCTGTTCTGGAGAAATCGAGGTATTTGTAATCGCTTGCATAAAAAATATGAGCAGGCTTTGGAATGTTTTAAGAAGATGCAAGCGATTACAGTAGAGTTAGGTAATTCCAAAGATGAGGGGCTTGCACTCTACCATATAGGTAGAACTTATAAAGATTGGGAAAAGTATCAGGAAGCAACTGATCACTACCAACAAAGCCTTGATGTCTATAAACAGTTAGGTCGAGACCAGAATGTAGCGAATCAGTGGTATTGGCTAAGTGATTGTTACAGATCCTGGGGCAAGTATGAGCGGGCTGTAGAACACCAAAAACAGTGTCTTTCAATCCGGCAAGAAATTGATAATCAAACAGATGCCGCTTTAGCTTACTATCAGCTCGGCCTTATCTATCAAGACTGGGGCAAGTATGAAGAGGCGATCGAAAACCACCAACAGAGCCGTAACCTCTATGAAAAATTAGGTCGGGAAAAAAATGTCGCTAATCAATGGAACTGGCTAGCTGCTTGTTACAGCGAATGGGGTAAATACGAGCAGGCTATCGAAGCTGAACTAAAGGACTTAGAAATTCAACGGAAGTTGGATGATCAGCTCAATATTGCGGGTGGGGAGTATCAACTAGGTAAAATCTATCAAGCTTGGGGTAAATATGAAGAGGCGATCGCTCACTACCAACAGAGCCGTGAACTCTATGAAAAATCAGGTAAAGATAAGGCTATTTCTGCTCGATGGTATAACCTAGCTGAATGTTACCGAGAGTGGGGCAAATATGAACAAGCACTGGAATGTCATCAGCAATGCTTGACCGTCCGGCAGAAACTTGATGACCCATCTTTAATTGCTGTTACCTACTATCAAATAGGGCGTACATATCGAGCTTGGAATAACTATGAAGAAACAATTGCTCACTACCAAAAAAGTCTTGACCTCTATGAAAGATTAGGTCAATTAAAGGAGCTTGCTAATCTTTGGTACAACCTAGCTGTTTACTATAGGGACTGGGGTAAGTACGAGCAGGCAGTTGAGTGTGAATTCAAAGACATAGAAATTCGACAAGAGCTGAAGGATCAAGTCAATATCGCTGATGGAGAGTATCAATTAGGTCGAATCTATCAAGCTTGGAGTAAATATGAAGAGGCGATTGCTCACTACCAACAAAGTCGCAAACTCTATGAACAACTAGATTTAAGGAAAGATGTAGCTAATCAGTGGGGCTGGCTGACTGATACTTATCGAGATTGGGGCAAGTATGAAAAAGCGCTGGATTCGGTACGCCAGTGTTTAGAACTCCGTCAACAGCTAGACAATCAACCCGCCGTAGCTCAGGCTTACTATCGATTGGGGCGTACCTATCAAGCTTGGGGCAAGTATGAAGAGGCGATCGCTCACTACGAACAAAGCCGAGACCTCTATGAACAATTGGGTCGAGAGAAGAATGTCGCTAATCAGTGGTACAACCTAGCTGATTGCCATCGAGACTGGGGGAGGTACAATCAGGCTGTTGAGTGTGAACTCAAAGACTTAGAAATTCGACAAAAGTTCGATGATCAAGTCAATATTGCGAGTGGGGAGTATCAATTAGGTCGCACATATCAAGAGTGGAGAAAGTATGAAGAGGCGATCACTCACCACCAACAAAGCCATAATCTCTATGAACAATTGGGTCGAGAGAAGAATGTCGCTAATCAGTTGAGTTGGTTAGCTTATTGCTATCAAGGTTGGGGAAAGTATGAAGAGGCAATCGCTCACTACCAACAAAGCCATAATCTCTATGAAAAAAATGGCCTGGAGAAAAATGCGGCCAGTCAGTTGTGGTTGCTGGCTGATACATATCGAGCTTGGGGTAAGTATGATCAGGCTATTAAGTATGAACTAAAAGACTTAGAAATTCGACAGAAGTTGGATGATCAGGTCAATATTGCAAGTGGAAGGTATCAGTTAGGTCGCATCTATCAAGATTGGGGAAAGTATGAAGAGGCGATCGCTCACTACCAACAAAGCCGCGAGCTATATGAACAATTAGATCTAAGGCAAGATGTCGCTAATCTGTGGGGCTGGCTAGCTAATACTTATCGAGATTGGGGTAAGTATGAACAATCTCTGGATTCAGTGAGGCAGTGTTCAGAACTACGTCAACAGCTAGACAATCAATCCGCTGTAGCCCAGGCTTACTATCGGTTTGGCCATATCTATCAAGATTGGGGTAAGTATGAGGAGGCGATCGCTTACTACCAACAAAGTCGTGACCTCTATGAACAAATATGCTTAGAGAAAGATGTGGCTAATCAGTGGTACAACCTAGCTGGTTGCTATCGAGTCTGGGGCAAGTTTGATCAGGCAGTCGAGTGCGAACTCAGAGACTTAGAGATTCGACAAAAGCTGGATGATCAAGTCAACATTGCAGACGGAAAGTATCGATTAGGTCGAATCTATCAAGATTGGGGGAGGTATGAAGAAGCGATTGTCTACTACCAGCAAAGCCTTGACCTACATGAGCAATTAGGCAAGGAAAAATCTGTTTCTGCTCGATGGTACAACCTAGCTGAATGCTATAGAGTATGGGGTAAATATGAGCAAGCAATAAAATGCGAACACAAAGACCTGGAACTTTGTCAAAAGCTAAATGATCCATCAGAAGTGGCTTTAGCCTATTATCAGTTTGGCCGAATCTATCAAGCTTGGGGTAAGTATGAAGAGGCGATCTCTCATCACCAACAGAGCCTTGACTTTTATCAAGAACTAGATCTAAAGCAAAATGTTGCTAATCAGCTATCTTGGCTAGCCTCCTGCTACCGAGATTTAGAAAACTACGCAAAAGCAATTGACTACTACCAACAAAGCCGAGATTTACACCAGCAGCTCGATCAAAACGAAAACAGGGCTAGACGCTGTCGGCATATCGTCAATAGCCAACGCTTACAAGCAAAAAATACCACCGACAAAGCAACTGCCCTCACCCTCTTCACCCAAGCCGAACAAAACATCCATCAGGCCATCCAAATCGACACCGAAAACGACTACAAAGAAAATCTCGCCTACGACCACACCGCCCTCGGCCTCCTCTACGCCGATCGCCTCCGCCTCTGGCCCTTCGACGGTCCTCCCCTGCAACACCACCTCACCCAATTCCAACACCACTTCAACACTGGCTTTGAATATTTCGACCAACTTGGCCGAACCGTCGATCGCGACGACGAAGCCCTTGACATGGCCCGCGCCTACCTGGAAGTCAATGTGCTAGAAGATCTAGATCGCGCCGAAACCATCGCCCAAGAATCCCTCCAAACCTTTCGCCACTTCAATCGCCGCAAACTGCAAGCCGCCGCCCTCAAACTGCTAGGGGAAATTTATCGCAAACGCGCCCAGCGCCAACAAACCAACGCCGAATCAACAGCTCGCCAGTATTTGGGTGAAAGTTTGCAGCTATATCGTGATTTGGACCTTTCTTTTAAGTTGGGTGAGGTGTAGGAGTTGCTTGGTGTTTAGGGCAGGGTAGGCAGGGAAAGATGGGATTGTACGGCTGTATGGGCAAATCATTTGGCGGTAAGTCTTCAGACATTTCTGTTAATTTCACCCCAAATGCTTCGCCCGGTGCAATATTCGACAGGACTTTAGAGAGGATGGGTGAGATAGAAAGGCAGGGGAGGGACATCGAATCCAAAATCCAAAATCTAAAATTCACAGCGCTGGTATTTTTGATTCTGGAAATCTCCTAAAGGGTCGCAGTTGGGGAGGCAGAGCCTCCAAATGAGTTCCACAGGCAGAGCCTGGGAACCAGGGTTTAGCTGGGATAAACTCAGGCTCCCGATTGATCGATCGCTTGCAGCTCCTCAAACGGTTCAAACTCTCCGGGCAAGAGGGAGTCGATTAATTCCCTCAAAATCGGAGGCTCGTCGTTTTTAGGGGGCTGAAAAATCCCCGCGATCGCTTTCTCCAGCGTCTCCGCCATGGCGATCCGGTTGCGGTAAGCCGCAATCACCCGCACCAACGTCGGCACCTGGTTCTGCTCCGCTTCCAGGTAAAGGGGCTCGATGTATAGCAAAGACTGTTCAATGGGGATGACCAATAAATTGCCCTGAACCGCCCTCGACCCTTGGGTATTCCAGAGGGAAATGCGCTGAGAAATACTCGGATCCTGGTTAATTCGGGCTTCGATCTGCTCCGGCCCAAACACAAGTTCCTGCTTAGGGAAACTGTAGAGCAGCTTGCGCCCATAGCGATCGCCGTCTGAACGGGCCGCTAACCAAGCCACCAAATTATTGCGTTGGGACGGCGTGAACGGACGCAGCAGAATAAACTCCTCCGTTTCCTCCGCAGGCAACTTCATAATCAGATAATAGGGCTTCACCAGTTGAGCCTCATTGGCGTAAATTTCCGTTGGCGCCCGCCACTGGTCCTCTCGGTTATAGAATACTTGAGGCTCAGTCATATGGTAGGTCATCAGTTGGTCCGACTGGACCTGGAAAAAGTCTTCCGGATAGCGGATGTGTTGGCGCAGAGCGGGCGGCATAGTTTTGAGGGGTTGGAACATGCCGGGAAAGAGTTTGCTCCAGGTTTGAATAATCGGATCTTGGTCGTCGGCAATGTAGAAACTAACCGACCCATCGTAGGCGTCCACCACCACCTTGATCGAATTGCGAATGTAGTTGAAGTCGTTATCTCCTGGATCAGAGTAGGGAAAGCGATCGCTGGTCGTATAGGCGTCGATCATCCAGTAGACGTGGTTTTTGCCGGATTGGGCATTGGCCTGACGGTTCACCTCCTCCGTCTGAGGTTGTGGGTCTTCAGCGCCATTATTGACATCGCCATTAACATCGGCGATCACCAGATAGGGGTCGCTATCATATCGGAGAAAGGGCGCGATCGCCTGAACTCGTTCCTTAATATTGCGGCGAAACAGGAGTCGGGTTTGAGGCGTAAATTCCTCAGTGAGGAGCATTTTCCAGTCCCCCAGATACCAGGCGAATAAAGGCCGCCGCCAGAATTGGCCAATGGGAATTCCCCCTCTCCCTTGATAGATAGTATTGACATTGCCATCGCCGCTGGGAAAATCCAACTCCTCTAACTTAGTATTCGTCAGAATGAAATCATTGGTGAGTTCTCCGAAGTAAATCCTGGGCTCCCCCACCGGAATGCTCTTACGAATGGCCTCACTGCTAGGGGTGTGGGCAATGTCTTTGATGAAATATTCTGGCAAGCCGCTAGGACTGGCGGTGTTGACCGGGCTCATGGTGAAGCCGTATCCATGGGTGTAGATGAAGTGTTTGTTCACCCAAGTTTGGGCTTCTGGCGGTACTCGATCATAGTTCAATTCCCGGGCGGATATTAGAACCTGCCGCCGCTCAGTCTCTCCCGTGTCGGTGAAGAGGGTGTAGCGGTCGACGTCTGCGTCTACAAACTCGTAATAAAGTCGAATTTGCTGAAGTTGACGATTGGACTCCAGTAGGGGCCGAGTATCCCAAACCCGAATGTTGCGCACCGTTAAGTCATTCGCCAGCAAGTCCTGGAAAGTGAGAGCGCCTTCCGGGTCAAATCTTTCAACATCAATGTCAGACAGGGCGAACGCTTCGCGAGTGAGTTTGATCGAGCGCTCGATGTAGGGTTTTTCTCGCACCAATTCATTGGGTTGCACTACCAACCACTGCACTAAGTGAGGCGTCACGATATTGCCTGAAATGGCGATCATTATGTATATGAGAGGCCCCCAAACCAGCAGACGAACATCGGGCGGACGGCGAGGAATCGGCGGTAGGTAAGCAAATTTTCGAGTCCTCAGGGCAAAGCTCCATTCCGTCAAGCTGCGAAAGCTAATGGACCAGAAGACCGTTCGCCACAGCAAAGCCAGCCCTAACGCCAGGGATAATATACTTAGCCCGGTGTTGACCGGCAGGTCGACGGTCACATCGGTGTAACTGGCTCCAAAAACGACCCCCTGGGTGGAATACAGTAGCTTATAGCGATTAAGCCAATGACTGAGGGCGGTAAAGAGCAATAAGCCTCCTCCCAGCCCATATAGGTGGCGTTGCTGCGCCGGTGAAAATCCGAGGAATCGCCCTTGGCTGAGACTGTGGTCCGACAAGAGGTAAATTAGGGTGATGGAGACCAGCACGAAGAAAAACAGTCCAACCAACCAGAATTCCAACAACTCTAGCGCCGGTAAGGTGAAAATGTAGAATTTAATGTCTATCTCAAACTGCGGGTCAAGTTGATTGAATGGGGTCGGACTCAGGGCAGGTAGGACTTTAGGCCACTGGGTGGACGATACCAAGCCAAAGCCGAAGCTCATTAGAATAGCGGCCACAATCGTCAAAACCTGAGGTCTGATGATCAGCGCGATCGCGCCAACCGCTAACAATCCAATTTGCCAGTGATGGCTATTCAATTGCTGTGCGATTGACCAAATAGAAGCTGGCCTGATCCAGAGAGGAACTGGCGGCGAGGGATTGTAAAGGGTGACCCGAGGTTGCCAGTGACTGGCCGCGATTTGCCCTTGGTAAAGCAACTGAACGCCGAGCAAAAATCCTAAGGCCAGACACAGCGGCAGGAGCCATCGCAGTCCTAATCCTGGCTTCAGCTCCAATCTTTCTTTCTTATGCTCATACAATCGCAGCCTTTGGGCTAAGGCGAGATTCATCCAGGAGAAGCCCAAACTACCGCCAAAGGCCAGAAAACCCAGGATGAGACGAGTTGCGAGCCGCAGCCAAAAGACTGGAAGGTAATCTACTTCTTGGAACCACAGCCCCTCGGCGACAAAATTAAAAGCGATATCTAGCGCTAAAAGACTCCCCAGCACAAGGGTCGCCCACTTCAAGTAAGCTATCTTGTGCTTTGGCGAATCTTTAATAGAAGGCATAAATAATAATCAAGAGCAGGATTAAGAACAGGTTTTATTCACAAAGTCGCACTGATAAATAAAGCTTTCCTGCCAGCCTAGCGGAATATCTAGCAAATCCCGGGCGCCGGTAACTCCTTGGCCAATGAATAGCAACAACGCAATTATGTTTAAGGCTATATGGGCTCGACGCCACGCCTTAGACCGATAAATATCCGGCAAAATCGCTAAGGATAAGATCATCAGCATTGCCGCCGTAATACCGTAATAGTAATGGGAAATGTACCACTCATAGCCTCGACGGAATACTCCATCCTGACTCCCCAGAACAATTAAGCCTATACCGGTAAGGGTAGCAAAAACCCCTCGCCAAAGGGGCTTCTTCGCCCAATATAGAAAAACTAGAGATGCGATCGTGGCGGCGTACATGAGCACGATAAACATCACTTTAGCCGGATCTTCACTCCAGGTATTCGAACGGATGATTGTTTTGAAAATGGGATGAACCAGGCCTAATAAGGCGATTCCCACCACCGAACCAGTTAACCAACGCCCCATTTTAACGTGCTCAAGCCCAACCGTTGGGGGTATTTTAGTTTTCTCCTTCGCTTCAGCTTTAAGCCGACGTTGACGGGTCTGAAAAGCATAATTCGTCACAATTCCGATTAGTGGCAACACATAGACAATTGCGATTATCGGATGTATAAGCCTAAGGGCGTCTCCAATATCCATCAATACCTCCTCTCAAACAACAACAGAGCTGAACTTACATCCTGAAATTTTAAGGCTCGTCAAACCCACTGCAGTATTAGCGATAACAAGAGGTGGGAAAAGAACGAAGAACGAAGAACAAAGAACAAACCAATTAATCCAATAGGCATTAAGGTCCCAGAAGTAAACGCCACCCATCCTCCACCCATCCACCAACCCACCTACCCGCTTAACGTCGCATAGCCGAAAGTCACATTGAACCGGCGACACCAAATAACCACCGAGTTATAGTTCTCCAGATTGGCGTCTGCTGGAATCAGATACCGTTGAGACCCCCTGATCTGCTGTAACCGTCCCAAACTGAGATAGTCTTCGCTGCGGTAGCTCTCCGGGGTAGAGGAGCGATGCAACAAGACAAATAAATCTGGGCCGCTATCGGTGCTGAAGTTGTTTCCCAGTTCAAGGCGGCGTTGATCGTCCTGCTTGAAAATGGTCGCTGTGCCGCTAGTGGAATGGGCAACCCCAATAAATGACCCAGACTTAAGGCGAACTTGGGTGTTGAGTCGACCTGCGGATATCGCCTTCAGGGAGGCGGAGGCGGACAAATTTTGGTTCGCAGAAAGTTTGGTAACAGGACTCACAGTCAATAGACCGGTAACTCCTAGTAGGATCATTAGGCGCTTTCGCATTGTTCAAGGTCCTTTGGCGGTCACTATTGAGTGCTTCTAGCAGCTTGTCGGAGAAATAGGTTTTTGACGCTATATGTGGCCCATCCTCAAAAGCTTAAATCTAAATACGGAGTAATTTCTGATTACTCCGACAAGCTGCTAGCACTTTAAAGAAAAATTTCAGCCTTAAGCTGATTTTTACAGGAGAAGTTCCTGCTATCGAATTCATCCTTCCCTCAGGAAAATTTCAGCTTTCTGGCGTGATAAAGAGTTACAAACTTAAATAAGACAATGATTAGAAAGTAAGACAAGGTTTAGGCGTCAAATTTGAGCTTCAATATTCGGCGTATTGTCTAGCGGGAGGAAAGATGACAACCATACAGAAAGTGGGCCATAAAAAGGGTGAAACTCGCGCTCTAAAATTGAACCTCCGAGTTCGCATAGCGACGCTGGTGATGCTCAGTGTTGTTCTCTTTTCGGGCCTTATTGTCGTAGGTTGGTTCGCTGGGGAGAGGCGTATTAACGCAATCTTTCAGCAGATCAATTGGCTGCAGCAAAATCCCCCTATATGGTTGGAGGCGCCGATGGTGACCGGGGAGTATCTGATCGCCCCGTTGGTGATTCTATTTTTGGCGATCTGGATGATAACTAAGATCTCCCCTTACCCCAAAACCTGGTCGCGCTCTATTGTCGTCCTAATTCTTTTGGCAATGATGGGGCGATATTTGGTGTGGCGGGTGGGCTCTACTCTGGATCTGAACACACCGCTGAATGGGGTGTTCAGTCTGGGGCTGTTAGTGATGGAGCTAATTGGCTTAGTCGGCAGCCTGCTGCAGTTACTTTTGATCCTAAAAGTTCGCGATCGCCGCCGTCAGGCGGACCAGGTATCTCTATCGGTGATAGGGGGGCAATATGTCCCCAAAGTGGATGTCTTCATTCCCACCTATGATGAGCCGGCGTTCATTCTCCGCCGTACGATTATTGGTTGTCAGTCAATCGCCTATCCCCGCAAGACGATCTATCTACTGGATGACACCCGTCGACCCGAAATCCGCGACCTGGCGGCGGAGTTAGGGTGTGAGTATATGACTCGACCTGATAATAAGCACGCCAAGGCGGGGAATTTAAACCACGCCTTATCCTTGACGGACGGCGAATTAGTGGCGTCCTTCGACGCCGATTTTGTCCCAACCCGTAATTTCCTCCAGCGCACAGTGGGTTTTTTTCAGGATCCTCAAGTCGCCTTGGTGCAAACCCCACAAAGTTTTTACAATCCAGATCCCATCGCCCGCAACCTGGGTTTAGAAGATGTCCTGACCCCAGAGGAAGAGGTGTTTTATCGCCAAATTCAGCCGATGCGCGATGGGGCGGGCAGTGTCGTATGTTCCGGCACCTCGTTTGTGGTGCGGCGCAGCGCCTTGGAAGCGGCTGGGGGATTTGTAACGGAATCCTTAAGTGAGGATTACTTCACCTCCGTACGGTTGGCGGCGCAGGGAAATCGGGTGATTTACTTGGATGAGAAACTCAGCGCGGGATTAGCGGCTGAAAGTATCGCCGCCCATGCGACCCAGCGCCTACGTTGGGCCCGAGGTACGCTGCAGGCGTGTTTCATCGACTCTAATCCCTTAACCATTCCTGGCCTGACCCCATGGCAACGATTGGGCCACTTT
>JAAUYH010093443.1_pt1 | contig 10724 bp, 6 predicted proteins | sample 7278061 | NCBI WGS metagenome assembly JAAUYH01 (sample SAMN14350203, study PRJNA611818) | marine sediment metagenome | isolation source: surface marine sediment (0.6m) | place: French Polynesia: Moorea | collected 2018-08 | reverse complement strand
CAATGACAAATGGAGGTTGTCTATTATTGTCTCGTACATAATTCAACAATCTATATACACATCTGGTTCTTAATTTGTGCTTCCGTCCAGCTTTCTTCTCAACAATTGCACTTTGTTTCAATTTACTTCTTCTAATTACAGCTTTCACTGTATTTCTGGACAACTTGTAAAAGTTTGCAATGTAGGTAGGTGTATGCCCAGCTTTTGATAAGTCCTCAATCTTGCTTTTTATCTCTTTCGCTTAATTTTTTGAACCAACTTTGCGATCCATGACCACTTCGTTTTTCGGAGTACAGAAGGTTTCGTTTTTTTCGAGTTAATCAACGCAGTGTATGATTGCTTTATTTCTAATTAAATTTTAGGGGGTATAAAATTGTGTCCGCCTATCGTACTCTACTCAAAATCGTACTCAGTATTACTGTAAGAGAGTTGTCGAAAATATTTCTGAAATTCTAGTTTGAGTGTCCTGCTAAGACGTTAGATATGTATTTCTTGTTGCGTGAAGAGGTTCTGTGCACTCTATCTCCAATACACGGCACAGTTGACCTACAAACATGGAACCTTTCGCTTTTCTCTTATTTTTCGAAGCACAAAGCAGAACACAAGGACTCTGCTCAAAATCTTGACGAAATCGACAGACTTTCAGACTTGACATAGCTACTGTGGATTCGCCCACATTGGAAACTCAGTTCTACACATCATTTACCGATTTTTCCCTTCGTACTGCTTAACAAAGTACTCTTCCTATCACCCGAAAACGCTTGTACTCAGTGTTGTCAATAGAAGCCAGCATCGCCACACTAATATCACGGTATAGGGTACTGAAAACCTCTTGGAATAAACCCTTGGAAGAAAGCAAGGTATTGAAGCGTGTAACAGTTCGCAGCCTTCGATTCTAGACTTTCTGTGCAAATAAAGCTTCAAAGGTTTCTCTCCACATTTCAGACACGAACTAGGGATTTTATTTAGCACCAGTAGGTTCATGGTACCCGAGAGACAAGAAATCATCTTGCTCCGAACATGCCTACTGGTTTGCTCGAAGTGAGAACGCCTGCATACCCTAGATGCAGGTGTACCCAACAGTCAAGTTACTGAAACAATATAAACCTTGCGATGAGTACAGATATCTTCTAAGGTAATTCTGACTTTCTGTTCTCGACAAACAATCAGCACGTCTTTTTCGTCACGTCTGTTCCATGTCAGGCTTTGAAACTCTCTGTAGTATCCTGAACATCGTTGAGATCCTTGGAGTGATTCTCAAGCACGTTCAAGATCATGCAAGTATTAAGGATGTTCTTGAAGAAGCTAAGGCAAAGGCGAGAAAAATAGATGGAAATATCAAACGATTGAAAAGTTTGGAAAACGTAGGCAGTCTGTTCTCAGATTTCTTTGACGAGACCGTTCAAGAATTTGCAACTATCGAAGGAGAATTGCTGCTAATTAAGGAGAAAGTTACGAACCGAACGATTGCGCGCACTGTTCTCACATCTCCAACAACACTCTCCCAATTGAAAGAAATCACCTTGCATCTTAAGCACGAAGAGCAGACCATCAAGCTCATGGGACTGATTGGTAATTTCAATGCACAACATTACACAACTGCAAATGATATGCGAGATGGTTTCTCTAAAATACTTACGCATCTGAATACAGATTCAGGGGAATTTCACCCTGCGAAAAGGTTGCTCTGCCGAGTTTGCCAAGAGAAGTTTACAAAGGTCAACGTGGTTGTTGATGTTGTGCAGCGGAGAGAAGAGATTTGGGTAGAGGGTTTTGATTCCAGAGATAAGCTTTCGCTGGGGATTACATTTTATGAAGGGAGTCCAAGTGTGCCTCAGAACTACTTCAAAGCAGCTCGATACTTGAACGCAGCGCTAAATGCCGATAAATGGGAAGCAAACTACTACCTTGGAATGATGTCTACAAGTGGCAAAGGTCTTCCACAGTGCAATATTACGGCTCGGGATTTTTTTAATGCCGGAACACGTGCAAATGATCCGAAAGCAGTGATGCGGTTAGCGATGTTCTACTTCACAGGAACCGCCGTAGAAGCAGACCCATTTCGAGCCATAGCACTTGTGGAGCAGGCCGCCAATGCTGAAGATCCGGTTAGTTTGTGCGTTTGGGGTTGGCACAAGTTGTACGGTTACTATACAAATAGGAACCCATCTCTGGCATTCCAGGTAAGTGAGAAAGCGGTTGAGAAAGGTGGTCAGCGTGCTGAGATGAATCTAGCTATGCGTTACATGAATGGAATGGGAGTAGAACGTGATGCTCCGAAAGCAGTACGTCTTTGGGCACAAGCAGTGGAAGCTGATGGATATGCTTGTATGCTAGATTTAGCAGAATGCTACGAGAAGGGACGCGGTGTTGATATGGATTGGAACATTGCTGCATCTATTTACAAAATGGGTTCTGAGATAACTGTGAATCCATGGCGACGCGTAATCATCCAGCCGTATTACGGTCTCTGTTTGATTTTGGGTAGAGGAGTTCCTATGAATGTGCAGGAAGGGTGGGCCAAAATCCAGAACTCTGTTCATTTGGACGACAGCAGCAGATGGTTTGTTCAAGGTGAGTGTTACCGGTATGGATATGGAGTCAAGAAGGATCCAACCAAAGCTGTCTACAGCTATAATCAGGCGATTCGCCCGGAAAGTCTATTGGAAGGGAAGTTGCGAGCCTATTACGAGCTTGGTTGTATGTATGAATCAGGTGAAGGAGTTGAATCGAATCCGTGCACGGCTTTTGATTATTTCAACTTTGCTGCAAGTAAAATGCACCGGGATGCCCAGTGGAAGATCGCTGTTTACTGTGAATCGGGAAAAGGAGTAGAATTGGATCTGGTGCGAGCGGCGGAGTTCTTCCGATTAGCCGCAAACGCCGGGAACAGGGACGCACAGGTTAAGGCCTTCCATTATTAGATGAAGGGAAAAGGAGTTCAAAGGAACTTGATGAGAGACGTTGAAATAATTTTTGGGTGAAAAAATAGATAAACGTTGCGTCCTACAGTGAAAGAGGACTGAATGATTCATAGTGTTTTGAATCAGAAAATCATGTTGTTCGCCTTGTGCCGACAACTTTTCCAAGCAACTATTTTGTCAATCCATCTTTGAAATATGTAATACTAGCTGAAAGGTACTAATACTCATCAAATCTAATATAAAATTCGTTTTTGTGCTCGTTTCACAAGTAATATAATTCTGCGCGTTTGCTACTAGTCTAACCTTCCGCGAGATGTAGTATTAAGTAGAGTACCATGCATTTACCACCCTGTAACAGAAGAAGTAGATATTGGTATTTACATTTTAATATCTTATCTAAACTTAAATCTCAAGCTTCTTTGCGGAAGAGAGAGAGGTTAATGAATAGAACGGAAGGGCCTATTTTCCTAACAAAGCAAAATGCATTATTACTTAATAGACGAACTTTACTGATTGATACGCGATAATCGAAGTTTCCCTCATTGTATTGGTGTCTTCTTTATATTACTTAGAACAATAGATCAGAATTAGTGAGGTGCGATGGATTAAATTTTTTAGGAATCTGCTATGAACATTTTATGTTTCATGAAATACACTCACAATTATTATTCAACAAAAATGAACTTCAATTTCTTACAATTTGTAAGACGTTTTGATTTCACTTTCATTATAAAGGTTCTTTTGAATTTGTTCCATGCCTCTAGCAATGAAAATGAAAGATTGCACATTCTGGTCTAATATTCAAAGTACCGTGTCAAGGGCCTTTTAGAGTAACAGATAGTAGAATTAGGACCCTTTAGACTCTGTTAATGTCAAATAATGTGCATTACCGAGCTTTAAAGGGATTACATGCTTTTTGTAATGATCTGAAAAAATAATTATCGTTCATTTTTTCATTTCATTAATATTTATGAAGACTTAGAAAACTAGGCTGAGAATCAAAAACTTTTGTGCAGCCATGTAATGATTAAGGTCAGAACCGAATGTTCTGCGTCATTTTGAGGATCAATTTCTTGGCTTGAATTATTTGATAACCAACATACATATTGTGGTAACATAACCTTAGGACAGGTTAGAGGGACGAAAGGGGAAACGAAAGGAGAGAATGAAGATCTAGGATGGGTAGTAGATATTGTTCAAGTAACGTTCGTGCCCCAAACAGAGTTGAGGTGAATTTATTAATACTATCCCTTACAACAATCAAAGGTAGGCAAACGGCTATAATTGGTAAACTAAATTGATGAAGTCGACCATCTGACTACTGTCTTCACACACACATAGTGAACTTTTGAATTAATTTGTTGTTCCTTATCTGAGAACATACCTAGGATAGTAGCCGAGTCAGATTCAAACTACTCCGCCCTATTATCTTTTGAGTTACCTACAATTTAGTTGTCGTTATCAATTCTAAATCACAGCAAATAGAAGCGACACGCAAATACAAACAGTGGTCCTTAGTTTGAGTGTGACAAATCTTTTCATCCACAAACGAACTGGAACTATTTTTCTTTTCCGCATGTCCAATAACTGAGGCCCGATAAAAGCGGTAGACTTTAATCCTGGCATGATGAAAGCTATTGGATAATCTTCAATTGGTTTACTTGTGGTAAATTACTTTCCTTTCACTCTGCGGACTGTTGGGTGCGATGTAATGCTTCAAAGTGCATCTTCTGTATGTCTGATATGATTTAGAGAGAGAGAGAGAGAGAGAGAGAGTCGTCTGAAATATATCTTAAACGAATCAATCGTGAGTAAGGTCTGTCGACGGTTTCTGGCTTTTCATCTTAAAGCCTCATTTGGAAAGTTTCAGTGTTATTTACTTCCAACAATTACTACAGATTAAGGAGAAAGTGACGAACCGAACAACAGCACACACAGTTCTAACATCTGCAACAACACTTTTTCAACTGAAAAACATCACTTCGCGTTTGAAATATGAGGAGCAGACTATCGAGCTCATAGGACTCATAGGAAATTCAAACGCATAGCATCATTCAACTGCGAAACAGATGAGAGCTGGCTCCACGCAAATACAGACCCTTCTCTCGTCGGATGAATCAGAATTCCGTCGTGTGAGGACGTCAGCGCTTTGTCGAATTTGCCAAGAGAAGCTCACGAAATCGAGTAGCACAGTTGATAGTTTGAAGTGGAGAGAAGAGGTTTGTATGGAGCAAATAGATTCCGATACTCAAATTTCCTTAGGTATTTTATTTTGTGAAGGGAATCAAAACGTTCTTCAGGATTATTTCTAAGCAGCACGCTTTCTTAACGCAGCGCTGAACACAGAGAAATGGGAAGCAAATTACTGCCTTGGGATGATGTGCAAATCTGGGAAAGGTCTTTCACAGTGCAACATAGCAACATTCGAGTTTTTCAGTTCCAGAACACGCGCAAGTGATCCGAAAGCGATGTCAGAGTTAGCTATGTTCTATTTCACAGGAATCGGTGTAGAAGTAAATAAGCGTCGTCGTGTCGATCTTGCTGAATAGGCAGCCATTGCTACATCGATTTATAAAATGAATTCTGAGACAACCACAAATCCGTGGAGACGCATAATCGGACTCTGTTTGATTCTTGGCAAAGGTGTACCTCGGAATGTGAAGGAAGGATGGGCTAGAAACCAAAACTCAGTTCATTTGGGCAATAGCAGTGGATGGTTTGTTCAAGGTCAGTGCTATCAGCATGGATATGGAGTCAAAGAAGATCTTACTAAGGCAGTCCACAGTTACAAGCAGGCAATTCGCCCAAGAAGTCATTTAGAAGGAAAACTGCGTGCATATTACGCACTCGGTTGCCTGTGCGAATCCGGAGAAGGTGTTAAACGGAATCCCAGTTTAGCCTTCGATTGCCTTGACTTTGCTGCAACTCGAATGCACCACCTGGCTCAGTGGAAGATTGCTGTCTACTGTGAATCAGGGAATGGAGTAGAACCCGATCTAGTGCGAGCAACGGAGTTCTTGCGGCTGGCCGCAAACAGCGGGAACAGGGATGCAGGAGTCAAGACATTTCATTGCTACATGAAAGGCAAGGCGTTCAAAGGAATCTCCTGAGGGATGTAGATGTAATCCGAATTGCTGCACAAGCAGGAGACAAAGAAGAAAATCGCTTACTTCGTTTCCTAGCGGGAAGAAGACGTATTCGCTTATGGAAATCAAAATCCAACTCAGCGAAAACCTGAGCTCAACAGATATATGAGGGTTTGAAGAGAGAGGAACGATTCCACGGAAATCATCCAAGAAATCACCTATATTTCCCGATATGTCTTTATCAGAGGCCAAGCGTTATCGGAGACCTGGCCTTCGCTCTCAAAATTACTGTATCATCATGCTGCAGGCCCCTCTATTTACTTGGCCTTCACACTTGAAAATCTTTCCTGGAGACATCGACGTCACAGTGACAAAAAATTCGTATGGACAACTGGCAATCTCGGCCAGAAACTGGTATAGATTCCGATTCTGACTTTTATTCAATAAAGTTCCTGACGAAAACAGCTTCAAGACCCTTAAAGCTGACGCTTTAGTATTAAAAATGCATTAATTATTTTCAATCTAACAACCGGTACAGTGCTCGTGCCGTTCACGTTCGATTATTCTACTTGGTTTTCGATTTCTGACTAAAATTATCTTCCCCACTTCAATATTGTATCCTTGTCCACAATGTTCTCCCTACTCTTACCAAGTCAGGCATTGTTGTTAGAAAACGTTTTGCATGCTCCTTTGCATTGTATCTTGTCCCTAATGTAGAGATCTTCACCATTAATCGAAAACAACGGTTAGGGATGAAAGGTTAAAAGCAAGAGATACGTCCTAATGCAAACCAGCAAAAGTCTTTTCACTCAATTTAAGTTCAATTATGTGGCACCTAGTGAATGTGAGGTGATAAGCAGAATGGGTGTGTAAATTTTTTGATGATTATGATGACTGAAGGGAGTGAAGAAAAGCACAAACAGAATTGAATAAAACGTACGTTACTGATCATTGCTAAATGGAAGTTGATGGAAACATGCTTGTACTTAATCCAAAGGCACTTTAAAGTTTCAGGACTTATAGAAAGCTCAAAACCTTAAATTCAGTTGTGCTCACAACAGTAACAGAAGCCTGCACTTACTTTTTATACTTGCGACACAACTAGTTTCCCAAAGAAAATACATATCAGATGATAATTTTAATGGACAAACTGTGAAGACAGCCTTCGAAAGGAATAATACCGCTAACACATTCAAATTATGTTAAAAATCATTCGTATATCTTGGTAAGACGGTAGTCCGAAGGAATGAATTGAATTGCTTTTGATGCCCTTCAGGTTTAGAATATTCCCCTAATCTCAGCTATTTCTACCTTCAAATATTGATGAGTGCGGAAATAATGCAGCACCATCAGGTAGAAGTGATTCAAACAGTAGAGGGTTTTCAATTCTACACAGAACATTAAGCCTCTGCTCATCATATTCAATTTTAATCTCATACAGAAAATCAAAACGAATTTCGAACCGCATGAATGGATATTACATACATTTTGTATTAAGAATAAGAAGTGTTCGAACAGACAGAGCCACGAACTATACTCAATTGTAAAGTGCATGGATAGTAGCTGAAACCGGATCAACAATGCGAACCAGAATTTGCCAGTCAGAATCTGAAGAGGCACGAAAAGTAGTATTCAAAGCCTAGCGGCGTGCATCTCTGCTAAGGAAGCCAATGAGACGTTTCTGTAAACCTCAAATACCGACAACAGTTCTATTCGAATATTTGGCCTTGATTTTTTATACATTAATTGCACTGTACCTAATAAATATGACCAACACTGCAGGAGAATTAGAAATACACTGCATATGTAAAGAAGCAGAGATCGCCTATTCATCTGTAAGTCGGCTTTGGTGATTAGTAACGATGGTTGAATCAAAATCGGTATTTTGAGCTCAAGCAGGAAGGATTCCATCACTTGACTGGCTTAATTTCTTGGAAACTGTTTTTAGTTCGTCTTTGAATTTTGTTCATTTTTAAATTTCACGAGGAGAGTAGGAATGAATAGTTTTCCTCAATCCTCATTTGTTGTTAGAATTCGAGCAGTAGCAAGGCCCCCCGAGAAAAAAGTTTGAAGAATCAAAGCGGAAAATGAGAATAGAAACAATGAATGCCATTCGTGATAGTAAAAATGGTACCTCCAAGAAATTAATAGTACAGTTGATAATAAAAGCATTCTATTTAGTCGAAAGATATATTGATTGGAATTTAAAATTTTCTGCTGCTAGAAAACGCTTCAACGGTTCATTTAGATAAGCGTATACATAACTATCAGTTCTCCTTGATTCGCCTTATATGGGTAGGCGGTCATGTTCTAATCGAAACATATGTTACTTAAAACTTTTAGTGTAACACTTGCAATGAAAAAGAATTTTGTGAGCTCGTCATTCTGATGAACTAAAAATTATAGCGAGAGTGCTAAATAGGCTATCATTTCAATTTTCTAAACGTCAACCTGAGGCATCTGGTTCGGTTCCTCCGAATTAGCGAATTTAACTGGGACAGGAAGCCCTGTACTTTGACATAGATCACAATAATTTATGAAGCAGTTATTTTGCATAACAGAGACCAGACTCAAAGTTTCACTTCTTTATTTAAAAGAAAGCAACGTATAATTGTCAGTGGAACCGAGATTTACCGTGATTATCCCCTATATTCTTCAATCATACAACTATATGAACATTTTGAGATTGAGATTTTGTCTACTGAATACGTCAATATGAAAAAATGTGCTCAACTATTTGTATGAACAACAAGCTAATGAGCATGTAGTCGCAGTTCAAGCGCAATCAATCAAATCACAGGATATATTCAAGCTTATATTTATCCATACCAATTCAACTTGATTTCGATAATTTGAGAGACATGCCAGTTCTAATGTCCGTACCGCAGCTCTGTAAACGTTTTTTTGCGACGATAGTCGAGTAAGATATCGCGTATAATTGTTTTTCGGCTTAAGGAATTGCGAATTTCATTGCAGGATTTGGGAACTACAGAATCTGAAATGCGAATATCGGTGGAAAACGTTCTGTAGGAGAGATCTTTATTGGTGTAAGAGTGGATGAATCTGCTTCTTGATTAGAGAACTAGAACATCAGAACGTACTTCTTTGAGCAGCTAAGAACCAAAGGAAAAGAGCTGTGCAGTATTCTAGGAAGTTGAGCCTTAAATATAGACTCTTTCAATGTTTCAGTACTGAATCTTGCGCACTATATGATGTTCGACATGATGCAGCAGGAATTTGATTCTTGTTGATTCAATTCCTTATGACTATGCTTTTTAACTATTCAAAGCAATTAACTTAGCGTTTCATTTCTAATTCATTCCTGTTGGAAAAAATGGAACAATAGTATTCAGAATATAGTTCCTAAAGCAAGAAAAAAACACTGAATTAGACGTGATTTCATGATTCAACAACATTCGAGGCAATAAATCTTACTTCTACCTTAGTCAACTGGCAAATCTGACTTTTCTAGCCGTTGTCAGTTAGAAGTTGTTGAATTTAGTTGTTACAAAAGAATAAAATTAATGAAAACATTTTTGTTCCCAGTCAATTTAACCAACTGCGACAACAATTAAGAATAAGCGACTACTTCAGCGCGGTGTTGCCCGAACAACCGTTGGAGCCGATGCTAGCGATGAGTGTCCGGCGGTGTAGTGGGAGAGCAGCGGCGCCGGCTTAGGATATGATGAAAGGTCGACACTATGAAATAGCTCAAATGAGTTTCAAGACGAGAGCTGAAGTAGTTGGAGACGCCATTAGCAATCGACGATTAATGTGGCTTCCTAAATTTGTCCTCCTCTCTCAAGCTTGTTGCTTCAGACATATTATTGTGGGATCACAGCATATAGGAATACAGAATGCTGTTCATTTTGATCATCTTCGTCCGGATCTTCGTCATTTCTAACGTCGTTGCGGGTAAGAGAGGAATTTCTTCGGTAGTAACATCTTCAATCGGATAATCAAGCGTTTATGTCTTGTGTACTCGGTTGGAACTAGATTCTAGAGATTTTATGTAGTATATAAAGCGAGCCAAGTTCTCATGAACTTTCACGATTCGGGCGGGACCTAGCTAGCAGAGAATATTGCGCCAGAACAGTACATAGTCACCGATGTTAGTGCTTGGTTCTTTCCTTAGCCTGTTATAGATAAATTTCCAATCTGATTCTTCGTCACATGCCGAATGTGATCCGGAACTGGGTCAGTTTTGCGTCTATAACATCAACGTCGGTCATTAATCGATTTTTCTACGCATGAAGTAGATCGAATGAAGATACAAGTTCAGATCCTTTGCAAATGTTCCTTTTATATGTTGTTTCGGCTATTGATTCTGAAAAAAAGAATCTCGAGTCTTCTGAACGGAGCCGACGGATAAACCTTCGTAATGTTTTGTTTCCTCTTCCGACCATTCCATAAACGTGGAGACCAAACATCATATAATCACATGTAGCGATGACCGACTGTACCACTACTCACTCCGAAAAATTCGTCTTGCCTCTCGTGACGCCTGGTATTACCTAAATTTGTATTGTGTTGAAGATGAGAACCGAGATGAAACAGAACCATACATTTTTTGAACAACCTTCTCTTTCGTTCAGAGCTCATAAATCCACTTGTGGCAATTCAAGACCGAAACTACTAAGATAATCTACTTCAGAAACTAGACGTGTGATACGCTAAGGAAAAGTTCATCGACCGTTAGTGCGAAAATACGTTT
>JAAUYH010246408.1_pt1 | contig 10726 bp, 9 predicted proteins | sample 7278061 | NCBI WGS metagenome assembly JAAUYH01 (sample SAMN14350203, study PRJNA611818) | marine sediment metagenome | isolation source: surface marine sediment (0.6m) | place: French Polynesia: Moorea | collected 2018-08 | reverse complement strand
TTCTGCCCGGCGAACGTGTACGAGATGGTGGACGACGGCGAGGGCGGCAAGCGGCTGCACATCAACGCGTCGAACTGCGTGCACTGCAAGGCCTGCGACATCAAGGACCCGTACGAGATCATCACCTGGACGACGCCGGAAGGCGGCTCCGGGCCGAACTATCAGAACATGTAGGCCCGCGCCGCCCGACAGCGGGCGCGGCGATCACATTTGGGCCGGCCGAACCGGCCGTGAGGGAGTAACTGGCACATGAAGATACTGGTCGGCGTAAAGCGCGTCATCGACTACAACGTGCGCGTGCAGATCAACCGCGACGGCACCGGCGTGGTCACCGACGGGGTGAAGATGAGCATCAACCCCTTCGACGAGATCGCCATCGAGGAGGCGCTGCGCATCCGCGAGGCGGGCAACGCCGACGAGGTGGTTGCGGTCACCATCGGCGGCAACGAGGCGCAGCAGCAGCTGCGCACCGCGCTCGCGATGGGCGCCGATCGCGCCATCCAGGTGCAGCCCGAGGGCGACGTGCAGCCGCTGGGCGCCGCCCGCCTGTTCCACAAGCTCGTCGAGCGTGAGGAACCCGGGCTGGTGCTGCTGGGCAAGCAGGCCATCGACGATGACGCCAACCAGACGGGCCAGATGCTGGCCGCGCTGTGGGATCGCCCGCAGGCCACCTTCATCTCCGGCTTCACCCTCGACGGCGGCAAGGCCTCGGCGGTGCGCGAGGTGGACGCCGGGCTCGAGACCATCGAGATCGAGCTGCCGGCCGTCGTGACGGTCGACCTCAGGCTCAACGAGCCGCGCTTCGTGAAGATGCCGGACATCATGAAGGCCAAGCGCAAGCCGCTGGAGACGATTGCGGCCGCGGACCTGGGGGCCGAGCCGGCACCGTTGCTGGAAACGCTGGATTACGCACCGCCGCCGCAGCGCGCCGGCGGACAGATCGTCGAGGACGTACCGGCGCTGGTCGCCGCGCTGAAAGCCAAGGGGGTGCTGTAATGAGTCGCGTACTGGTCATCGCCGAACACGACGGCGCAACGCTCAACGCCGCCACCGCCCGCACCGTTACCGCCGCCGCAGCGCTGGGTGAGGTGGACGTCGCGGTGTTCGCAGCCGACGGCGCCGCCGTCGCCGCCCAGGCCGCCGCGCTCGACGGCGTGGCCAAGGTCGTCCAGGCCGATGCCCCGGCCAACGAGCATCCCATCGCCGCCGTCATCGCACCGCAGATTGTTGCGCTGGCCGGGGGCTACAGCCACATCCTGGCGCCCTCCTCCACCTTCGGCCGCGACGTGCTGCCGCGCGCCGCCGCTGTGCTGGGCGTGCAGCAGGTCAGCGACATCATGGAAGTGAAGGACGGGCGCACCTTCGTGCGGCCCACCTACGCCGGCAACGTCATCACCACCGTCAAGGTGCCGGGTGACGGCCTCGTGATGGGCACCGTGCGCCTGGCCTCGTACCAGCCCGCCGGAGCGGCGGCCGCCGCCGCGCCCGTCGAGGCGGCACCGGCCCCGGCCGATCTGCCGACGCACACCCGCTACGTGGGCCTGGAAGCCGCCGGCGGCGGCGACCGTCCGGACCTGCAGTCGGCGCCGCGCGTCGTGTCCGGCGGACGCGGAGTCGGCAGCGCCGAGGGCTTCGAGGCGGTGTACAAGTTCGCCGATTCCCTCGGTGCCGCCGTCGGTGCGTCCAGGGCCGTGGTGGACGCGGGCTTCGTGCCGAACGACATGCAGGTGGGACAGACGGGCAAGATCATTGCGCCGGAACTGTACTTCGCCATCGGCATCTCGGGTGCGATCCAGCACGTCACGGGCATCAAGGACGCCGGGACCATCGTGGCCATCAACAAGGATGCGGAAGCGCCGATCTTCGAGATCGCCGACTTCGGCCTCGTCGGCGACCTGTTCGACATACTGCCGGCGCTCCAGGCCGAGATCGAGAAGGGCTAGCGCCGACGGCACCGCGTCGTCGGGGCACGCGGCAGGCCTGCCCGGTCGGCGCGGCGCGCCCGGCATCGCGGGACACTGCATATGGTCGAGCCTGTTTGGCGTCCGTCGGAGGCACGCATTGCCGGGGCCAACCTCACCCGGTTCATGGCGATTGCGGCCGAGCGCTGCGGCCGCCCGATGGACAGCTACCAGGCTCTGTACGACTGGTCGGTGACCGAGCCGCAAGCGTTCTGGCAATGCGTGTGGGCCTTCGCCGGCATCCGCGCCAGCCGTGACCCCGATCGGGTGCTCGACAACGGCGATCGCATGCCCGGCGCGAGCTGGTTTCCGGGGGCGCGCCTCAACTTCGCGGAGAACCTTCTGCGCCACGATGGCGACCGCACTGCCATCGTGTTTCGTGGCGAGGACGGCGCGCGCCGGAGCCTGAGCTTCGACACGCTGCGTGCCGAGGTGGCGCGCGTAGCGGCCGGCCTTGCCGCCGACGGCGTCGGCCCCGGAGACCGCGTGGCCGGGTTCCTGCCCAACCTGCCGGAGACGGTGGTCGCCATGCTCGCCGCCACCAGCCTGGGAGCCGTGTGGACCTCCTGCTCGCCCGATTTCGGCGTCGCCGGCGTTCTCGATCGCTTCGGCCAGACGGGCCCCGTCGTCCTTTTCTGCGCCGACGGCTACCGCTGGAACGGCAAGCGCATCGACTCGCTGCAACCGGCGGCATCCGTGCTGGCCGAGCTGGACAGCGTGCGCCGCGTGGTGATCGTGCCCTTCGTGTCGGAGACCCCGGATCTGGGCGATCTGCCCGAAGCCGTCCGCTATTCGGACTACGGGCAGGCCACCGACGAACTGCGATTCGCCCAGCTGCCCTTCGACCACCCGGTCTATGTGATGTACTCGTCGGGCACCACCGGGGCGCCCAAGTGCATCGTCCACGGCGCCGGCGGCACGCTGCTGCAACACGCGAAAGAGCACCTGCTGCACACCGACCTGCGCGAGGGCGACCGGCTGTTCTACTACACCACGTGCGGCTGGATGATGTGGAACTGGCTGGTAAGCGCGCTGGCCACCGGCGCGACGCTCATCCTGTACGAAGGCTCGCCCTTCCACCCGGATGCCGGCGCACTGTGGCGGCTGGCCGAGGACGAGCGCATCGACGTCTTCGGCACCAGCGCGAAGTACCTGAGCGCGGTCGAAAAGGCCGGCTACGAACCGGGCCGCGCGGTCGACCTCGGGTGCCTGCGAACCATCCTGTCCACCGGTTCGCCCCTGGCGCCGGAGAGCTACGATTTCGTGTACTCGAAAGTGAAACGCGACGTCCAGCTGTCGTCGATTTCCGGGGGCACCGACATCATCTCCTGCTTCGCGCTGGGCAACCCCGTACTGCCCGTCTATCGCGGCGAACTGCAGTGCCGCGGCCTCGGTCTGGATGTGCGGATCTACGACGAACACGGCCGCAGCGTCGTTGGCGAGAAAGGCGAGCTGGTCTGCGCGGCGCCGTTTCCCTGTCAGCCCCTCGGTTTCTGGAACGACCCGGACGGTGCGCGCTACCACTCGGCCTATTTCGACCGCTTCGACAACGTCTGGTGCCACGGCGACTACGCCGAGCTGACGCCGCGTGGCGGCCTGATCATCTACGGGCGATCCGATGCCGTGCTCAATCCCGGGGGCGTGCGCATCGGTACGGCCGAGATCTACCGCCAGGTGGAGAAGCTGGACGAGGTCATCGAATCGGTGGCCGTCGGCCAGGAGTGGGACGACGACGTGCGCGTGGTGCTGTTCGTGGTGCTGCGCGACGGCGTGACCCTGGACGAGGCGCTGGCCACGCGCCTGAAGACCGCGATCCGCGAAAACGCCTCGCCGAGGCACGTGCCGGCGAAGATCCTGTCCGTGCCGGAAATACCGCGCACGATCAGCGGCAAGATCGTCGAGCTGGCGGTGCGCGAGGTCATCCACGGCCGCCCCGTCGACAACACCGACGCCATGGCCAACCCGCAGGCGCTGGACCACTTCAAGGACCGCGTCGAGCTGAGCGAGCCCTGAGGGGCCGCCTCGCCGTGGCACCGTCGGAAAGCGCTTAGAATCATGCGAAACAATGGCTCAGGACACTAGCCAGTACGCACGGCCGCTGGCACGCAGCGGATTCACCCTGGACGAAGCCCAGCGGCGCGCGCTCGAACGCCTCGAGCGGCTGCACCGGGACCTGGTGTCGACACCGCGGACCTACGCCGGCAAGCCTCGCCTGTGGCAGCGCCTGCGCGGCGTGACGGCAATCGAGCCGGCCCAGGGCGTGTACCTGTGGGGCGGCGTCGGTCGCGGCAAGACCTTTCTCATGGACCTGTTCTTCGACGCGCTGCCCATCCAGGAAAAGGTGCGCAGCCATTTCCACCGATTCATGTATCACGTGCACCGCGAGCTGAAGTCGCTGGGTGGCGTTGCAGACCCGCTGGACCATGTCGCCGAGGGCCTCGCGCGCCGCGCTCGCGTCATCTGCTTCGACGAGTTCTTCGTCGCCGACATCGGCGACGCGATGATCCTGGGGACACTGTTCGACGCGCTGTTCCGGCGCGGCGTCAGCCTGGTGGCCACCTCCAACGTGCCGCCCGCGGACCTGTACCGCGACGGCCTGCAACGCCAGCGTTTCCTGCCGGCCATCGCCTTGCTCGAGCGTTACACCGACGTGATCGAGGTCGACGGTGGCGTCGACTATCGGCTGCGCGTCCTGGAGGCGGCCGAGATCTATCACGCGCCGGCGGGCGAGGACGCCGATGCCCGGCTGGCCGACTACTTCGCCGGCATCGCGCCGGAACCCGGTCGCACGGATCATCCGCTGGAAGTGGACGGGCGCATCATTCACAACCGCCGACGCGCGGACGGTGTCGTCTGGTTCACGTTCGGGCAAATCTGCGACGGACCGCGCAGCGCCGCCGACTACATCGAGATCGCCCGCTGCTTCCAGACCGTGCTGGTGTCCGACGTACCGCAGCTCACGGCGAACAGCGACGACCAGGCACGGCGCTTCATCTCGATGGTGGACGAGTTCTACGACCGTCGGGTGAAGCTGATCCTGTCGGCGGACGTGCCGCTCGACGATCTGTACGACGGCTCGCGCCTGGCCTTCGAGTTCAACCGCACCCGCAGCCGCCTGACGGAGATGCAGTCGCACGACTACCTGGCCGAGCCGCACCTGCCCTGACGGGCCAGGCCGGTGGGATCAGTCGCCGGCGGCCGCCTTGTCCAGGCAGGCCACCAGGCGCTCGGTCACCCGCTCGGACAGGCTACCGAAGCGTAAGCCGAAGCGGTAATCGTCCTGCGCGACGCGTCGCGAATAGGCCACGACGGCCTCGATGGCATCGTCGTCGTCCGCCGGCGACCGCCCGTCGAAGCCGATGACCAGGCTCAGCGCGAAGCCGACGGCGTCGACCATCGAACGGTCGCGGGGAATGATGTGCCCGGCGGTCAGGTAGGGACAACCGATCTGCGCGCCCGACGCCGACAGGTCGATGACCTCCACCCGATGGTCCTGGCCGTCACCGGTGACCACCCGCCCCGGCAGCCGGACGCGCAGTCGCGGAGTAATTCGTCGTTCGCTGGTGGTCAACGGGCGCCTCGATGCGGTGATTCCCGCTCATTGTGCCCCGGCCCCTCCCACCGTGCCACCAGCGGAGTTGCCAGGCGGCTGCCCGGCGAGACGAGGCACGGGCGACGCGCCACCTGCGCCACGCGTCGCCGCCGGCCCGTCGCACGGTGCTCCTCCACCTTGAATTCCGCGCCCGTTCGGCCACACTGCGCGCATGAACATCGATCAGCTCCGGCAGGAATACAGCGAGCGGGAACTCAGGCGCCGCGATCTGGCTGCAGATCCCGTGGACCAGTTCGCGCGCTGGTTCGACGAAGCCATCAAGGCCGACCTGCACGAGCCGAACGCCATGTCGCTGTCCACCGTGTCGTCCGACGGCCAGCCGTCGCTGCGCACCGTGCTGCTCAAGTTCTTCGACGCCGACGGACTCGTGTTCTTCACCAATCTCGGCAGCACCAAGGCGCTGGAGCTGGCGTCCAATCCCAGGTGTGCCCTGCTGTTCCCCTGGCTGGCGCTGCAACGCCAGGTCATCGTCAAGGGCACGGCGGAGAAGATCTCCAAGACGCAGGCGCTGCGCTACTTCTGCAAGCGCCCGCGCGGCAGCCAGCTCGGCGCCTGGGTATCCCGCCAGAGCAGCGTGATAAGCTCGCGGAGCCTGCTCGAGGCGAAGCTCGAGGAAATGAAAGCCCGCTTTGCCGACGGGGACGTCCCCATCCCGTCGTTCTGGGGCGGCTATCGGGTACGCCCCGACAGTTTCGAGTTCTGGCAGGGGCGACCCGCACGGCTGCACGATCGCTTCCTGTTTACCCGGGAAGACGAGCGCTGGCGCGTCGAGCGACTGGCCCCGTGACCCTTGTCGCCAAAGGGCGACAGTCGCTGCTGTAACAAACCTCCGATTCTGATTTAATCCACGCCCCATGACACACCACCAGCACCTCACGTCGACGGCCGGCCGACTGGCGTTCGTCGCGACCTTCGCCGCCTGCCTGCTCGCCCTCGGCAACCCGTCCCCGGTCGCCGCGCAGACCCGCTATGTGACGGATCAAACCGAGATCACCCTGCGCAGCGGCCAGAGCACGCGGCATGCCATCAAGCGCATGCTCGACAGCGGCACCCGCGTGCAGGTGCTCGAGCGCGATCCGGACTCGGGCTACGTGCGGGTCACGCTGCCCGACGGCACCGACGGCTGGGTGCTCGGCCGGCTGCTCATGGACGAACCCGCGGCCCGCGACCAGCTCGCCGCCATGCGCCAGCGCGTCGAGGGCTTCGACGACGTGGAACGCGGCCTCCGCGAACAGATCACCGACCTCGAGGCGGAGAACGCAACGCTGTCGGCCAATCTGTCGAACGTGCAGGGGCAGAACGCCACCCTGTCCACCGACCTGGAACAGGTGCGCAACACCTCGCGAAACGCGCTCAACATCGCGTCGGAGAACGACGTGCTCAAGGCGCGCGTGGCCGACAACGAAGAGACCATCGACCTGTTGATGGCGGAGAACGCGGAGCTCAAGACCCGCGCCACGCAGCGCTGGTTCCTCATCGGCGCGGGCGTCATCGTCGCCGGCATCATCCTCGGCCTGCTCTTGCCGCGAATGCGGCCGCGGCGGCGGTCGAGCTGGGGCAGTCTCTAGCGCCGGACGGGCGCTCGTAGCGGTCGGCGTCAGTACTCGTCGACGGCCAGCGCCTCGATCCGGGCGCTTTCGGCGGCGCGCAACGCGTCGGCCTGGGCCCGGTCGAGCACCCCGGCGGCCAGCGCACTGGCCAGCCGCTCGTCGAAGGACGCGCCCTCGATGAGCCGCACGTCCCGCGCGGCCTTCAGCTTGCGCTGCAGCGGTGTCGTCGCGATCACCTGGTCCAGCGCACGCTCGAGTGCCGCCAGCGGTTCGGCCGGGTCCGTGGGGACATGCACACCGGCGGTGAGCCGGTCGCGCGTGGACGACGGCACCAGCAGCAGGCGCCCCGTCGCGGTCTCCAGTGCGTCGTCCGGCGGCCGGTAGGAACGTCCGAAGGGAAACAGCACGAAGCGCAGGACCCGCCCCACCCACCGCGAGGGCAGGTTCGCGCACACCGACTCCAGGTCCGACTGGATGCGCCAGAGACTGTCCCGCAAGACCCAGTCGACCAGCGGCTGATCCGCCGCTTCGCGACCCTGGTCCTGAAAGCTCTTGAGCGTCGCGGCGGCGAGAAACAAACGGCTGAGCACGTCGGCCATGCGCGCCGACAGTCGCTCGTGCTGCTTCAGGTCGTCGCGCACCGTGAACAGCAGCGCTTCGGTGGTGACAGCGAAGGCCGAACTCATGCGGTTCAGCCCGCGGAAGTGGTGGCGATTGACGCCCGAGCCCAGCGGCGCCGGCGCCAGGCGACCGCCGAACAGCGACAAGAGCGCCGCCCGCAGCGCGGTGCCGACAGCGAAACGCAGGTGACGCGCGAACAGACGATCGAAGCGATGTTCGGCGGCGCCGTAGTTGCGATCCACCGCCGCATCGATCTCGTCCTTCAGGAACGGATGGCAGCGCATGACACCCTGGCCGAACACGACCTGGCTGCGCATGCGCATGTTGGTGCCGTCGAGGGTGACTCCGACCGTCGCCGTATCGAGGGCGTCCGCGACCAGGTTGCGCGGGCCGAGACAGACACCCTTGCCGCCGTGCACGTCGATGGCATCCACCGCGATTCGGCGCGCCAGATCGGTCAGGTTGTACTTGGCGATGGCCGAAACCACCGCGGGACGCTGGCCGCGCTCGAGCGACGCCAGCAGCACCCGACGCGCCGCGTCCATGGCGTAGGTGCGGCCGGCGATGCGCGCCAGCGACTCCTGCACCGCTTCGAAGAAGCCGATGGGCGATCCGAACTGGAACCGGATACGGGCATACGCTCCCGTGACGCGAGCGGCCCGCTTGGCGGCGGCGGTGGCCAGCGCCGGCTGCGTGATCGCACGACTCTCGATGATCGTCTGCGTGATCATCCGCCAGCCGTCACCGGCCGCCTCCGCGCCGCCCACGATGGCATCCAGGGGCACGAACACGCCCTCGCCCCGCACCGGTCCGTTGGCGTAGCCCTGGTGCAGCGGTCGGTGCCGGGTGTCATTGCTGACCCCCGGCGTCGATGCCGGCACGAGCGCGACGGTCAGACCGACATCCTCCCGGTCGCCGAGCAAGCCGTCGGGATCGTACAGCCGGAAGACCACGGCGATGAGCGAGGCGACAGGCCCGAGCGTCACGTACCGCTTGTCGAAATCGAGGCGCACCCCGAGCACGTTCGACTGGCCTTCCGCGTCGCCCCGGGCGACCACGCCCCGATCCGGAACGCCCGCCGCGTCGCTGCCCGCTTCCGGACCCGACAGGGCGAAGCACGGGATTTCGCGACCGGCGGCCAGCTCCGGCAGCCAGCGTTTCTTCTGCGCATCGGTGCCGTAGCGCAGGAGCAGCGGCACCGCGCCGGCCAGGTTGCACACCGCCACGATGGCTGCGGCGCTGGCGCTGCGCGTCGCCAGGCTCATCACGATGGCGGCCACGCCGCAGGCGGAAAAGCCGCGGCCACCGAGGTCCACCGGAATGGACAGTCCGAGGAATCCCTCCTCCTTGAGGATGCGCCAGGCGGCGTCGGGCAGGTCGACGGAATCGTTGTCCGTCCGGTAGTCGTTGACCACCGCGCACAGGCGCGGCAATGCGTCGGCGATGAACGCGCGCTCGGCCTCGGGCAGGGACGCCGCCGGTTGCTGGAACATGCGGCGCCAGCGTGGCCGGCCGCTGAACAGTTCGCCATCCCAACCCACCGTGCCCGCTTCCAGCGCAACCCGATCGGCTTCGTCGACGGCCGGCATCGCCGAGCGATAGACGTCAAGCACCGGGCGCGTCACGAAGCGTCGTCGCGCCGGCGCGAAGCCCAGGAGGACGCCGGGCACGGCAAAGACGATCCACGCGAGGCTTTTTCCCACCCAGGACACGTCCACGGCGTACACGCTGAACAGGCCGAGCGCGAAAACGCCGAGCGGCAACCACACGAGGGCACCGGCGCGCAGGTAGGCCAGCACGACGGCCAGCACGATGAGCACCGGCCACCAGAACGCACCGGACGTGGCCGCCGTGGCTGCCGATTCGAGCCAGGCGCTCACGACCGGGCGCGGCAGCCGAAGGGTGGGCGTGTCATGGCCCCACCGTAACGCATCCGCTGGTTGCAGACCAGAATCCGGCCTGCGCGCCAGTCGTGTCCGTCGCGGTAGAATCCATGCACGGAGGAGCCTTCGCATGACCACGGACGACGCATTCCGGGAACACCGCATCAACACGGCCGACGGCGTCACACTGTACTGCCGCGACTACGGGCCCGCAGACACTGCGAGCACGCCCGTGCTGTGCCTGCACGGCCTCACCCGCAACAGCGCCGACTTTCACGACCTGGCCTGCCACCTGGCCGCCGACACGGCGGCCCGTCGCCGCGTGCTCGCACCCGACATGCGGGGCCGCGGTCGCTCCGAATACGACGCGCAATGGCAACGCTATCACCCGCTCACCTACCGCGATGACGTCTTCGCGCTGATCGACCGCCTGCGTGTCGAACGCGTCGTGGTGATCGGCACGTCGATGGGCGGACTGATTGCCATGCTGATGGCCGAAGCCAGGCCCGCCACGCTGGCCGGTGTCGTGCTCAACGACGTCGGCCCGGAGATTGCGCCGGAAGGGCTGGCGCGCATCCTGACCTATGTCGGCCAGCTGCCGCCGGTGCCGGACTGGAACGCGGCCGCCGCCCAGGACCGCTCGGTGTTCGAACAGGCCCTGCCGGACTTCGACGACGACGACTGGCTGGCCCACGCCCGCCTCGGCTACACCGAAGACCCGGACGGCTCGGTGCGCCTGGCGGCCGATCCGAACGTCGGCCGGGCGCTGCGCGAGGTCGGCGGTGCCCTGGACGATCCCTGGGATCTGTTTCGGGGCCTGCGCCCGATACCGACACTCGCGTTGCGGGGCGCGCTGTCCGACATCCTTTCTCCGGACATCCTCCAGCGGATGCGCGACCAGCATCCGGCCATGGTCACCGCGACCATCGCCAGGCGCGGCCACGTGCCGCTGCTGGATGAGGCCGACAGCCTGGACGCCATCGACGCCTTCCTCGCGCAGATCGATCGCGAGGAGCATGCTGATTGACAACCGACGCGCCGCGCAGGAGCGGCTTCATTGTGGGAGCGGCTTCAGCCGCGATCCCGGTCGCTATCGCG
>JAAUYH010021668.1_pt1 | contig 10726 bp, 4 predicted proteins | sample 7278061 | NCBI WGS metagenome assembly JAAUYH01 (sample SAMN14350203, study PRJNA611818) | marine sediment metagenome | isolation source: surface marine sediment (0.6m) | place: French Polynesia: Moorea | collected 2018-08 | reverse complement strand
TGTGGACTGGAACTTACTTATCTCGTTACTACATGTGATGATCATCTGATCGACATAGGGTTTTCGTGTATTTCCCAGTCACTTATTTCTGCGCATACAGATGTGATTGTACAATGTCAAAAGGCTTTGAAAGATCGTCTTCTCTATTTCAATCTTCTGCAGTGTAAGAAATTGTTCGGTCGTCCTTCTGCGAGAAAGCTGCAGGCTTGTCCAGACTCACATCAGTAGAAATTGCTGTTGTGCTGTCCATCATCGCGTAGCGCATTGCGTATGGCCCTTTGATGTGTTAATTTACCATCGCACTACTGTAGAGAAATTTCAATCAGCTCTTTCTTTCCGTGCTATGATCTCCCAGGATATTTGAGATCACCGTAAAACAGAATAAACCCTAGCGACTAATGGACAGCAATGTTCTTGGTCTACCGTAGACGAAGTTGTCCTGTATCCCCTGGATGTTTCGGTGAAATAGAATGTAATGCTATCATATTATACATCATTAGAAATTAAATTTAATTTTGATTAAGATTCAAAGTCAGATTCCGATTCGGTTTCTCCTGAGTAGTCAATAGTATCTTCAAAAAAATAACCACTACCCCTAAACGAATTCTTCACAATTTGTATGGGGAACTCTTCCCATATTGCTTTCAGCCAACATACAATTTATAGCAAGTAATTCTTTTAATGCAAAAAATGGTTTTTCTAAATCTCCTGTTTCTATGAATACAGCCTTACCGAACCGTATCTAATCAAAAGTAACTCACTTCCAATATAAAATACGACTGTCAGCAGCTTTCTCGACAAGTGAATTTTCATTACTTCTAGCCAGGGGGTACAGCACTAACTTCAATTACGGTACTTGACTTCCAATACTGTACCCTTAATATGGAGAGCCAGATCTTCAAAAAGTGCTGTCATCAGACCTCCATGATGATGACTTAATGTTTTTCTCCCTGCCAATTCATCTAGATAGGATTGAATGAGGTGTGTAAGATATCACAGACGCTTCAATCGTGCAACGATATTTGCAAATCATTTTGAGAGAGATATCATTTGAAACGTCATAGAAAGTAGGAACAGTTGATTGCTGCAGGTAATACATCGTTGTAAAAGGCAGTCAACTCCGTGGTTGGTATCAAGGATCCATAAAATTTGCTTTTTCTACAACCAAATTTGTTGAATTTGTCTTCAAGGTATCGAGCAGAAATTTTTGCATTGTATTACAATTAGAATGCAAACGTGTGAATGATTATTCGATAACAACAGTTATGTATGAAATTTTTATGAAAAAGGGCGAAGTGCAAAAACGATCGAAGAATATTGATTAAATTGCATGATTGTTGCGTTTCCTAGCAAAAAAACATGAAGAGGAGATTTGTCTACGCTGTAAAAAATAAGTGCAGCAAGGAAAAGAAGCAACAGGGATGCACCTGTACAGTATGTTGGGTGAACTGTAGAACTTGTTCGACAACGTGGCGAGTCTACGAAACAATGCTGTTTTCAGGTGTTTTTGTTTGAAGCAACTCGCGATTCGATGATATAAACGATGATTTTTGCTCATCATCTTCATTTACTAGTAACACCGACACCTAAAGATGGCATCCCATGCAACCGTCGCATTTTGCGCCTTCCTGTTCATCGCCACCGCCAGTGCCTCTGGTACGGGACCGAGAAAAGGTGTGAAGTGGGCCGATCTACTGCCGAAACCTAACACGTATGATGATGATCTCAAGAACTTCAACCTTCTGGCCAACCTCATTGATTATGCGGGCTTGACGAAAACGGTACTATCATTGCGTTACTCGACTGTTTTCGCACCAAATGACTTGGCGTTCGTTCGTCTTGCACATGTGTTCACCTCGTACAAGGGTAGAGACGAACGCAAGGCGTACGAGGCTTTGATCAGGTTCGCGGAGGGGGGCCTCGAGACCGTCGATGGCACAATCTTGCGTGGACCTGCTGTGGCCAAGATGGTTCTGTTGTACCATGTTGTTCCGTATCCGGTGTACAAGCAAAATTTAATCAACGAGTCGTACTTCGCTCCTACCTTGAGCAAGGGTTCGAAAATTCTGTTCACTAAATCCCGCGAAATTGTTGACGCCAACTTTTCACTGAGGAACCCCTACGTTATCAAGTTTGACATTCATGTGGAGTACGGAACTGTGGTACACGTCATCAGCGACTTGCTTGTTCCTGACGTTAGTGGCAGTTTTGGTGCGTGAGGTGGAAATTTTGTGATCTAGTATCACTGTTACTACCGTAAAGTCACATGGTAGTGCTCGTTGCATTTTTTTCCATTCTTTGTTGATGTTGCCTAGAGCAGTTCAATCACTAAATACTCTCGAAAATTTTCCGTTCCTTCCCACAACCACTGAAAGGGAAAAGATCAAAATAGTAGATTCAAACCGATGCTCTTGGGAGCAATCAATTGAGCCATTGCTCTCCAAATTGGTTACCGAGGCATACTCAAACTGTAGCGACGAATTAAAATCAATTCCCTTTTCGAGGTGCTCGTGTTAAACACTAGCTAATCATTTCTTGAAACCTCAATTCATTTAAATCAAACTAAGTGTGTGGGTGTAGAGCACATTGACTATGGTAGTTCGAGTGCGACGGCTGCCTCTTGAACGGTTGCACGGTTGCAGGCAAGTTTCCGACTTTCATCACATTACAGCTGCCAATAGCCTTAGGCTGGTAACATATTCATAATTGAACAGGGTAGAATAAGTACTATCGATCTGGAATCCAGTAAGCAGTGTGGCGGAAGTGTTGTAGATGTCAAATCGAATGTCACCACCGAAAGCATTTGTTAACATGTTCTTTCAGTTATTTAAATCGGTCTCAACGGCAAATAAACAATTAATACTTCGAGTGCAACATTTTGGCGACTTCGGTGATACAGTACCAGTAGTCTTTCGATTCACTAACTACAGCTGCTCTACATTCGCATCACTAAAAGCTGGCAAAACCGAGCCGCCAAAGATAAAATGCCGTCCGTGGGAGGTGCAGTACAGTAAATTACCTGATTAACCGTAAACAACTACGAAACCATTCTGCAAGATCTTTCAACTTGTGCTCGTTATGTACAGGCGTGATGTTTTTGATGTTCGTAGTACGTTCGTTGTTTGTGGTAGTACTACTGTACTGTACTATAATTAGTTAGCCAATGATTTTTAAGATTTAAACTACTGGAAGCTTCAGATTCGTGAACCTTATTCGAGCGATTATTCATTAGTGAATAATGCTGACAGGCTGTGGAATAAGGCATCCCTACGAATTCGGACTCATTCCATTAACTTTACAGGTGTTGAGCAATTCAGCTTTGCAGTACAACGTTTAGAAACAGTACTGATACTCTACTCTACAGTACACTTGTCGCTCATTCAAGTTGTACAATACAGTACAGTACCCTTCAATAATCCTAGAACACCCTAGGTTGAGGTATTCAGGACAGGAGCCAAACCGTTCGAAAAATCATTAGATTTTAGGGCTTTTGGAGAACTCGCTACGCTCGAAGCGTTCAAGAAAACAAGCTACATGGAGTATAGAAAAAATTTTCTGTCTAAATGAGGGTCAGAAACAACGTTGAACGGTGTAAATAGTCTGTATATAGCAGCTTGTATTTCTTGGTAGCTGTACAGGACGTTCTAGTGACAGTAATGCGAGGTTGAATAAACAACCGATATGTTTCCCTAGGTAATTTGAATGCTATTCAATCCTCAGTTCTTCACGAAACAGAACATGTCGGAGACCAGCAATTGTTGATGTCTCTGATGCTCAAAAAATATATTACTCATGCACAAGATACACTAACGTCTCCTCTATCGATTGCGTCTTTAAATTTTTTTTCCGAAAATATTCTGATGTTGATGTAGCTCATTTTCTTCAACAATTCTATAGAGACAACTTGACCAGAAACCCTAAAATCTAACGATTCCTGTCCAGAATACCGCAACCTAGGGTGTTCTAGAATTATTGTAGGGTGCTGTACCGTACAGTGTACGAACTACCGTATACTGTACTGTACGAAAACTTGATTCATTAGTGTATGTTTTAAAATTTACATGTGAATTAAACCTGCGTTTGCAAAAAATACTGTATACACAGCGGGATTACAGCACAGTCTGATAACTATTTTCTCTGTATCAGTTAGAGTTCGGAGTTACGGCACCGGCCTATTTCGACCTGTCCCTGTTGATTGTCAACTGTAACATATTTCTTAAGCATCTGCAGTAATTGCCTTTCCCTTTCCGAATTGCTAGTATCGAATCCAAGAAATCGTATTGTTAAAGATATTGGTTCACAGTTGAGCAAGCTAGAAATTGTTTGGTGCGATGGATCTGTTGGGAGACGCATGGACGAGCGAAAAGCGATGCTCGAGTTCGAGTCAGTCAGTTTTTTCCGGTAGTATTCAGTGTCGGACAGGACAGATGTAAGAAATACAGGAACAGTCGAGGACAGAGAAATAGATGGTACTCGTGACTGAAGTTTGTCAAGACTGTGTATAGTACTGGTACAATACTGTACAGAACTAGAATTTGGACGTAGTTCGTTTTCCGTTGGATCGGTGTCATATTGGCGAAAGGCAAACGATCGTTGATGAGTTCTCGTTGTTCTTCAGGTGAGAGTTCAAAACTCGGTTTGTAGAAGAAATAAAAGTGACAACGTAAACATTTTCATTGAATGGCAAAGGAGACTTGAGAAAAGAAAGCATGAAGATCAGAATAAGCGAGGAGTGCTTGAAATATATTCGCATTACATCAAGTCAATGCCTGCAAATGACCACAGTTGGTGGAAACTTGAGGCTCAATTGGCTTTTCATTGAATTTTAGTAGCATCGTTGCTGTGCTAGGTGTTGAATGCTCATCTAAAGATCAGCTGACATGACACAAAAACCATATTCGTATTGCGTGCATCTCATGGTGTGGATTGCATCTCAAGGAGTCTATATGTAATCATATAACAGATTGATGACATTTATCTTAAAATTTCAGGAATATCGCTGAAGAAACTTGAGGACGAATTGAATTTCCTTTATACCAATTGACTGCTCATCTAGGCTGCATTACGAGAAACGGGTTTGCCTTATGGTCTACTACAAGGTAAGGATTGCTGTGTTCGAATAGTAAGTACCTTATGTCGCAAGAAAATAACGATTAGAAGAGGAAATTGAACCTTATGAATAATGATCGCAGACGGGAACTGTGGAAGGGTTGAAGAACATGAAAGGCAACGAGATGTGAGTAGGGAAACAAACCGAGAGTTTTCCGTGCAAGAATGACAGTTAGAAGGCGTCCTACGAGCGAGGGTTACAGTAACCACAACAATCTAAGAGCACAAGGCAATAGTTGATATTGAGGGTTTGCATCAGTACAAAGCATTTCATGAAAAGAGTGCGAGAATCGAAAGCGAGGCGAGAAGCGAGAAACACGGCTAACAAACGCTACCTGCCAGCACCGCTTTGTTGTGTGGGAAGTGGAGAATGCATTGCTAAGTGGTAAGAACAAGCCTTGCAGGGGCGGCAAAGACGAGCAGTAGAGTGAGTGCAGGCAAAGGGACGTGTGAGGCATACCCTAGAGTCCGCGGCACGAATGGCGAGTTGTTGTGTTCGCAAGGACCTGACAGTCGGAAGTGGGCTAGGAGAGGAAGAAGAACGAAACGAGATCGCGATGGTCGATCTTTCGCAAGACGGCCAGCGAAAGGGAGCCACGCGGTGGAACAAATTAAGTGCGACGCAAATAAAGGAAATTTACGTAAGAATATAAAGTCACTGTAAAAATCGAACGATTTAGCAGCGATGCAAGGAAAAGTACGCAACACGAGCACAATGTCACGATTCGTGTCTCTCTGCATGTGTCATCGCTCTGAGAACTTGCTTTATCTCGTGTGCGGCGGATAGGATAGCACTTGACGCATGTATTCCCTTGTCCTCCTCCTTTTCTCCGTCCCTTACCATCCCCATTCCCGCACACCATGGACGACGACCAGTTTGCGGCGCCCGCACCACCGCCACGCGCGCCCGCGTTCTATCACTCGGCCGTGTTGCACTTGGTTTGGTCTGGTTTCATAGCGGTGGATTCCATTGACCGATTGTTGGCTTCGATAGCCATCGACTCTTCCACGCCCAAGGCAGTTCCAATGACCGCGTCGATTTGCGAAGGACTATTGTCTTTCTCTGGTGTTGTTCAAGGCCTTACCGCATTACTCTTCTCGATACATCATTCCCGATTTGCGGCGCTAACCCGACTCATTCACTTACCTATCGCACTCTATGTCGTGGCATCGCATCTCTCCACCGCCATAATCACCACGCGAGCGTCACCGCGCACAGCGGCGGTATTCGCATCGCTTGCCACGGCGATAACACGAACCTCGATGCTTCTCGCGCCATTGGAGTTTAGTGCACGCGCAGACTGGCCATCGCCCCCAGGTTGTGCTCACGCATCGTTATCATGTTTCGCCGCCTTTTGCGCAGGGTTATGCCTCAGCGCTAGTAGCTTCTCAATTATGAGTCGTGTAGGTGGCGGCATTCTAAGTGTACCTGGTGTTGCAGGACGACTTCCACTACTTGGGTTCATCGCGGGGTGCGCACTAGCGTTCTGGGGTGCGGCGGGAATCATCGTGGCGTATTCTACCGACCGTTGCATGGCTCGTGTACATATGACAATGGCAGTGCCACTGTTGGTGCTGTGCATTGGTGCGCTGGTTGTGACGCAGCCAGCAGTGGCGCTTGCGGGGGGTTCGAAACGTCTGGACGCGGGATTCGCGGGTGCGGGCCCAGCGGCAGTGGCGGTCCTACTCACGGGAACAGTGGGACTACCAATGTACTTCTTGTCGCGCCAAGCGGACGAACCAGATCCATCTACCAAGGACAAAACCATTGACGAGGATTTCATCACGCTCAACTACTACAGCTGAAATTCGTCGGAAAAAATGAGGCGAATGTGAAACAAGTGGTTAAGCGTTGAAGCGGTGGTGCGCACGCGGCGCGGCAGTGCACAGTATTTATTGGCGTTCTGAATATAGACGTTCGTTTCGACGTGCGATGGAAAGTGCAGCGGTCGGTGCAGTGCGCCTAGTCACGAGACTCCCACAATGCCGTTGCAATGCAGGACTATACGTACAACAGCCGACGTGGCGACAAGGAACGCACCCCGCCAGGCGCGGTGCGGTGCTAGGGATGCACGATCGCTTCGGTTCTCATGGTACAGTACGGTGCATAGCCCTGCGCGCAGGTTATTTTTGTGGGTGGACCTTCTCTTTACAGCCAGCATTGCATTTGGTGAGTTGCCATCCTTACGACTTGTTCTGTTGAGGGCTCGGAAAACATACTGCACTGTACCGATACTGCTCTGTACTGTACGGACTTATTGTTCATTGAATTAATCGTTTTCTGCGATGAATGTTGAGTTGTATGCTGTACTGTACTGTACTGTACCTGTCTGCTCTAGTCTAACAGTGAGTTGGTAAGCAAAATTCCGCCCTCCCATCTTAGATCACCTGGTGTACCGGTACAGTACGGTACTGTGCTTTACTTGGTCTGTGATGCTCGCAACGAGGTCGCCTGATACATAAACACCACTATACTGCACTTGCTGATGCCAACAAGATGCCCATATTCTCTCTGGAATTTCTGAATTCGACGTCCTATTGAAGTCTCACGATGTACTGTACACTAAAGATACTGAGCACCATTGTTAGTAGTGTACGTTTTGCCACAGTACAGGATTTGATTACTGTATCCATATTCCCCTTATTGCTTTCGACCACTGAGCTGCGTTCGTGCGATACTGCAACTTCGGATTAACGCGATACCAAAGCTGTGCGCGATCTGCTGGATCTCACCTGACGAGCCTCGCTCGTTGAGCTAGTTCTTTCCGATTTTATATCATGCTTTCACCCCTGACCAATGTATGCTTGACCGCTCGCTGCCGATCGAGCCGCTCTAGACTGCACTTCCTTTAGAGCTTTTTCTATATCGAGCAAACGTCGTTTCACCCACTCAAGTCTGTTTCGCGCGATATCTTGTATTTGCTCTCTGGTGACGTGCTCTTCCGCCGATAGATCTTTCTGAACTATCTCAGCACAACTCCCAAGCATTGTTTCTGCGAAACGATCGAATACCTCCTCTGAACTTGGTTGTCTCGATTGTTCCCTTTCTTTACGCAATGATTCCAATTTCTCGGTGACTTCCATAACAAAGGATTTCTTTCCTTGCGTCACTTTTTCCCTTTCCTTTTCTAAGAATTCTTTCAATTCCTGCGATACCTCCATGTCCTCAAGAACGAATGCCTCTGTTACTTTCACTATAAGCGGTTATCCCTTTCCCGGTCTCGCTCTAGTGTACACTCCTGACTGTTCATGTTTTGTAGACGGTAAGCATCAGAAGCTAAAGACTTTTAAATGAAGTCCGAGCTTCAGCATCTGAAATTTCGCCAAATCTCAGGAAACACTGACTCATGTGCCCCGAGATAATTTCAACTTATGTTAATGCCGAGGTATTTACGATTTTATTTACAGTAAATCTGCAACCATAGGTACGTACGGTACATAAACTTTTCGTAATTTTTGCAAACCACTACGGCTAAATCAAGATTTTTTGCTTCTGGTCGAAATCGCTTGGACGCATATTCTTTCTCACGACGGTATCGTATTGTTTTCTTTGTTTCTCGGGTGGCCTATATCTGAATTATTCTTCTGTTATTACCTATTCATTCGGCTTCCAACAAGGGAAAGAGTATTCTTTGTCATTCATTGTTGCTTCGCGGAAAAGTTCTTGCTGTTTGCTACATGATCGGAACGAATTAAGGTTCACAATTTGCCGTTTACCAAACTTAGTTCTTGGTAGATTTGTACATGTGGAAACCGCGGTACTTTGCTGATTCGCTTGCATCTCTCATAAACTATCCGAAAAAATTGGGAGTTCTATCTAAACCTCGTACACTGAAAAACTGTATTTCTCAAGAACAACCTTACCAGGGAGGAGTATGTATTACAGTACACCCTATTTTAAAGTAGGTAGGGGTGGATAGAACCATTTCAACTGCACATTCTATATTAAGTGAGGAAAGCTGCTGTACAGTATCTAAAAGTACCCACAGCGAGACAGACTACTACAGTACCGTACTTGACTGTCGAACCAAATTCTTTGGATCTCATCAATGAATTTCAGAAAAATTTACAGTGGTGTCAGCTTGTTTACTGTTAGTACTGAGCACGATTTGTAAGGAACACTTCTGATGACTTGAGCAAACTACTGTAAAGGCTTAAATGCCCCGCCTCTTCAATTTGAGCCGCGTGTCATGCTGGAAGGTTATGTCCTATTTACTGTACCATACTTCTCGAATATGACTCTGTACTGCACACGGAGGTTCTAAAATTGATAACATGCTTGGTTCTAATCCAATACAAGGGCTCCTCCACTTTGGCCCCATCACGCAGCGGTTATCAGACATTGATTGAAACACAATATTAATGAACAATTGTTCTCCGTTACTCATTTTTCGGAGACATTGCGGTAAACGATTATTTGAAAGCAACCAAGTCGGGTCAATATTGTAATGCCTGTTTCGCTGTAACCTTCGTATCGAAAAATATCTGTTACAAATATCGCATAGTGGAAAATCTACATCTGTCTTCAATAGTACAACGCCAAATCATCGCACCCTGTTGTTTATTTCATCTTGAGAACTATCGCTTACGTAACTGTCTAGAACCTTCGTTGTTTCTGCAAAAAATACCAGAAATCTTTAATTTTGATGAGTAATCCTAAATTGTACGAATCAATTGCTATTGAAAGCACAATCAAGCAATCAAAAAATTATTGTGGGAACCTGTGAGAATGAGATAGTGTTAGTTACTATTTCATAATGCCGGAATCAAAACAATAAATTTGTAGACAACCACAGCGATCGAGTAAAAGTGAATAAATTCGAGTCAATGAAGTTATAATAATGGTCTCAAATGCGAAAGAATACTTGAAACCTGAACGCATCAAACTATTTGACCACTTCACGATAGTTGATCGTTAGAAAAAGGAATATCGGGTTTAGAAACCTTGTTCCGCATCTAGAAGTAAACTAGTCGCAATCTATTTACTCAATGGAAAATGTAGCGTAAATCACAACAACCAGCAATATTCTTCACTTATTCCATTTCGTACTTCAAATAAAGATGTTGAATAGTTTGATTTTTGAAGCCAAATACCTGTAGTTTAACATGTGGGTTTCTGCTAGAATTCTGATATTTAACTGAGTATTAGACTTGCTCATGTCAATTTATTTCTGGAAATATTCCCCTTCATCATTCTCCTAGGAGTATAATCCAACTCTACAGATTTCACGGTCGTACAAAAAATTCTGATATTCTGAACAGAATGAGTATAATATACATCGCTACACCAAACGGATGGAGCACATGAGTGAAAATCAGCCATAAAGCCTTTAATTTGGCATAGGAATACGGTTGTATGAAAATTGCATAGGATACTGCTAATCCACACGAAGAATAGATCTGTTAGCGCCTAAACGCTGGAAAAGATTTTCATGTCGCAGAAATTTGAATAATATATGCTTAATACAGTGTGTACCTAAATCTGAGCGTGTTCTTCGTAAAAGCGGAAAAGAGAGGTCAAATCAGGAAAAGAAGGTGCCCCGTCCCAAAATTGAAAAGTATTTAGATAATCAATGGCTTCAAACGAGACATCTTTAAATACATCGAACGCAGATTT
>JAAUYH010094777.1_pt1 | contig 10729 bp, 8 predicted proteins | sample 7278061 | NCBI WGS metagenome assembly JAAUYH01 (sample SAMN14350203, study PRJNA611818) | marine sediment metagenome | isolation source: surface marine sediment (0.6m) | place: French Polynesia: Moorea | collected 2018-08 | reverse complement strand
TTCTGCAACTGTTGCAGAACCACGAATGGTAACAACTTCTTTGGTCATTATTTCTTCTGCTTTCATCATAATCCTGGGAGTTAAAGTGATAATTTTTCTTTTTTTGGGATTTTTTTTGGAATCTTCTTTTGTGAAAATAATTTAACTAAATAATTTCAGCCCCAATTTAACTAAATAATTTCAGCCCCGCAACCATACTTGCTGACAAAATTTACTTCTGCGATCACAACTTAATCTTCATATATTCTGGCTTCAGGAGCATCGGGATACTCTTCACAGTAAAGCTCAAAATTACTTTTTGGTTTCTCTACAAAATCACTTTTACTTAAAATATCTGTAATTGATATTACCCCCAATAGTTTGCCTTTAATTACCGGAGCGCGACGGATACGAGTATTTGCAAACAACCTGGCTACATATTCCACACCCAATTCGGGGTTAACTACAATACAAGGTTTACTCATGATTTCATAAACTCGCATTTGTTTGGGGTCTTTACCATGTGCAGCAACTTTGTAAATAATATCGGTTTCAGTCACCATACCGTACGGGTCATTTTTATTACGCAGTTCCACAACTAAAGAGCGAAGTCCTTTCTCTTTCATTAGTTTCACAGCTTCGGCGACAGTTGCAGAGCCACGTACGGTAACAACTTCTTTAGTCATTATGTCTTCTGCTTTCATAACCTTTTCTTCTCTTACCTTTACTCGTAAAGCGATAACTATTTCTTTTGCTTCTCGTGTCTCAAAGTAATTCAGTCACGATTGTTTTGAATTTTTCATAGGGAACGACTCCAACAACCTTTTCTATGCAGCTTCCATCTTTATAAATCATGACTACCGGAATACTGCGGATTCCCAATCTTTTGGCGAGACTCGGATTCTCATCAAGGTCTACTTTAGCTACCTTTACACGCTCCTCATATTCTTGAGCTAATCTATCCATCATCGGAGCAATCATTTTGCAAGGTCCACACCAAGTTGCAGTAAAGTCAACAACAAACACACCGTCGCTGCTAGAAAGTGTATCGAATTCGGCTTCTTTGATATATTCAACTGCATCCATCTGATAACTCCTTATTTGAATTAAATATATGGGTATTTTTATTGACAGGTTTTAAATAACACTTCTTATTAATTGATAAGCTCGAATTGTTGTAACCTGATGTAATATGTCTTCATAAGACAAGTAAGCAAACAAAATAATGGCAGCTAATAAGGAAAACGATAATTATTTATGGGAAAAACTTAACCAAGCAAGGCAAGCTAAAGCAGCTAGAGGTGGTTATGCTGGATATGGTTCGCCTCCTTTTGGGAAAAAATCTGTAAATGGCGAACTGGTGGAAAATTCTCAAGAACAGCAAATTATTGAATTAATTCGCCGCCATCATAAATCTGGAAAATCTCTACCCCAAATCGCTAACTGGCTTAACCTACAGGGATACACAACTAAACGAGGAAAGCAATGGCAACCCGTTTCTGTAAAACGAGTATTAGATAGACTTTATGGAAAAAAAGGAAGAATATCTGGTATTTAGAAAAATTGAAACCATCCTCAAAAACAGATTAGAAACTAAAATTTTAAGTACTTCATTTCTTCTCTAAAGTAACCCGAGCATACTTTATAAGAGATATAATATCTTTATATCTTACTTTATTATAATCTCACCTCTAATAAGTGCAACCTATACTAAATAAAGCTTTCAGGCTCTACTCCTTTACATCTCTCGTATTGTACAAATTTTCGTATAAATAATGTATAGCTTGGCGAACAAAATTTACAAATTTTAATATGCATTCATTCCACAAAATAGCACAATCTTAGCTAAAACAGAGGAGCCTGAGGCGAATGGCACGCTCGTTAAGAATCATCCGCACAAGCGCGTGCGTGAACAAAACTTGAACTGAGTTTATAGTTATTAGTTTACTGCTCAATTTAAGGTCTTATAAACATAAGGTATTTATTCCAATGGAGTAAATCATATTTCAAGAACTGCCTAATTAATCATAACTATTGGAAAATTATTATAACTCTGGATGCAACCAAATAAATAATCCAGCAGATGCAGTAGTACCAACAAAATGTGCTGCTATACCAGTAACATTACATACGTTAATAAAAACATCTAGCGAACGAATAATACGCGTAGGATTGTAAATAGTCACTCCTTGGGGCTGAGAAATTGATTTTGCGAGCAATACACCTAAGCCAGATAAGCTACCAATGATAAAAATTAACATACCTGCGAAGCCTAAGATTGCACCTAATCTTAAGATTTGCATGACCTCGGCTTTTGATGGATGTAGATCTGGTTGTGGGCTTCTTAATCTACGTCCATAGCGAGCAATACGTAATCCAACATAGCAGCCAAATAAAAGTAGTAATATTCCTAAAACAGCCCAGAAAATACTCATACTAATTCCTGGAAGTGTTCCTTGAGTAAAACTTGTAATCTGAGAATTAGGTGTCACTGTGCGACTAAATTTTCTTCCAGATATTGTTAGGATTAACAGAAAAATAGAAGTTCCTCCTAACCCTAACTGCATCCAAATACTTACCCAACCAACTATCTGTAAGATTTTACCAATTGCTTCTAATTTGGGATTTATTAATTCTGTGCTTATGGTGTTTTTCATGGTTGATATTTAATCAGTGAATTATTATGTACAGAATTTATGCAATCAAGCGTCATAATAAAATACCAAATATAAAGCTTGTAGTTGATATTTTAATACGCTAATTAAGGAATAAATTTCTGACTAGAATTTCTAAATACTTCAGTTACATAAGTCCTAATATAAAATCAAAATCCACCATTTATAAGATAAGCCTATTTATCCAAAGGAATAATCTGTCTGTAGTTTATATATGAGTTATTTCTGAAGAGCTAAATTTAGTACTTAGCGATATTCTTTAGATTTGCTAGGATTCCATACGTATATGCTCTCTACATAAATAAAAAAACAGTAGGTTAACCCACTGTTAAATTTAGATTTTGTGGTGTTTAACGAGTAGTTGCTATTTTTCTAATAGCAACTGAGTTGATGCGACCTCAGTGGAAAAATTTGCAATTATAACTTAACTAGTAACACTAATAGCTCCCCCAGTTGCAGCAGCAACAGCAGAAATCAAAGCCGTACAGAATAACCACCAGGAAGCGACTGCTGCAGCTTTACGAGTTTCTTGTGCTTGTTTTTTGGCTTCTAATTTAATTTTTTCTAAACGCAGTTGAGCTTCTTGTTGAATCCGTTCTGCTCTTTGTAAAACACGATTGCGGGTTCTTTCAATTTGTCTAATAATCCTCTCAGCATCAGCTTTAGAGATATCGTCTCGGGAAGCCATAAGAGCAATTAGGGTATTTCGATCAATTTGAGAGAAGCGATCGCGTAATGCTTCAAATCCCGCTTCGGGGTCGTCAAATAAGGTTTGAACATCCTTTTTGATCTGATCGTATTCTAATTCTGGACAATCTAAACTGTTAAGATAGTTACGGATTTTTTCTAGAAGATTATCAATTACACTTTGAACCTGTTCTTGAATCTTTTGTAATTGTGCTAGGAATTGATCTCGCACAGATATGATTTGATCGATAACTTGCTTTACTTCTTCTTCTGATAAATCGTCCCTCTGAGAGAGTAAAGCAACTAAAGTGGAGCGGTCGAATTGAGCTAGACGCTCCTGCAAACTTTCCATCCCTGCACGGGGGTCATTGATAAGCAATTGCACATCCCGTTTAATTCCTTCCGGGTTAAGTTCTTCTTTATCGGTAGAACGCAAATATTCGGAAATAAAACCCTGAAAATCCTGTATCTTCGACTGAGCGCGACGAGCAATTCTCTTAGGTGTTTTAGCAACTTCACGCAGGGTATTTTGCACCTCATTGATGACTTGATTGACCTGCTCCTCACTTAAATCATCTCTTTGACTCAGAAATTTTACCAATGTATCTCTGTCCATAGCTGCTAAACGCCGTTTAATAGCTGCAGCACCAAGCTTGGGGTTATCTAATAATAAGGTTAAATCTCGCTTGATTCCTTCTGGGTTGAGTTCTGCTTTCCCAGTGCTGTAAAGATATTCGCTGATTGCTGATTTTGCATCTTGGTATTGTTTTAATGCTTTACTAGCAATGCGCTCGGGAGTATAGCGCATCTTAGTCCAATTAGCTTCTATACTATCAATGATTTCATTAACTTGCTCTGGAGTTAGGTCGTTACGTTGAGTGAGTAATTGAACTAAGGTATCCCGATCAAACTGAGCGAGTCTAGCTCTTAATGCTGCTGTACCTGCTTGAGGATCATTTAAAAGTAGTTTTAGTTCTCGTTGGATCGCCATCGGGTTAAGTTCTGTTTTACCAGTCTCTCGTAAATAAGATTGAACCTCATACCATTGCTTTTCTGCTTTTGCTTTTGCTATTCCAAAGGTTTCTGAAGCCTCTTTGAGAACAGTATTTTGTGCAATTTCTAATTCGTTTACAATCGCAGAAATTTCCACTCGGTCCATATCTTTGCGCTGTTCTAGAATCCGCTCTAAAGTAGGACGGTCAAATTGAGCCAAACGATTACTTAAGCATTGGTAATCTGCATCTGGATCTGCTAAAACTTCTTTAAATTCTAACTGGATTTTTTCTGGGCTAAAATCTGCTTTTGGGGTGGTGAGAAGATAATCTTCTGCTTCTGCAAATACAGTGATTGATGCTTCTCTAGCTTGTGCGGCTTCTGCAACTCCCAATATTTCTAAACGAATTACTTCTAATAGATTAGCGGTTGTTTGAATTTTAGCTTGAGTTAAGATCCCTTTTTGTTGGAGCCAATCAACAAAGTCAGCACGATTGATTTGTCTTAGATCCCTGGCAATAATACCAGGATCGGCACTTGGATCGTAAATTAAGTCCCGAAACTCAAGATTTAAGTTTTCAGGCTTTAACTCCCAAGGATAAGCATTGAGGAGATAATTTTCAATATCTGCACAAACAGTACTTTGGGGTATTGGTTCTTTTATTCCAACCTTTGTTGCAACCTTGTCAGTTTGTTCCCCTAATTGTTCCCCAACTCGCTGCAATTTACTAATAATATTCCCTACATCGAGATCGGATAAATCTGTCCGCCCCATAATGATACCAGCTAAACCATTAAAGCTTGTTGTGGTAGCTTGAGCTATTATTCCATCCTGAGATTCTTGGGATTTACGACGCTTGCGCATTTCCGCAACTAGATCATCTAACTTCCTAGCAAAGCTATTACCAATCAACTCTTCCCGAGTCGCTGACTTAAGATAATCTACAAATTCTATCATCCGATCTGGACGTACAGGAATTTTCTTGGCTGTTTTTTGCCATACCTGATCTAATTTATCCGCAATACGATTTACATCTCTTTGAGATAGATCGCTACGGTTACCAATTAACTCTGCAAAGGTATCGCGGTTAAGATCGGTGATGCGATCGTTATTCACAATTTCTTGTAAATTTTCATCATCAAGTAATTCCTCAAAATCTGCAGCGATTTTTTCCAAATCTACAGATTGAGGACGTACAGATTCTAAATATTCTTCAACATTTTCCTTCAATGTGGTTGAGTCGAATGCTAAACCTAGTTCGTGACGAACTGCTGCTGCTGCGGATTCTGCAGTTGCGACCATTTGCTTGCTTGTAGCTTTTACACCAATTGCTGCAGCTGCGGTACCCATAATTGCTTGGAAACCTGATGTCGCAGTGTTGACTACCGAACCAATCAAAGAACCGACGGTACTCGAACTTACCCAAACTAACAAAGAAAAGTAGGTACCCCAAATCACTAAACCTACAATCGCTCCAGATACAGGAGAAACAAATAGACTTAACTTGACTGCTAAACTACAAGCAATGAATAAAGAAATTGCAACACTAATCAGTGTTCCCAAACCCAGCACTAAACTAATTTTACGAATAGTGCTACCAAAATTATTAGATTCTTCTTTACTATCATCATCTGTGGAACCAGAAGCACCGGCTAAGGATATCCCTAAGGCAACACCAAGGTTAGTCAATAGTAATTGAAAGGCAAATGCTAACACCACCCCGGTGACTAAAGCTGCTAAAAATTGCGGTCCACTAAATACAAAAGCAGCATCCCTAGTAGTTTCTGTACTGGGTTGAACAATGACTTGTCCCAACCATATTCCCGAATTTAGTATTCCTGAATTCAATATTCCCGAACTTAATATTCCTGAACTTAATATTCCCGAACTTATAAATTCTTGTATCATTTTTGTACTGTAGAGCTTATTTATTTTTCTTACCTATATTTATCAGGACTTACCTAATAAGGATTTGTCATTAAGAGGAAAACATAGTGTATAATTGGCACCTAACAAAGCTATATGATTAAAGCTACGCTCTTGACTGCGCCACGCTAACACTACAAGCTTCAGTAGTGGCTAAACTAATGAAAGAAATAGATTCATTTTGCGTAAGCTATATTTATCTGAAAATGAAATATCTGAAAATGAAATATCTGGAAATGAAATATCTGGAAACGACTTTGTGTAAAATTTGAAATATCTACATTTTCCATGTATTCCAGAATAAATGGGCATTTAGCTTTTCAATTTAATTTATTTCTTTTCTCGGCATTTTTATTCCTTTATTCTCTCAAATATTTCAGTATTCTAATCTTATTACTAAATAGAAATAATTACTTCTTTCGAGGGAATCAATATTGTCTAGTTATCTGAATATTTTTTTGATTAAACTTAAATACTTAGGTATAACAGTATCTCTATCTTAAGGATGAAGAATTTTTCTTTAAGTTAGATCTTGTTCACCTTTACTAAGAATGATGAGAATAATTAGGCATCAAAAATTAGTTACACATAAGTTTTTTTCTACTAATTAGAGTTTAATATACTTCAGCTAGATGTCACGATTCTAAAGCAGTATGGTAAATTAGTAATAAAAAATCAGTAAATGAGCTTACGTTTAGTTGAAGCATTTTTACCACAATCGCAGGAACAGTCGGTAAGAGAATTTCTTGAACCCCATCCTTTCGTTAAAAGTTGGTATGTATCATTACCAGAAGAGCAAATATTACTTAAAATATTGCTTCATGAAGGGCAAGTAGAGCCGGTTGTTGATTGTTTAGCACAAAAATTTGGCGATTTGGATGGATTTCGGCTATTGCTTTTACCTGTTGAAGCTTCTCTTCCCCAACCCGAACCAGAAAAACTAGAACCAGACGTAGAACGACAAAAATCCTCTCGCATTTATCGGGAAGAAATTTATCTTGACATCGCTCAAAGTATCAGTCTCAATAGGACAGAAATTCTTTTAGTTATCCTCTCTACCATTATTGCAGCTATTGGCTTGCTCCGAGGTAGCGAAGTCATAGTAATTGGAGCAATGGTTGTAGCACCTTTACTCAAACCAAATATGGCTTTAGGATTAGCTACTACTTTGGGAGATATATCCTTAGGAAGAAAAAGTCTTATTATCGGTTTAATGCAGATTTTGATAGCTTTAGCTCTTTCAATACTTTTGGGAATATTTGTATCAGTAGACCTATCTAATATGAGTGAAGTTGCTTTGAGAACGAGGGTTGATTTATCCGATATCGCCCTTGCTTTTGCTTCCGGTGTGGCTGGTGCAATTTCTTTTACTACCGGCGAAAAAAGTGCTGTAGTTGGGGTAATGGTTTCGGTAGCTTTACTGCCGCCATTAGTCGTCTTGGGAATCTTAATTGGTTCTGGTTTATGGTTTCCTGCTTTAGGAGCAACAGTACTGGTTTCAACTAATATTGTTTGCCTTAACTTAGCTGCGATCGCAACTTTTTGGATTCAAGATGTTCGCCCACAGGAATGGTGGCAAAATAATATTGCCAAAAAGATAACTCGTGTAGCGTCTATAATTTGGTTATTACTTTTGACTATCCTGATAGGACTTATTTTTATCGTTAAGCTTGGCTATAAATAAAAAAATACTAAATGCTATGGGCAAAAATCAAAAATAACGTTATACACCAACTCATTGAGTTAATTAATTCTTCATTTTACATCTTGCAATTTTCTCATTTAGCATTAGAACAGGGTAAGACTTGAAGTTTATTTCTTTTTATTTAGAATTAGCAGTGATGCAATCGTTGTACTAGCAGATACTAAACTTTTCTCACTGAACTCATAGACAAACACAACTTACTTCGCGATCCAACGGTTAATAATTTCTTGATACTTTGCTTGCTGTTGGTGACTTTCAACTTCAATTTCTAAAGATACTTTTTTGCAACCATCTTTTTGTTGAAGTGAAATTTCCCTTAAAACTTCACTCGCAATTTCAGAAGAAATTAATTCACCTCTGACAATAAAATTGACATCTTCATTGTCACTAGTATTTATTATAACTCCAGGTACTTCTGACTCCGCTAAATCTATTTCTGTCAGTTGTCTATTTGGCGAATCTATTTGTTCAATGATTAATATTTCTCGTCGTATCGGAACTTGTACCAAATGAGTTTCTACTTTTTTTCTAATTATAACTTCTCCAATTTTGCGCCGTTCTCGTTTAACAAGTAAACGTTCTTCACGCAAGGAAACTTTTACTTCCTTCGACTCGGATTCCTGAAGAGATTTGTTTGTGTTATTTTTTACTGGCTTTGATGATGTTATATTATCGATATCTGATATTAAACTGTTTGTATATATATCACTCTGGTTTACTACGGGTAGGTTAACAACGTCTGATTTATTTAGATTCACTACTAGTATATTTTTATTAATTCCGATTTGTTGTACCCAATCACTACTCATTAAACGTAACTGATTTGTACCAGAATTATTTAGCGGAGAAACTAATAGACAAAGATTATTTTCTTCGTCAGTAGAAATATTTTTTACTACTGCAATAATAGTCCCCCTCAAATTAACAACGTTAAAGGATATAACTTGCTTATCTAACTCAATAAGTACCGACTTAATTTTAGATTTATCAGTAATGATACTGTTATTGTATGAATTCACTTTTCAATTCTCCACTTCTAAATTAAAGAATAAAATTACAGGTAAAGAGAGCTAGAACAGTTCTCTACTCTACCTGTAAACACTCTCCACTGACGCGTTCAACTATTTTCTACTTCAATTGAGAAATCTATTCGTAACAATTGTAAGTAAGACTAAAATTCAAAGCACTTGAATATAAAATCTATGCAAAAGTTTCGTGAATCAAGGAAGATTGTCAAATTATTTGTGCTGAATGGTTGGATTACCGTCTACATCAACCTCTAACTCTTCCCTACGAAGTTTTTCTTTTGCTTCTACGCTGTCTTTTTCAACTTCTTTTCTGACTGAAACTTCTTCTCGTACAAAAGCTTGCTTTTCAATATTCGCTGATTCTTCGTATACTTCGACGCGAGCAACTTCTCCTTCTTTAAAGTCAACAGTTCCTGGTGCAACAGCTTGAGTTTCGCTAGAAGCAGTACGTTCGATGATTACTCGCTCTTTTTCGATAGGAACGACAACTTCAGCAGTTTCAGTTTCTACTTTCTTACCTATAGTTACTGCACCTGTACGAAAACGGTCTTTACTTGCAACTAAACGTTCTTCGTAAAGCTTAAGGTTTTGATGATTTTTCTCGTCAGTTTGGTAAAGTTCTGGCTCTGAATCGTAACTATAATTGGTGCTATCGTAAGCAGGTAAAACACTACCGCCCGTATTCCTATAGGCTGCTCTGACTCTTTCTTCGTAGTCAAAATCTATAACCATATCGTCGTTATATTCGGGTAATCGATCAGCTGCATCTTTTCTCAAACCCACAGCATATACCCGTTTTTCGTTATAATCTATGGTTGCTCTACCTATTGGTAACAAGACTTTCTTACCAAAAACCCAAAAACCGGTATCAATAATGAAGTAACGGAAACGTCCTGTTCCATCAACTATTACATCATGGATAGAACCAACTTTTTCATCAGCTTCGCTGTAAACAGAAAAATCTTTGATATCATCACCAGCAAAAATATCTTCTTTATAGTTGGGGTATAAATCTGCAATTTTGTATAAAGCCATTGAAATTTCTCCTTATTTATATCTGAACAATAATAGCTACTCAAGGTTTTTCAAAATAAACTGACCGAAATATTTAAATCCACTAAAACTTGCGTAAACCTGTTTTACTTGGAGATTTATACAGCATATAAATTTGCTACTATGCCGTTTTTACGCAAGTCCTAACAGGAAATTTTGATTTATTTGACTTGATTAGCACATCCAATATTAATGTAGTCTATTTTAATTTATAAGAAATCTCACTTATGAAGTAAACGTAAACAAAAAAATATAAATCTATAAATCTTTAGTCTTACTTCTCTAGAAATAATATCTGATTTATATTTTATTTAAAGTTTTGATTACGCAAAATGAACAACGCATTTCCGTCATTATCAGCGAAAGCATTCGCAAAGCGCATCCTCAGTAATCGCCAAAAACTCTGAAATTACTATCTCCTAAACAGAGATGCAATACCTAGAGCCTCCGGCGTCGCCGTTTAAACGCATCAAGCGCGGGATGTTCCGTAGTGCGTGCAAATACCGCAGGTGCAGCTCAGCCTCCAGCTACGCTACCTACAGATCCGCTACCGTTGAATAATTCCTGACTTTATAGAACCCATTTGGGATCTTTTTAATTGGTAGCAGTGGCCAGTCTTTTAAGCATAAGTCTTATAAAACAGAGATTTACCTTGGTAGTGGAATTATCAAGAGTTCTCTCG
>JAAUYH010038650.1_pt1 | contig 10729 bp, 7 predicted proteins | sample 7278061 | NCBI WGS metagenome assembly JAAUYH01 (sample SAMN14350203, study PRJNA611818) | marine sediment metagenome | isolation source: surface marine sediment (0.6m) | place: French Polynesia: Moorea | collected 2018-08 | reverse complement strand
TCTGAGGAGATCCTATGCTTGCACCGCTGTGGAAACCCGAATCGGTTGATTTTATCAGCGTCACGAAATTGCTGAACTTTGGTTACTTAAAGCCGGGACAACAAAGAAATGGGGAAAATGACACATAATTGCCAACAATACCTAGTACAATGATCTCCGAGCCTGAAACAGACGCGTAGACTCAATTTCTGTACTCGGAATTCTTCTACCTCCGTTCCTTCAGTTCTTTATCCAAAATAGATCCCATATTTCTCCCGCTTGCTTGTTTACCCAAAGATATTTGTGCGACTTGCAGAAATGAACAGGCTTGACTTGAATCTTTGCCGAATCTGTGGGCAGCTCCTTAATTTTGTGAACAACCGCATCTTCATTAATGCAGTTGTTACTAGTGTTCGCTCGTCCAAATGCTTGCTATTTATCTTTCATTGTTGCCATTACCTCGCTGTGCGTAATCTCTTGAGACTTCAATATCGATTCTAGTTTAATTGCAAAATCGTACCGACTTGTTAGGCATTTCTTCAACAGTGCGATCTATTCGAATGCTCCTCGATCTGAAATTTCGAGATGAATATTGATTTTCTTTGACTGTCTTGTCAATAGTTCGTCAATCAGGTAGTTCTGATCGACTCCTGGCAATGATCACATCAGATTTACTAGTACAGTCCGTGCAATGATTCTTCAAGCTTTCTAAAAATATCAAGATAAATTAGCTCAAGGAGATTGGTATGGGCGACAATCTTGGTATCTCCGTGATAAAAGGGATATGCCCGATATTTTTCTCCCTTCCGTTTCGAACAACGTAACTTCCCCGGACACTTCCTAAAGTTTCCACAAACTGTTTGATTATGTCGCAGTGGTTTTGATTCTAGTTATCAAAACTCCTTTGGCCCATAATAAATTTTCCAAGGTTTTTGATTAACAGAAGTCAAATTGAAAACATAGGATAGTTCACAGTGCATATTCAACCCGTACAGAAGACTGATCTAATAGAAAGCCATTCGATCTTCAACCTCCACATAGTGATCAGGACACGCGACATGCTGGGCTATCGCTCGCTACGTTGCACGGTTGGTCCCGTCCACTACTCCCCACTTCTGGCCTTTAGTCAATGGTCTCACTCGACCTTTATCATTCAAAGTGCTCGAAAGGCGCTCTTTCTTAGGTATTCGGAAGTTTACAGTGCTCCCGGTCACTTTGGTGGTTCTGCTACACGTAAGTTAGTTTGATTACCTACCACCCGAAAATTTTCGAAATACTTGCTGCGTCCTGCACCGGCTCTTCTTTCACTTTCTGAGAGATTGAGCATAGATGCAAGGAATAGTAATTCCATCAGGATCCATCCATAGATTACAGAATTTCTCTGGAGAGCCTTCAACTAAATTGTTCCTGAACTTGATTTGTCCAATGAATACGTGAAATATTGGCTGAATGAGCTTGAATTCCAGAACTAGCAATGGCACAACTTTTCAATGCAATAATAGGCGATTAGTTCGCTTTGTATTGAATATCATTCTTAGTTCGCGAATTGTTTCTCTGGCCCTTCGCAGTATTTGAATTATTATGGTCATTGAATCCAAAATCATTCATTGATCTTGATTGTTGTGATTGTTTGGCTACCTCCGACTCTCAAAGTTATATTAAACTTGCTGTTTCAATTCTTGTAATCTCCGTACGCAAATTCTTCTGAAGCGGCCCTACTATCTGCAGTATCGACAATTTCCTTTCTTCCAGCCACTTCTTTTGCGTTTCTGATTAAACTTCTGATTGCTTGCTGGTTGTTTACGAGCTTTGGTTCGCTTTGAAATGTTGCTCGCGTTCTAGTTGATACCTTGCGTGTTGTACAGTATTTCTTCCGTTCCTATTCCGCACGAATCAAACAATCCATTTCTTCGAGAGTCGTTTTTTCGAGAGAGCTGGCAATAGTGTAAATGTGACAGATAAATTTCGGAAAGCGTGGGACAAGAATCTCCTTCTCTTGCTTCTCTTAATAGTCGACATTCGTCTTGGAAATTTGAAAAATTAATCAACTAAACGTACTCAAGTGCTTTGCTAGCCCGTGCTTTGCTAGCCCTTCCCTCCGAAAACCACCACAAAATCGAGTTCACAGTTATGGTTTTTAGTTTCTTGCTGATTACTCGCTTTGTCTCTCGATCCCAGGAATTTGCAAAGTTCCTGCACAGTTTTAATGGCATCATCTACCAATTTTGTTGCTTCAAGTTGCACTTGACCGTTTAGAGAAAGCATAACGGCAGCTTTAATGCAAAACTGCCCGCTCTCATATAGTACGAGGCTTCCAAGAAATTACACTAAGCTCAGCACGTATATCAGTAGCAAAGGGTCTCTTCGGGTAGCATATGCTTTTGAAATTAATGCTTTAACAGAGTAACGTTGAGATCTTTCTAGTGGCTTTGTCGTAGAAGCCACAGGTCCTTTTTATTCTTCTGTATTTCTTGGCGCTTGATAATTTTGGTCCATGGTTTCTCTGTTTTTGTCATCTGGAGAACTGAGCAACAGTAACAGATTTGTTTCCGACTTCTGCGCGATGCGCTTTATAGGAGGAAAAGATCATGTTGCCGAACGAGCAAAAGCCGTCCGAGCTTTCTTGAATTAGATCGTTTCGAATGAAAATGCGGAGACACTTGGTTTGCGCAAGGTCCTTTGCTTTTCCGTCCTCACTTGAACTGGTCGTTGAACCTCCTAACAATCAGTAGTTCAATTCGAGTATTGAGAGTTAATTCGGCTTAGGCTTCTTGACTTGAAAATCGAAATAATTCAATTGTAGGGAATGCGATACTCAGATTACTAGAAAAAGCTCTATATTATTTTCGCTTCGACAGCGGCTGCGATGGAGGTGGCTGAGAATCTTTCCTACATCTCAGGCTTAAACTGTGAATTTTTGAAATCAGTGAGAAACAAAACCTTAAATCGATCCAAAATTTATCCTGTTACGCATATTCTAGAGTATGCTTTCATAAAATTACACTGACTAACATACATGATTAACGCGAGAAAAACTTTAATCTAAAATATTGGCTATAAATTCTGACATCAAAAACGTATGCGGACCAAATTACAACTTTTCTTTTTAGACATGCTGTTTCTGAAATCGGGCATTCTTTAGCCACTGCCCTGCCCTTTCATTGACAATTAGATGGATTGACCTTAATGCAAAAAAGAGATAAAATTATTGAAAATAAGTTTTTGAGTTGCAGTGAAGGATTCACGACAGCCATTACAATCATATTGTACGAATCCGAATTTAGCAGGTGTAGATCAAACTGCTGAACCTCAAAGAGAAGAGCGTGTCGTTGTCTAAAATAGGCTGAATAATTTTCAGAAGAGCATTGAGTATCATACTAGGCGGACGAGAAGATTCGTGGAGAGGTGAACTGATTGAAGAAAATTAAGTTGCAATTCGTCGACGACTTGAAATTGTTCTAAATGTTGTATGTCGCAGCCACAATCATTCTGTTCATGTTGATAATCGAGAATACTTTGATCAAGGCAAAGGAAAAATTGATCAGATTCTTTAACTTAATTGTTTGGTCCCAGATTATGATGATGCGGGATCTGATCAAGATTTAGAACTTCATTTCAGTGATATTAATCATTCCGCCGATACATCCAATGAAGAAAATAAGAAGAGAAAGCGCAGTGTGATCCATGATAATGACGATTATGAAGTTAATGTTGAGCTACAGATTGTTTCTCTAAGGTTGGTACCTTGTCATAATTAAATACGATGCAACCATGATAAAAATGACCGGATGGTTAAATAGCATCTACCCTTGGAAATTTTCCGACGGCATTCCTGATAATACCCAGAGTAGAACAGAAGATAAAAAAACCTACAAAAAACTAATTATCTACTCTGTCCAGTGTTTTCTAAATCATATAACTGCCAAATAAAGCAACAAACACTTAAATACTTCCATGTGCTCCAACAAAGATATTCATCTCTCCTATCTACTGTACTTCTAATTCCGCCCTTCTGATTCAAGCTTGTATATGTGCATTTCTTATTCATCATTTATGGAAATTAACTTCCTCTCAACTTCCGCAATTATTACAGTATATCTCCTGTATTATTTTCGACCAAAATTTGATATTATCATTTGATTTATACAAGTGATGTCTCATACCATGTATCAAATTACATCTTTTCTATATTTTTTTCTATATTAGAGCATTAGGGTTTGATTTTTTTGGAGCCACGCCAATCACCATTGACTGCGGATAGAAAGAAATGTACTAAAGCTTTTCTTAGGAAGGAGAATATTACAGCAGGTAAATTCCAAAAACCTGTATGTGTAGTTAAATAGTACATTGGCTACTGAAAATACTTTTTAAGTTACTATTTCGAGTATTCCAAAAATTCAGTGTCTAAGAAGAATAAAGCCATAGTTGATTAAGAATGTACATGGTCAAGGCTATTTCTGATGCTGCATCTTTTGTTTAGTTTGCTCATAAGATCGATCTTCCCTTTCGTAATTATCATTTGAATGCATGATGTTGTGTATGCAGCGAAGTATGATGTGTCAAATTATAATGCGTTGTATTGAAATGATGGTGGTGCATTGTAACTTCTTGTGGAAAGGAAGTCTTCAAAAAATTCAATAGAAAGCGAATGCAATTCATTAATCGTTTCGACTACTATGCCAAAAATGTTGCAGATTTGAAATATACAGATTGCATGTGTTTTTGGTTTGGTGCAAAATGGAAAAAAAGAAGTTCGACGATGTGTCATCGAAGCGCTAATCTGCAGCACCATAAAGCATATCGAAGAAGCGTGTGGGGAGGCTTATGGCCACACATCGTTCTTCGGAAGTTGAACCATGGCACGGTGCAGCCGAGGAAAATTCATAAATTGCCATCAATGGAGGGTATATAGAAGAGAAACTGTAAATTGTGTGGCACAGATCGAGTATTTTATACAGTCATCAAAATATTTCATTTTTCATCATTATTCACAAATAGCCTTCCTTTAGCTATTTAAAACCCATTGAGACCCGGAAATTTTATTAATTTGTCCTCCGAATTACCCGACTATTTCCAGTTTACGCATTATAGATGCGCCATTTGGCGAAGAATGCTTAATCAAGGTAAATACAAATTTCTATGCCAAGTGTCAGTCAGTGTGAGGTGAACTTTAGACAGAACTGGCTCCCTTCCTTCGCCTAGAAATTGCAGCGTTTCAAACTAAATTGAGTATTTCCAAGATAAAATAATAGTTTTGCCTATTTAGAGGATTGTGCTTTACATATACAGTATTACTCACAGCTACACCACGGATGGGCCTGATATCTCGACTCACGTTCCTCACGCACCTTCATCCGTAACACATCCAGTCGATATGTGTCTGCGATTTGATTAAGTAGTTTAAGGTCGTGCTCCGACGCATTTCTAAAGTCCACGAAATTTAGCAACCGTTCCTCATAATGCAACCGATTCTCGTCGTACGTCTGACCAGTAACACTTCCTCTGCTGCCCAGTGCAGTCCAATCCAACATATTGGTTCTCACCCAACTTCGATCGGAAGCTATACAATTCTCGCACTTTTCCACTCCCTCAATACGCGAATAACCACCACGCAAAGCGAGCCATCGCACAATTGCCGTCACAGCCTCTAATTCATAAGTGATATCATGTCGAATCTTTTCCAAATCCGCCGAACAACGCAACAATTCCTCGAAAAGGCGAATATTCAATCTCGGGAACGACGAGTCCAGACTAATAACGTCGAGTTGCGAGGAGATTCGTTCCTTGAACGATTGTTTCAAGCGAGGCAATCCGTACAGGTCGGCAATCATAAATAGTTCACAAAAGTCAGGTAACTTGACATTTCGTACAAGCCACTCTTGCAATTGGTCTAGCAAATCGTCGATGAGATATCGTTGAGCGGGTTCCAATAATAACACGGCGTAGTGCGTGCAACACACTTTCAATTCGCCAGTGTACAAGAATTCGAGAACACGATGAAACACGGAAGCGCTGATATTTTCGACCACAATCTCCTGATTCTTCGCATACGAAGTAAACATACGATGAAACACTGGGGATTTCGCAGCGAGCACAGCACGATGCACGTCTATGGTCTCACCCTGAACGACGAATTTCGCGTCTCGATAAACAGATTGCGGCAAGTGCACCGCGTATCTCGGTGCCATCATCTCCGACATGTTCCTGTTCGTGTGCGAGTAGTGCTAACGGCGACGGTACGGTGTGGCTACAGAACAATGTGCACCAAGCAGAGAATACACAAGATGACGAGGCTGACTCGAATGCCACCATCCGAAATGTAGTGGTGTGTGGGTGCTTGTGAGCTGCTCTGCTTTTCGATTTGCTCAATCTTCAGTTCTACAGCACTGTACAAATTTCGAGATGCACTGCTCTCGTGGTCCAATCAAATCCTGATATTGGCTGAGGTACACGTCAGTTTTTGTTTCGGCTCCTCGTCTGCTCGCACAGGCTACCCGCAGTAGACTACAGTGCACTCTCACATTCCATTCCATTGTGGAATTCTGTCTATCTCTACGATCCTGTAGCCCGCAACACCTCATTATCGAACTACCGTAAGCAAGAGGAATGGCGGAAGATTGTGAAAACGCAAAAAAAACAAGCTTTAAGCTTCACCGCAATATCTACATGTTGTAGAGTACACTCATAACGAAAAATCCTAATGTTGAGATGACCACAGAACATGCGACCGTCATAGGCAGGCCTGAAACCAAAATGTCCGCCGGCGTCAAGAACGGTTCCCCCATACTATCACGCAACCCAAACGCCGACATGTTCGGAAAACTCGATACAGGTAAACTCATCGCCCCCGAGCACGCAAACACTCCGGCCATCACCAACAATCTTGGATGCCCGAGTGACTGCCCCACTTTCATCACCAGTGGCAACACAATGATAGCGCTAACCGTATGCGAAATACCTTCGGCTACCACCGCCATGAAGAACACCACGAGTGATACTGCCATGAAAGTCGTGCTAGAACGTAGTAGTCCTGTACATTTGAACGCCACAAGGTTCAGCAAGTGACTACTACTAACTGCTTCTCCCAATGCAGTGCCACCTGCCACAAGCCAAACCACGTTCCATGGCAATTCCTTGAAATCTTCTAACGTTAACGCCCCAGCACCGAATAACCCGACCAGCGGAATAACCGCGACCACACCAGCGTGGCCGAACAATGCATCCCCACTCGCCGAAACCCACAAGTAAATGGTTGTTGCAAATGCCGTTAATACAAATAAGTCGATCATGCTCGGGCGTACCGGCACAACATGAGCATCTGCCGCGTGGATCGAATATCGACCAGGTCGAAATCGGGCAATAATCAGGGCATAGCCGATGAGCAACATAGCGAAACATTGCGGCGCGGCAATCACAATCCATTCAATGAACGACACACCGCCAACATCCTTCAGTAATGCCCTTGCAACAATGTTTTGCGGTGAAGCAACAGGTGATGGCATGCCCCCAATATTACTTGCCACACTAACACCCAACACCAGTGCTTGGGCGAGTGGTCTTCGCTCGCGTTCTAAACTTTTGAACAAGGGTGATAAAATGGACAGTAATAGTACGGGTGCAAAAACATTTGAAACCAGTGCGGAAACCGCTAATGCGGCCAACATCACGACGGCAAGCATTCGGCGCGGTGTTGTAGCCACTGAGAACAGTGCACGACTCAGTAACGCTTCAAAGCATGTTTTTTGCAATGCCGCACCAAGTGTATATACACCGAGAACCATGAACACTGCATCGGATCCGTACGCCGCTAGAACAGAATCAGCAGCTTCAGCTGCACTCATCGGAGTACCATTTTCATTGAGGAATACTTGGGTGTACACACACAGCGGTGCAACGCCGAGTGCTGTAACATGCAACGGTATCGCACCAGTTGCCCACAAAGCGACGCAAAACACAAACACCGCGAGACATCTTGCCGCCGCGGCGACCGCACTGGGGGGCACATTCCCACTCAACGCAACTGGAGGAGAGAGATAATTGGCTATTGCATTCTCCTCTCGCAATGTGAACAGAAATACTGCAAGCGAAAACAGAAACGGGATCAATTTGCGCGCCACATCACGCCGACTTGACTCATTATTGTGGGGGCGAGAAATGTGCAGTCCAGTGGCGGCGCCGTACTCTTCGTCGGTCGGCAACAACACGGGGGCGTTCTCTTCCCTCATACGGTGCTGCGTGTCGAGGTCTGGATGGGTTTCAACTTGACTCGGTACAACGTCGAGATGCGATGACGCGTAGTAGGGCCTCTATAGTACAATTACACGAATTTAATGAAAAAGTACATGTGTGGAAATCTACGGTCCATGCTACACTTCTATGCATCACCGTGGATTTTGCTGTGCTGAGCTTTGCTCTGCACTACCCCCCTTAACATGGCCAAGTAAGTTACACAATACAATCGTTACGCATGTCTGCCTCGATCACCCCAGCATCGACGAGTGCTGTACGAGTCTGCTCCAACATCACATCGTCGAAATCATCCTTGACACCTGCGAATTGAACATGTTTCAACCATTCCGTCGCCTCCGCCTCGGTCATCCCATACTTGGCCACGATCTTACTCACTGTATCGTCCTTCTCCCGCCACTCGCTTGCGGCTTCGACGAATTTGCGAACCACCGAGCGCACATCCCTTAACCGAACCGAATCTGCGGTAGTCACCGAACAGAACGCAGGCCAGGGTGTGACTACTTGACCAACAATCTTCAACTTGCTACCACGATTCCGGAGTAAGCCACGCGTGGTTGAGCGTTCCCAAATAAAACCACATGCCTCACCACTCTCCACCGCCGCACACATGGCGTCAAACTTTCCGTACTGCTTCACCTTGATACTCGGCACACCACGTTGCTTTGCCCATACACGTAACATCACATCACTCCCCGATCCATTCCTTGAAATCGCCCACGTGCCATCTAATGCAGGGACGTTGTCCGTGGCAGAAACGATACCCCAAACCAGAGGCGATGATACGACTGGCGCCACAAGCCGTACATTCGCCCCTCTGGATGCCGCTGCCACAGCACAGTCAGTGAGAACGAATGCAGCATCCACTTTACCTGCCTCCAATGAGGCTATCATCGCACCAGACCCACCAGGGTGTGGAACGAAAACAGCTTTTGCAGATAGATTTTCAAACGCATCATTAAACGCTTCCGGCACCTTTCCAATCATGTTAGTCACTGATTTTCATCTGTTCTAAATTGCAGTTCACTCACCCCAGCAACGCGCAACGCCTTCGATTCCGTCGTCAGCATGATTCCGATTCGGTTTTCGTCGGAGCCTGTGTCTGTGATTGTGGAAGTGAGTTACGTTCACCAACAAAATACAGTCCATGTTACATGCATACATTAAATTTAGATTTGTCTTTCCTTTTTGCGAGTTTACAGCCAAGTGCACCCACGCCATTGGGCGCATCTACACAGCACTAAATGACAACCAATTGAAGTCTTGTTGGGAGATCGCGATATCATATGGCTTTCTATGCAAGAATCTCCGTCTCCCTGATACAGTACAACGGATAGCGGGGAGAAAACTCGCACGTCGCATTGCCTCTTCACGATGACGCTGTTACCCACTTTCGTGAGTGGCATCGCGCTCCCCCGAAGTCGCACCTTGAGACCAACGTCGGTATGCAGGCGTCCTCGTATGGCCGCGGGCGCTTATCTGGACGATGAATTGAAAGCTGATGATGTAGTGACGGTCGGTGTAGCGACATGTTTCAAAAGAGAAGGAAAACAATTACAAGAAATTCTAGTCCTGGAACCACTTCCCGCATCGGCGGTTGATTGTATTGTTCGTTTACAAGTACCCACCTCTTATCTACGAGTGTATGGAATCACCATGGGCGATTTATCCGACAACGTCTCCGATTTACCCGACACTGTCATTCTTCCCGATGAAAATGTGGCGTTGGCGGAAGATTTCGGTGAACGAGTCCGAGCCGCTTCACGTACTTTCCGGCGAAGCCCCGAAATCGCGGCGATGGTGCCGCCGGGTGTGCTAGAAGACGACTTGAATCACAGCGTGGCGACGAAGCGCATTCTGAATCAGAACTGGGAACCTTCGTTCGACGACAACGTGAAGCAGGACAAGAGCATCGATGTGTACAACCGTGCAACCGACGAAGTGGACAACACTAGTGTAATGACAGGCTGGAATGCATAAGTAAATCGCTGCTTTAATACAGTATTGTTTCAACCCCGTAACAAGTCTTGATACCTTCTTTGAACTGCCTCGTCGGTGTCTTGAAATCTACGATAGTAATCCGGTATTGGTTGGTCGCTTTGCGGTGGAGGCGGCGGTGGAATCGAACCGATAGGATGTTGAAGTAAACCGGCAGGCACCCGTGGTCGCTCGCCCGCTTCCCATGGTCGTGTTATATTTGTAGGCATTGAAGCGGCGCGCGGTGGTGCAGGGGTCACTGTGCCTGATGGTCCGCGTGATGGAATGCCTGATAAGGTCGGTGATGGGTTTGGTTGCCGATGCGAATATTGCCCAGGAATTGTTAGGCCTGGTGGCGCAGAATGCGGCGGTGGTTGTGTACCAGCCGGCGTGACGTCATGATAAGTTCCAGACGCTTGACCAGTATCTGGCCTAAATTGAGTCGTGGCCCGGACTCTGTGATTCCATATTCGTCGAGGATTGCCCTGCCTTATAAGTATGTGGTCCCCGGCGGCCGATTTAAGGA
>JAAUYH010034886.1_pt1 | contig 10729 bp, 8 predicted proteins | sample 7278061 | NCBI WGS metagenome assembly JAAUYH01 (sample SAMN14350203, study PRJNA611818) | marine sediment metagenome | isolation source: surface marine sediment (0.6m) | place: French Polynesia: Moorea | collected 2018-08 | reverse complement strand
CTGGATGTCGAGGCCGCGCGGGCCGCCATCGTCGCCGAGATCGGCGCGCCGCTGGACCTGTCGGCGGAGGACGCCGCCGAGGCCGTGTTGCGGCTGGCCAATGCCAAGATGGCCGGCGCGATCCGGCTGGTGAGCATCGAGAAGGGCCACGATCCGGCGAAGTTCGCCGCGATGCCGTTCGGCGGTGGCGGCGCGCTGCATACCGGTGCGCTGATCAAGGAGGTCGGGCTGAGTGCTGCGCTTGTGCCGCGCTATCCCGGCGTGACCTCGGCGCTTGGCTGCGTCGTCGCCGACATGCGCTATGACCGGGTGCAGACCGTGAACCGGCTGCTGGGAGAGTTGGATGCCGGCGCGCTGGGAGCCGAGATGCAGGCCGTGGCCTCCGAGACCGAGTCGCAGGTCGCGGCCTCGGGCGTCGCCTTTCGTGGCATCGACCGGCTCTACGAGTTCGACATGCTTTATCTCGGCCAGACCCACACCGTCGCGGTGCCGGTGGAGATCGCCGATGGCGGGATGACGGCAGATGCGATCCAGGCGGCCTTTGACAGGGCTTATCTTGCCGCCTATGGCCGCCTGCTCGACGGCATCCCGGCGCGGGTGGTGAACTACCGTGTGTCGGTGATCGGGCGGCGGCCAGAGCTTGACATGACTCTCTTCGCGCCGCGCGAGGGGCAGACGCCCGAGGCCTGCCGGTCCGGTACGCGCGCGGTCTATGCCGAGGGCAAGCCCTGGGACGCACCGGTCTATCGGCGCCTGGAGCTGGCAATCGGGAGCCGGATCGACGGCCCCGCGCTTCTCGAACAACCCGACACGACGATCTTCGTCGATCCGGGGCTTACAGCCAAGGTCGACGGGTTCGGCAACCTGATCCTGTCCGCCACGAAGGCCACGCCATGACCGCTTCCCCGCTCGATCCTGCCCGCACCGCGCTGCTGATCGTCGATCTGCAGAACGATTTCCTGCATCCCGATGGGGCCTATGCGCGCGGCGGTCAGTCAAACGCCGATATCGCGGCCCTGCCGGACCGGGTGTTGCCGGTTGCAGCGGCACTGCGCCGGGCGGGCGGCTGGATCGTCTCGACCCAGTTCACGCTGGTGCCGGGCAAGGGCGGCGAGCCCTTCATCTCGCCGCACCTCAAGCAGTTACGCCCGTTCCTCGGCAAGGGCGATTTCGCCCCGGGGTCCTGGGGGCATGCGCTGGTCGATCCGCTGCAACCGGCCGATATCACCGTGGAGAAGGTCGCCTATTCCGCGTTCTACATGACCCGCATGGAATGGGTGCTGAAGAAGGCCGGGATCGACACGCTGATCCTCTGCGGGATCGTGACTAACGGCGGCGTGGCCTCGACGCTGCGGGCCGCGCATGTCCGGGACTTCTCGCTGCATCTCATGACTGACGGCTGTGCGGCGTTCTCGCGCGAGGTGCACGAAACATCGATCCGCGATCTGTCCACGATCGCGCGGCCTGTGACATGCGCGGAGATGGCACGGGAGATTGGCGCATTGACCGGTTAGGCGTCGGGCCGGCGCGTGCGCGGTGTGGCCGGATGGTCGGCTATCGGCTGTTTCGGGACCGCAGTGGTCTCCGTTCGTCGGAATTGACGCCGCCGGTGGTTTCGCGCTCGGACACGTCCTTCGCTCGGCCTGGCCAGATGAACTGCCGCGGACCTAATTATACGGCGGTTGATTTCGGCGAGGTGCATTGGCTTCTCCTCGGCCATGAGGCCGTCAAACGAGAGGATCGGGTGATTGGACCGAGCCCAGCGGTCGCTAATGAGAAAAACGAACTGAATTCCACGGTGCGTGGGTGTCGGTCTCGGCGCTTGGAAGTGCTTTCGCCTGGACAAGCACGCGCTCTGATGTGCAGCAACGCGGGGGGCCGCCGTCAACGTGAGCGAACATGTACGGCCTGTGCAACACGCGTGTGCGGCGACCACCTAGTCCAGGGTCCTCAACACCTCGAAATGATGCATGGTGTCGAAATTGCAGAATTCGACTGGACCCAAGTCGATTGTGCCGATCCCCGCCAGGATCTGTCCGCCGATCTCCGCACTGAAGTCGATAATCTCCTGCGCGGTGCTTTCGGACAGCCAATCGATCAGATACGCGAGCGTGACGTGGAAGCCGTAGTCGTCGAAATCCGCGAAAGTGATCCCGGTGGCGTTCCGTAGCGCGATTCTTGCCTGCCGCAGCGAGCGCTCCTCGTGGTCATCCGCTCCGGAAACCCTCAGAGAGTAGCCGGCAAGAAGCCGATCCACCTTGATTTTATGGGATCCCGCCAGCGATAAACCGTCGAGGCGTCGAAGCAGGGCCGCGGACACCTCGTCACGCGATTGTCCCGTGGGGATGCCGTGCGGCCAGCCGGTATCCAGGGTCATTCCAGGCGACAGCCCCTGATACACGGTCATGTGGAAACTGGGCGGAGGAAGGAAAGTGAAGAACCGGTTGAACGGGCTCTTCTTGACCTCTTCCTGAAGCGCGCGGATGGCCTCGTAGGCGAACGAGGTACGGTCGATATGGCAGACGAAAGTATTGCCGGGCCAGTATTGCACGGCACCGTCGGGCGTGAATTTTCCACCGCCTCCCAGCAAGGATACCCCGGGGGGATAGGGCGAGTCGGACAGCCGCCCGGTCAGCAGCGCCAAGTCATCGGGTCGATCTGAGGCCATTCTCCGCTCCTTCCTCTTGGTCAAGCGACAGACATCAGAGCCGCCCGCCCTCGATCAGGTAGGCGCGCCCGGCGATGCGGGAGCGCACAAGGCGCTGTTTGAATCCACCGGTGCCGGCCTCGAGGATGTCAACCGCGGCTGGCTCCTGTTCTGCCTCGAAGATCGGCAATGCCCGACCATCGCTGCCAATGCTTGACCCCAGCAGGTTCAGGATCGTGGGGGCGACATCGATCAGGGATGCGGGCGTGTCGTCCATTGCTCGCCGCCCGTCCGGCACCGAAAACCCCAAGACGGTGTTCATCTCGTATCGGTTGAGCCCGCCATGCATGCCACCGCCGAGCGGTACCCCGCCGGTATAGACGCCGATCCCCGGAATGCCTCCGGGACCCGCCGTCTCGTCCGACCGCATCACGTAAAGCAGATCGGCACTGCGGGCGTGTGTCTGATGCACTGCCTCGGGGGGCAATGCGCCATCGACGCGGGCGGGATCGGCGATGACCATGCCGATCTCGTCACGCTGCATCAGCCAGCGGCCAAGATCCGCGATCAAGCCGGGATCCCGTTTGATCGGACGCAACTCTCCCATGTTGCCGCCTGTCAGCAGGATGTCGATGTCGTCGTCCGGCGTCTCTCCGGCGCGGAACCCGTCGGCCCGCAAGAGGCCGGAAAGGTCGATCAGCGTGCTGGTCGCGATCTGGCCGTGATCCGACATTGCGATGACCGCGGTGCTGTCGGCATATGGGCCGTCCGCGACGGATTGCAGGATCTCGGCAAAGACAGCGTCGGCCGCGCCCATTGCCTGGTCTGTGCTCTCTGAATGGATGCCGCAGAAATGAAAGGACGTGTCGGGCTCGGGCAGCCAGATCAGTGTCACATCGGCCTGGTCCTGGGCGAGCGCCACCTCGGTCGCAACCCGGCCGGTATACGCAACGACGTCGAGCTTCGGCACCTCGTGGCCCGGTAGAGGACCGCAGGTGGCGAGGATCTCCGGCACGATCTCCGGTGTCAGCGTCGCATCGACGCCGTGGACCGAGAAGGTCCGGTGCCCAAGTTCGCGGACAGCGTGGTTGACCAGCAGGCCGGACCCGGCGGAGCCACAGTGAATCGCCATCATGCTGCGGCCCTCGGCGGCGAGCCGTTGCCCAAGGCTGTCGGCGGTCACAATGGCGCCGGCGCGATCCTTCAGGCCCAGAAGGCGGTCAATGCGGGCGGTATCGACCACCGGACCGCCGAGGTCGCCGTTGAGATGAAACTGGTTGTTGACGATGCCGTGGCGGCCCGGCCAGGCGCCGGTTGCAACGCTGGTGGTACAGACACGTGTGAGCGACGGAAAGACCGAGCGCGCGTTGCGGAACCACAGGTTGTCCCGCAAAAAGGCGCCAAGTACCGGCATCCGGTCTGCGATCATGTCCGGCCGCAGCCCGTCGAAGACGACAATGACGGCCTTTTCGACTTGCCCCACTTGCGATTTCTCCTCGCTTGTTGAAGCCGCGCCTTGCCGCACCATGGCGTCCCGTCTGTCAGGTCGCAAGCCTTTCCACGGCGCGCCCGGGACGCGGCCAGAGTCATCGTTCCGTTGCAAGAATCGGGCATCCGTGCTGAGAATTGATCAACGGACCGGCGACGGCCGCTGCCTGCAAAGGTCCGAGGGGGACGCATTTGCATGACGGCACTACGCTCCATCGACGTGAGCAAGGTTTTCGAGGACGGCTTCACCGCGCTCGCCGACATCAACCTGAGCGTCGATCCCGGCGAGTTCGTCACCCTGCTGGGCCCGTCCGGATGCGGCAAGACCACGCTTCTGAAGATCTTCGCCGGCTTCTACGCACCGACAACCGGCCGGATCGAGCAGAACGGGGCCGACGTCACAAGCGCGCCTCCTGAGAAACGTGACACGGCGATGTGCTTTCAGTCCTATGCCTTGTTTCCGCATCTCACGGTCGCCGAAAACATCGAGTTCGGGCCGAAGCAGAACAAGGTACCCAAGGACGAGCGCGTCACCCGGGTGAACGAGCTCTTGCGCCAGGTGGATCTGGAAAAGAACCGCGACAAGCTGCCGAACAAGCTTTCCGGTGGGCAACAACAGCGCGTGGCGCTGGCGCGGGCCCTGGCGATGCGGCCGTCGGTGGTTCTGTTCGACGAGCCCTTGTCGAATCTCGACGCCAAGCTGCGGGAACAGGTGCGGCGCGAGATCCGCGGCCTGCAGCAACAATTCGGCTTCACAGCGATTTATGTGACCCACGACCAATCCGAAGCGCTGGCGATGTCGGATCGCGTCGTGGTGATGAGCGGCGGCAAGGTTGAACAGATCGGCGCGCCGGAAGAAGTGTATCAGCGGCCAGAGACGGCTTTCGTCGCCGATTTTATCGGCTCGGCCAATCTGCTGCCGTTCCAGCGCATGGACGGCAACAGCGTCGAGACGCCGTTGGGCCGTTTCACCGTGTCCGAGGCACCCGAGGCGTCCGCGCGTTTTGTCTGCTGGCGCCCGGAGGACGCGGAATTCGGTGCAACAGAAGGCGAGAACGTCGTCTCTGCCGACATCAGCGAGAAGGCCTATCAGGGCGCCTTTACCGACCTGCACCTGTCGGTTCCGGGCGCCCCCGACCAGCGGCTTCACTGGCCCGGTGGCGCGTCCGCCGTAGGCCAGAAAGCGGTGTTTCGCCTGCCCCCCGACCGCATCCGCTTCGTTCGGGGAGAGCTGGCATGAACTGGCGTCGCGCCCTGCTGATCTTTGTCCTGCTGATGCCCGGCCTCGGGGTGATCCTCTTGATGATCGGCTCGGTCTTCTACGTCGCCGTGATGCAGTCCTTCGGCTACTACAACCTTGTTGGCGACGACAGTTTCTCGCTGGAACACTGGCAGAAAGTGCTGAATTCCAAGCAATTCAGCCGCGCCTTGTCCTATTCCGCCTATATCGCGGTGGTCGCCGCCATCGGGTCGGTCATTCTGGCCTATCCCATCGCGATCTGGCTGCGCCGCCCGTTCCGCGGCTCGCTGGTGATCAGCGCTCTGCTGAAGGCGCCGCTGTTCGTCCCGGGCCTGGTGGCGTCCTTCTTGTTTCTGAACGTCATCGCCTACCACGGCATCGTCAACCAGTTCCTGATGTGGATCGGTTTGACCGACGCGCCGATACGGCTGCAGAATGACCGCGGCGCCTGGGGTGTGGTGTTCCTGCAGCTGTGGAAGAACATGCCCTTCGCGCTGCTCTTGCTCACCGGTGCGGTGCAGTCGATTTCCGACGAGGTTCTGGACGCCGCCCGCGACCTCGGCGCGGGCAGCTTCGCACGCTTCCGCAAGGTCATCGCGCCGCTGACGGTGCAGGCGATGCAAGCCGCGCTGATCATCATCTTCATCGGTGCGGCGGGCGACTTCGCCTTCCAGGTGACGGCGGGTCCGACCAACGTGCAGTCCATGGCGCAATACATGGTGTTCCTGAAGGACAGCTTCGGGCGCTGGAATCAGGCCGCGGTTGTCGGCGTCAGCCTGATGGTGCTTGCGCTGTTTGGCTCATTAATCCTCGCCTTTCTGTCGAGTGTCCTTCTGCGGAGCGGCAACAAATGGTGAGCCTCGCCGACACCGCCCCGGCCGTGAAGCCGCCCAAACGCAAGGTCGGGACCCTGAACCGCGTGCTGATGGTGCTGTTGCTGACGGTGGTGGCGGTCTGGCTCTTCGTGCCGTTCACCATGGCGGTGCTGTGGTCGCTGGTGGACCCGGAAACCGGCTGGAATTTCCCCGACCTCCTGCCGCCCAGCCTCACGGTGATGCGCTGGGCAGAGGTCTGGACCACGACCGCACTGCCGCAGGCCATCGCCAATTCCTATATGCTGGCGCCGACGGTCGCCGTGGTCACCCTGATCCTTGCGTCGCCCACGGCCTATTGCTTTGCGCGCTATGACTTCCCTGGCAAGGGCCTTGCACAGATCGCGACGCTACTGCCGCTCGTCGTCCCCGGCTTCGTTCTGGCGATCTTCTTTTCCTCTCTGATCTTCTCGCTTGGCATCTACTCGCGCTTTCTGTCGATTCTGATGGCGCATTGCGTGCTGTTTTTGCCCTATGCGATCCGGATCATGACGGTCTCCTTCGGGCAGGTGCGCCAGGACCTGATCGAGGCCGCCCGCGACCTTGGGGCGTCGCCGGTCGCGGTGTTCCGCGCGGCCTACATGCCCGCGCTGCTGCCAGGGATCCTCGCGTCGCTGATCATCGTCTTCATCCAGTCGATCGAGGAATTCGCAATCGCATTCATCGTCGGCGCGCCGAACTTCACCACGATCCCGTCGATCCTGTACTCCTATCTCGGCTATAATTTCATTCGCCCGAACGCCGCGGTCGTGTCCCTGATCCTCGTCGTTCCCAACGTTCTACTGATGCTCGGGCTCGAGCGGCTTTTGAAATCAGCGAACCCCGCGCAGATGGGGGCAAAGGGGTGAGCAAATCACCAGCAACCAAAGAAGGGAGACTGAAAATGTTACGCACCATGATAGCCGCAGCCACCGCTGCAACACTGGCCACCAGCGCCCTCGCGGGCGGACACTCGGATCTTCTGGGAAAAAGCTGGGATGAAATCGTCGCCCAGGCCAAGGAAGAGGGCCAGGTCAACTGGTTCGTCTGGTATTTCCAGCCACGCTATCGCGAGATCGCCAAGGCCTTCACCGAGGAATACGGCATCGAGGTCATGATCCCCGAGGGTACGCATGAGGGCAATATCGAGAAGTTCCTCGCCGAAAGGAACCGCGACGCCGGCGATATCGACGTGCTCGCCATGGGCAGCGACCGCATCGACTTGTTCGATCCGACGGAAATGGCGCTTGGTCCTTTGACGGACGTGCTGCCCGAAGGGTCGAAAATCCCGACCGAGGTCGGCGGGCATGACGGAATGGGCTACGCCTTTGCCTATTGGGGCAACCAGACCGGCATCGCTTACGACCCCGAGAAGATCTCGGAAGACGAACTGCCGCAGACCATTGCGGATTTCGAGGCGTTCTTCGCCGAACGTCCCGGCGAGTTCGGCTTCAACTACGAGAACGGTGGTTCAGGTCCGTCCTTCTTCCAGAATGTCAGCCGCAACATCATCGGCGCGGACTGGCCCGAATGGCTGGACGGCACGGTGACCGAAGAGCGGATGGCCGCCCTGCAGCCTGCTTGGGATTGGTTCCTCGAGCATACCGATGGCTATGTGATCACCGCGTCCAACACAGACAGCTTGCAGCGCATCTCGGGCCGCGAATTCACCATGGTCGCGGCGTGGGAGGATCACCTCTACGGTCTGCAGGTAAAGGGCGAAATCGACAAGCGGATCAAGTACTACATCCCCGAATTCGGCATGAACGGCGGCGGCAACTTCAACATCGTGCCCGCCAATGCGCCGCACCCGGCCGCCGCGCTCGTGTTCATGAACTGGGTCCACGGGGCCGAAACCCAGACGGCCTTCAACCAGGTCTTCGGGGCGGCGCCGATGCATCCCGAGGCCGACGACAGCAAGTCGCTCGTGCCGAACGAGATGCGTCAGTACTCGACCATCTGGCCCGGCAACCCGTTCAACACGGAGATCCGCCAGGCCTTCGTCGAAAACGTCGTGCTTGAACGCTAGACACGCCTTGCGCCTCCGGAGCCCGGCTTCGGGGGCGCAGCCAAGCGCAGAACGGACCCCGCATAAAATGTTTCGGCCGGGACCGGCACAGCACCGCTCGCATCAGGGTTACGTCGGCGTCTGCAAGGATCGAAAGACCAGGGCCGCCGCGGCCCAGGCCTGCGGCGAGCACGTGTCGGGGTAAGGGATCGGCGGCCTACCGGCCTTACGCTCATACCCGCCAAACACCTCCGGAAGCCTTATGTCGGGGAATGCTTCCGCAGCCTCATTCATCCCCTGCCAGATCTTCTCGCTGATCTCGGTCAGCCCATACCGCGCAGCGCCCGCCGCGATCAGACCGTTGTCATGCGGCCAGACGGATCCGTTGTGATAGGATAGCGGCTGATACCTCCGCTCGCGGCTCGACAGGCAGCGCACCCCCCAACCGGTCCACATGTCGGGCTGCATCAGGCGCTGCGCAACGGCGGCGGCCCGCTGGTTGCTAAGCACACCCGCCCACAACAGGTGCCCCGGGTTCGAGGAAACGACGTCGCAGTGCCTACTGGATTCATCCAAGGCCAGAGCATGGATGCCCAGTTCTTCATTCCAGAAGGCGTCGTCGATCAGATTTACCAGCTCCTTGGCTTCCTTGCGAAGGGCGGCGGCACGAGACGGCGTGTTCCCCGACAGCTCTTCCAGATCGGCGGCTGCATCGAGGGCGGCGGCCAGATAGCCCTGCACCTCGACCACCGCAAGAGGCCCTTCCGCAAGGCGACCGTCGCTATGGGACATGCTGTCGGCGCTGTCTTTCCAGGAGTTGTTGACCAATCCGCGTCCCTGCGGCTCGGTGGAATACCGCAGGAGCCCGTCGGTGCCCCGCTCACGGCGGCACCAATCAATGGCGCCACGCCAAGCGCTTGACAGTTCCTCGAGCAGATCTTTGCGCCCGGTCGCCTGCCAATAGTCGCGCATCAGGATCACATAGAGTGCACTGGCATCGGACGTGCCGTAGTACCGCGCGAAAGGGACATCGCCGGTGCGGGGCAGCTCGCTGTCGCGAATCTCGTGCGGGATCTTCCCGGGCGCTTCGCATGTCTCGGGGTTGTCCTGTTCCCCCTGGCTCGCCGCAAGAACGCGCAACGTGCTTTCGGCGATACCGGGTGCGGCGGACAACAGGAACCACGATGCGATCAGGCTGTCGCGGCCGAACACGTTGACAAAATTCGGCACGCCGGTCAGCAGCACCGGGCCGAGCGGCGAGGACGCCATGAGCATGTCGATATCATCGCACGCCTGCCGCGCGGGTGCCGGCAGAGTGTTACGCACGGCTCGAACGCCATCCGTCCATGGCGTCGCCGGTGCGGCCTCTAACGTATGCCGCGACGAACGAAACCTGCCGCGGACGTGAAGCCTACGGGTTTCTCCCGGCTGCAGTTCAATCGCTTCGCCGGGAACCAGTCCCTCGACTTCTACCTGTGTCGAGCACCGCAGGCCGTCCTGCGTCAAATACCGAAACTCGTTCCCGACGCGCTCGACCGCGTTTCGGGCGATCGACTGACGGCTTCGCCCACGCACTTCGAAGATGTCGCGAAAGTCGGCGTCGAAGGACAGCGCGACCACAACCTCGCGCCGCGCATCGCTCTCGTTCGCGATTGTCAGAACATCTTCAAACCCACTCGGCCGGAGCCGAAATTCGCGCTGCACGGACACAAGCTGTACACGATCTTCGAACAGCCCCCAGTGGCTGAACGCCCAGTCCGCATCATGGGCTTCTGCCAGAAGAACCAGAGGCCCGAAGTCCCAACGGTACTCGCTCAGATGCCGCGTGTCGTGCAAATAGACGCCGGCCTTTCCGCCACCGCTGATGTCCGCTTTGTGGTCCAGCACGGCAAAGCAATGGTTCGACTTCAGCATGTGCCGCTGCAAATCTGTCGTCTCCCTTTTTGCGTCACGGCTTGCGCCAAGAAACATCCAAGGTCGGTTTCGAAGTCCGGGCGCTTCAGCGGTAGCGCATCCGGGTCTTTGCGCAAAATGCCGGATCCGCAATAACCCGACTAAATCGTCAAGTCAGTGTGCGGCCACTTGAAGTAGAAACAGCATTAGATGTCTAGCCCGCCTGGGTTTCAGCGAAGTCGTGACGTCACATCGTGCCGACGCCTCCAAGGCAAAGACAATAGCGAGAACCGCCTGTTCCCGCTCATTGTGCGCGCAATGAGCGCACTATGGTCCTCGAACGGAAACATTGGGTGGTGCTTCCAAAACGGGCGGCGGGCCGGGTCGAGGGAATCGTCTGTGGCTCGATCCTGACACGCAGAATCGTCTCGCCCTGCGCCTTGTCCAGGCACACGACCGTACATTTCAATTGATAAGATGCCCAGAACAGGTCGGCATCGGCGGCTCTGGCAGAACGGCGAGGCGGCGACAAAGGCCTTGATCGACGGCAGGCACCATAAGATCGCCGTTATCTCCGGCGACCCTCGATGGATATCTCGGAT